>Ga0194039_1000456_pt1 | contig 24875 bp, 23 predicted proteins | sample JunL228m_MetaG_FD_148679 | JGI IMG/M metagenome (GOLD analysis project Ga0194039, IMG submission 148679) | Anoxic zone freshwater microbial communities from boreal shield lake in IISD Experimental Lakes Area, Ontario, Canada - Jun2016-L227-8m | ecosystem: Environmental > Aquatic > Freshwater >... | reverse complement strand
CGCCTGGCCCGAGGTGCGCTACGTGTTTGGCGGCCACGTGCACACCCAGACTCTGTACTACCGCGGCACCGGCTCGGGGCTGATGCTGTTCACACCCCAGCCCGGTGTGGCGGTGCCAGTGCCGCGCCACCGCCAATGGCTGGGCACTATCGGCTCGGTGGGCCAGCCGCGCGACGGCAAGCCGCTGGCGATGTACGCCTTGTTTGACACCGAGCGCGCCCAGCTCACCTTCCACCGCGTGCCCTACGACCACCACGCCGCCGCAGGCGCCATTCGCCGCGCGGGCTTGCCCGCGTTCTTTGCCGACCGGCTGGAGAGCGGCCAATGAAGCTGCTGGAGCCCGGCGCGGAGTTGGACGGCTTCGCGATTGAAGAGTGCATCCACTCCGGCGGCATGGCGCACGTCTACCGCGTGCACTACGCCAACGGCCAGCCCGACCCGGGCTTTGACATGGCCATGAAAGTGCCGCGCATGACCCCCGGCGACGGTGCCGAAAACATCGTCAGCTTCGAGGTCGAATGCCAGATCATGCAAGCCCTGCACGGCAGCCACGTGCCACGCTTTGTGGCGGCGGGCGATTTGCTCAACGTGCCCTATCTGGTGATGGAATACATCGTCGGCCACACGCTGGACCACTGGATCAACGCCGAGGTGCGCCCCAGCATGGACGAGATCGCGCGCCTGGGCGCAGCGATGGCGCGCGCGGCCCACGCCCTGCACCAGCAAAACACGGTGCACCTGGACCTCAAGCCCGCCAACGTGTTGTTTCGCCCCGACGGCAGTGCGGTGCTGCTCGACTTTGGCCTGTCGTGCCACGCCCACTACCCCGACCTGCTGGCCGAACAGTTGCGCAAGGCCGTGGGCTCGCCCACCTGGATTGCGCCCGAACAGGTGGTGGGCGTGCGCGGCGACCCGCGCAGCGACATCTTCGCCATCGGCGTGATGCTCTACGAACTGTGCACCGGTGAGCTGCCGTTTGGCTCGCCCCAGACTGCGGGCGGCCTGCGCCAGCGCCTGTGGATGGACCCCACTCCGCCGCGCAAGATCAACCCCGACATTCCGGCCTGGCTGCAGGAGGTGGTGCTGCGCTGCCTGGAGCCCGAAGCGGCCCAGCGCTATTCCTCTGCCGCGCTGCTGGCCTTTGACCTGACCCACCCAACGCAGGTGCTCATCACCGAGCGCGGCATCAACACCCGGGGTACGGGTTTCTGGGTGCACTTCAAACGCTGGATCAAGGCTGCGGGCATGCACTACCAGCCCAGCCCGCTGGCAGCGCAGCAGGCCGACGAGGTGCCGATTGTGATGGTGGCCATTCCGCACAAGGACGTGACCGACGCCACCCTGTACTCGCTGCGCCAGGCAGTGGCGCGCTCGCTGGGCACGCGCCCGGGCGCGCGCCTGGCCTGCGTGACCGTGATTTCGTCCGGGCAGACCAGCAGCTCGGACGACCACAAGAGCGAAACCAGCGTCCACCGGCGCTACCTGAGCAGCTTGCGCCAGTGGGCTCAGCCGCTGGACCACCCCGGCCACCAGACCTCGTACCACGTGCTCGAATCGGGCGACGTGGCCCAGGCCCTGCTCAACTACGCCAATGGGAACGATGTCAGCGTGATCGTCGTGGGCGCGGCAACGCACGGCCTCAAGACCCAGCGCTTTGTGGCTACCGTGCCGATCAAGGTCGCCATGGACGCGCCCTGCACCGTGATTCTGGTCAAACAGGCGCTGCCCTTCGCCCAGTTGGGTGAGCCGCCGCAGGAGGACGATGGTGGCGACGAAGACTCCGCCACTAACTCCAAGGCAACATTTGGCGACGACCTGGGGCCATTGGGCTAAGCAAGCCGCTGGCACACCAGCGTCTCGCGTGGCGAACTGGCCGACAATCGGGGCATGTCCCCAGACCGCACGGCCGATGGCCACCCCTTTACCGCCCTGACGCCCGGCGTCGTACTCGACGCACTGGACAGCGTGGGGCTGCGCGGCGATGGCCGCCTGACCGCCCTGTCCTCCTACGAGAACCGCGTCTACCAGGTGCAACTCGAAGACGGCGGCGCAGTGGTGGCCAAGTTTTACCGCCCGGCACGCTGGAGCGACGCGCAGATTCTGGAAGAACACGGCTTTGCCGCTGAACTGATGGCGGCCGAAATACCGGTGATCGGCGCCTTGAATCTGCACGGCACCACGCTGCACCACCACGGCGGCTTTGCCTTTGGCGTGAGCCCGCGCCGGGGCGGGCGCGCACCCGAGCTGGACGACTTTGACGTGCTGGAGTGGATCGGGCGCTTCCTGGCGCGCATCCACACCGTGGGCGCGGCGCAACCGTTTCGCACCCGCCCGGCGCTCAACCTGCACACCTTTGGCAAGGAGTCCATGCACTGGCTGCTGGAGCATGACAAGGTTCCGCTAGACGTGCAATCGCGCTGGGCGGCCATGTGCCAGCAGGCGCTCGATGTCATCGCCAGCCACCCGGCCTTGAGTGGCACTGCCACCCCACAGGGCGGCATTGTGCAACTGCGCCTGCACGGCGACTGCCACCCCGGCAACATTTTGTGGACCCCCGCCGACGCACCCAGCAGCGCCGGGCCGGGCCCGCACTTTGTCGACCTGGACGATTGCCGCATGGGCGTGGCGGTGCAGGACCTGTGGATGCTGCTCAGCGGCGAGCGCGCCCAGCGCACGCAGCAACTCAGCGCGCTGGTGGACGGCTACGAGCAGTTCCGCAACTTCGACCGGCGCGAGTTGGCGCTGATCGAGCCACTGCGCACGCTGCGCCTGATCCACTACAGCGCCTGGCTGGCCCGGCGCTGGGGCGACCCGATCTTCCCCGTGAACTTTCCGTGGTTCGGCTCCAGCGACTACTGGCAAGGCCAGGTGCAAATGCTTGAAGAGCAGATCGAAGCCATGCAGGAAGATCCGTTGATGGTGTGAGGCGGCGCGCTGAGCGCTTCGCCGCGTCTACTGCGACCCGCCCCGCAAGGCCACGCGGTTTTGCCAGCCAAACGCCGCCAGAGTGAGCGCAATCAGCGCCACCAGCGCGTACTGCAATGGCAGGGCTTGGGCAAAGTCCAGACCTTCAGCAGCCAGGTTGTAGGCGGCCAGCACCAGCAGCAGCGCCACCAGACGCAGGCCCCAGCTAGCGGGCTGCAACTGCGCCGCTGTAAGGCGCGCCAGCAAGCCCTGGCCCAGCAGCCCGGCCCACAGCCCCAGGCACGCGCCCACGGCCACGTCACCCGGCCAGTGCGCGCCCACGGCGATGCGCGACAGGCCCACCGCCGCCGCCAGCGCAAACAGCCACAGGTGACGCCTGCGCCCCGGCGTGGGCAGCGCAAGGTAGATCGACGTAGCCACGGCAAACGCGGTGAGCGTATGGCCCGAGGGCATGGAGACGACGTGCAGCGCCTCGCCCACAATGCGTATCTGCGTGTTGTCGAGCACCGCCGCCGGGCGCGGGCTCTCGATCAAACCCTTGCCCAGGCGCGCAAAGGCCATGGCAAAGGGCGCGGCGCACAGCCAGGCCCACAGCAGGCGCGGGTTGAGCACCAACAGCGGAGCTGTGAGCCCCAGCACGCCCCATGCATTACCGCCCAGCGACAAGCCCATCCACAAAAGCGCTGGCAGCGGCGCACACAGCGCATTGAGCGCCAAAAACAAACCCGGCTCTACCGTGTGCAGCCACAAGGGTGCAGACAGTGCCAGCAGAAGCAGCGGCAGCAACCCCAGGCGCGAGCGTGGACGCATGGCGCTCGGCAAGGGCGGCGGGGTGGTGGGCATCAGGAAGCTCCGCGCAAACGTGGCTGGGGGTCGCCCGCCCAGCCGTGGCAGGCGTAAAACTGGAACTGCGCCACCGGCACGCCCAAGCGCTGCACCGGCTGCGACTCCAGCAGTTGGCAGTTGGCAAAGCCATGCGCGCCCAGCGGCACCTCGTAGGTCAGTTGCGACCAGTCCACCAGCAGCGTGTCAGCGCCCACCGGCAAGTCGCCCGCCCACAGGTCGAACTGGTCAAACCGGTCTTCGAGCACATGCACCGGCAGTGGCCGCGCGTACCAGCCAATGCGGCTGGCCAGGGTCCAGTTCTGCACCGCCACGCTGTGCAGGCCGTGCGCGCTGGCCAGACGCAGGGCGCGCGCGCCCGCTTCGTCCCAGCCATGCACATCGGCAAACGGGTTGGAGGGCTGTGCCGCATCGCCGTGGCCAGTGGTGCCGTGGGTAAACGGCACCCCGGCGCTGGCCATCAGGCCCAGCACGGCGATGCACGCCAACGCCTGCAGCCACGCCAGCGCACGCACGCCCCATGCATGGGTGCGCTGCGCCGTGCGCGCCAGACCCCAGCCAGCAAACGGTGCCAGCGCCACCCAGGCGGGTGCCGTCCAGTGCGGCAGGCTGGTGCCGCCACCGGAGAGCAGCGCCATCACGCCAAACGGCAGCACAAAGAACAGCCGCAAGAAACCCTGCACGCCGTGCGCGCCCCGGCGCAGGCCCAAGCCGGCCCAGAGCATCAGCGGGCCAAACACCAGCAGCTGCACCACGGCAAAGCGCAGCACCTCCAAAGCCTGCCACTGCCCGCCCGCGCCGTGCTTGGCCTGGTAGGTAAACGAAATCCAGTGGTTCTGGTAATTCCACACCGCCACCGGCGACACCAGCAGCAGCGCGATCGCAATCGCCAGCCACAGGCCCGCGCAGCGCAGCACGCGCAGCCCGTGCGCGGCCAGCAGGCACAGCCCCAGCGCCAGCGCAAAAAATATCGCCGTGTATTTGCTCAGGCCCGCCAACCCCAGCAGCACGCCCAGCACCACCCAGCGCCCGGTGTGCTCCAGGCCATCGTCGGCCATGAGCAACTGCGTCAGCCGCATCAGCGCCGCAGTAAAAAACATCAGCAAGGTATCGGGCAGCAAACCGATGCCCAGCACGTGCAACAGCGGCGCAAGCGCCAGCGCCAGCACCGCCCATAGCGCGGCGCTCTGGGCGGCTGGTGCCTGGGGATCGGCTGCGGGCAGGTGCTGGGCAACGCGTGCCACCAGCAGCGCGGTGCCCAGCCAAAGCAGTTCGGGCAGCAGGCGCAGCAAGGCCGTGGGCGCATCCAGCGCCACCAGCGGCCACTGAATCCAGCCCACCAGCGGCGGGTGGTCAAAGTAACTCAGCGCCAGGTGGCGCGCGTAGAGCGCGTAATGCGCTTCGTCCACCGACAGCCCAACGGCTGCGCCCATGGCAAAGTGCACGACGCAGGCCAGCACCAGCACCAGGCGGGTCTTTTCAGCGACAGAATAGGTGGCAAAGGGCAGGCGCAAAACGGGGACCGGGGAGTGAAAGCAAGGCGCACAGTCTAAACTGCTGGCAACCCAGGCCCCACCATGACCCCCACTGCCACCATCGACCCCCGCCTATGCCCACTGTGTGGCCAGCCCAACCGCTGCGCCATGGAAGTCGAACGCGAAGCCGGCATACCCCAAGGCCCGTGCTGGTGCACAACCGCCGTATTCGACCAAACCCTGCTCGCGCGCCTTGACCCCGCCGCCCAAGGCAAAGCCTGTATCTGCGAGCGCTGCAGCCAGGCAGCGCGTGACCCGCGCTAAAACGGATTCGCCGCGGGGCGGCACCTTGTCATTGATCATCATCCATTCATTGCGAGCAACTATTTCCGTCATTGCGAACGCAGTGAAGCAATCCATGGCTTTGTGCCTGCATGGACTGCCGCGTCGCTTCGCTCCTCGCAGTGACGAAGCCACGGTTCATGGTCCTTAGGCAGCTTCCCCCGCACGAAACAGGGGGGCCCGCAATGACGCGCTAAGTGGCACTGTGTTGTTTCAACAATATCTTGTTCAGCGCCAGATTGACGTAGTAATTCCCGCGCCCCATTTTTTGCTTCACCAGGAACCCTGTCTGCGTGAGCGCATCCAGATAACGCGTGGCCGTCATGCGAGACACCTGCAAATCACGCTGCAAAAACTCGATCTTGGTATAGGGGTGGCTGAACAGGTTGTTGATCAAATCCTGGCTGTAAAACTTGTGCTGCTCGCGAATGCGGTGCATGTAGTCCATCAGCGCCGCCAAATGTCCAAAATGTGGCGTTTTTGGGCGCATCGTCCTCGTCATGTCAAGAAAGCTTTAATTTGTGAGCATGTCGGTTGGGCACAACCTAAATGAGACTCGGGCGGGCTGCGTGATCGCGCAGCCCCAAAGGCGGCTAGTTGTCCCAGTCGCCGCCCATGTCGGCGCTACCGGCGTCGTCCCAGGAGCTGGTGTCGTTGACGCCGAAGTTGGCGCCGCCCATGTCTGCATTGGTGTCCACCACGGGCGCATAGCCAGCATGGGTGTTGTCTTGCGTACCGGCTGATCCGTTGTGGTTGCCCATGAGGTTGCGGCCAATGGCCTCGGCGGCCATCACGCCTGCGCCCACGGCCAGGCCGGTGGCCACGCCACCCATGATGCGCCCGCCCAGGCCGCTGCCTGTGGGCTGCGCATAGCCCTGCGGCGGGTAGCCTGCGGGCTGCATTGCGCCCGGGCCTGAACCAAAGGTTTGCGGTCCCGAGAGGCCATTGGGCGCGCCGTAGCTGGTGCCGTAAGGCGCTGGCGGCAGGCCCGCATCAGGCGCTTTTCTACGAAACATGAAGTACCCCGCCACGATCACGCCACCGGCGAGCAACAGCGGCAAGGCCCAGGAGTTGCCGGTGTCGGCGTGGCTTGCTGCGGCGCTAGCGCCATAGGTGGTGGCCGGTGCCGGAACCGGAGCCACATGCTGCGGCGCTTTGGCTGCGAGCTGCTGGCGCAATTCGGTCACCGCTTGCGGCTTGGCAAAGGGCAGGCCGGGCCCAAACTGCTCGGCCGTGGCCAGCGCTTCACGTGCGCGATCGAGCTTGCCCTGGCGCGCAAACAATTCGGCTTGCACAAAGAAGGCCTTTGCGCTCTTGGGGTGGGCAACGAGCACCTGCTGCATCATCACCTGCGCCTCATCGAGCTTGCCAGCCTGGGCTGCGGAATAAACCTGGTTCAAGGTGGGCTCGGTCTGGGCGAAAGCCAGCGCGCTGCCCGCCAGAGAGGCAATCACGAGCCACTTGCCGAAACGCTTGAGCATGGATTGAAATTGCATGGATGCTTCCCTTTGGAAAAAATGAATACGCAACAGAGCAGCTATCTGGTGGCAAGGCCGGAGAATACAAGAGCACAGGGTAAACTTCAGGCCATGTGCCAACTTCTTGGAATGAACAGCCACCTGCCGGCCAGCCTGACCCTGAGTTTTAGCGGCTTCACCCAGCGCGGCGGCTGTACCGACCACCACGCCGACGGCTGGGGCATCGCCTTCTTTGGCGCCGATGGCGACGCCCCCGGCAAGGGCGTGCGCTGCTACATCGACAGCGAGAGCGCGGCCACATCGCCGATTGCGCAAATGCTGTGCAGCTACCCGATTAAAAGCCACAACGTGGTAGCCCATGTGCGCAAGGCCACGGTGGGCGGCATCACGCTGGAAAACAGCCACCCCTTTGTGCGTGAGCTGTGGGGCCGCTACTGGGTGTTTGCCCACAACGGCGACCTGAAAGAATTTGCCCCCGCGCTGCACGGCAGTTTTCACCCGGTGGGCAACACCGACAGCGAGCTGGCGTTTTGTTGGCTGCTGCAGGAACTGTCCAAGTCGCACGCGGGCGTGCCCAGCGTGGCCGAACTTAGCCTGACGCTGCAAGAACTGGTGCCACGCATTGCCAAGCATGGCACTTTCAACTTTTTGCTCAGCAACGGCCAGGCGATGTGGACACACTGCAGCACCAAGCTGCACTACCTGGTGCGCCAATACCCGTTTGCCCAGGTGCAGCTCAAGGACGAGGACGTGCGTGTGGACCTGTCCGAACTCAACGGCCCCGACGACCGCCTGGTGATCGTGGTCACTGAGCCGCTCACCACCAACGAAGAGTGGATTGCCATCGCCCCGGGCGAACTCAAGGTGTTTGTCGACGGCAATCTGGTGGCTTGAAACCGATCAGCAGCAATTCGGCCAACTGGGCGCAGGCACGTCCCAACTAAATCTCGAGGTTGTCGATCAGGCGTGTGCTGCCCAGGCGCGCGGCGCCCAGCGCCACCAGCGCGTCGCCCGGTTGGGGCGGCTGCAGGTCGGCGCGGCGGCGCACGGTGAGGTAGTCCACCTGCCAACCGCGTGCGCGCAAGGCTTGGGCTGCCTGGTCTTCTAGTGCGGGCAAATCCGCCGTGAGGTTGGTGCTCGCTAGCGCGGCGTCGCCCAGGGCGCGCAGGGCGCGGGCGAGTTGCACCGCTTCGCTGCGCTGCGCCTCGGACAGATAGCCGTTGCGCGAACTCAGCGCCAACCCGTCGGCTGCGCGGCAGGTTTCGCCGCCCACCAGATCAAGGGGCAGCGCAAACTGGCTGACCATCTGGCGCACCACCATGAGTTGCTGGTAGTCCTTCTTGCCAAACACCGCCACGCCTGCGGCCTTGCCCGTGAACACGGCCAGAAACAGCTTCATGACCACCGTGCACACGCCGGTAAAGAAGCCGGGGCGAAACTGCCCTTCGAGCAGGTCGGCCATGGCCGGGTCGGCCTGCACCTTGAAGGTTTGCGGCTGCGGATACAGGTCACGCTCGCGCGGGGCAAACAGCACGTCGCAACCAGCCTCTTGCAGTGCCTTGCAATCAGCGTCCCAGGTGCGCGGGTAGCTATCGAAATCCTCGTGCGGCAAAAACTGCAGGCGGTTGACAAAGATGCTTGCCACCGTGCAGTCGCCCAGTGGCTTGGCCTGGTGCACCAGGGCGATGTGGCCGGTGTGCAGGTTGCCCATGGTGGGCACGAAGGCGGGGCGTTGCGCGTGGGCCAGGGCCTGACGCAACTCGTCAATGGTGCGGACGATCAGCATGAGAAAAAATTCTGGGTGTGAGGCTTACCAGGCGTGCAGCGCGTCGTCCGGAAATTGGCCGCCCTTGACAGCAGCCACATAGGCGGCCATGGCGGCTTGCACGCTGCTCTGGCCGGTCATGAAATTGCGCACGAACTTGGGGTTCTTGCCCAGGTTGATGCCCAGCATGTCGTGCATCACCAGCACCTGCCCGGCCGTGCCCTTGCCCGCGCCAATGCCGATGGTGGCACAACGCGCCAGCGCGGCGGTGATCTGGGTTGCCAGTGCGGCGGGCACCATCTCCAGCACCATCATGGCGGCACCGGCATCCTGCAGGTCCAGGGCGTCGTGCTTGAGGCGCTCGATGCTGGCCGGGTCGCGCCCCTGCACCCGGTAGCCGCCCAGGGCGTGCACCGATTGCGGCGTCAGCCCCAGGTGGGCGCACACCGGAATGCCGCGCTCCACCAGAAAACGCACGGTCTCGCAGGTCCAGCCGCCGCCTTCGAGCTTGACCATGTGGGCACCTGCCTGCAGCAGGGCGCTGGCGCTGCGCAGGGCTTGCTCGCGCGACTCGTGGTAACTGCCAAACGACAGGTCGCCAATGATCCAGGCGGTGCCCTGCACCCGCCGCAGGCCGCGCACCACACTCTCGGTGTGGTAGCACATGGTTTCGAGCGTGACGCCTACGGTGCTGGCCAGGCCCTGGCAGACCATGCCGAGCGAGTCGCCCACCAGAATGCACTCCACCCCGGCGGCGTCGGCCACGGCGGCAAAGGTGGCGTCGTAGGCGGTGAGCATGGTGATTTTTTCGCCGCGCTCGCGCATGTCCTGCAGACGCGGCAGGCTCACCGGCTTGCGCTGCGGCTCGGGCGAGCTCGCAGGCAGGGTGCCGTAAGGCGTGCCCGTGGTGGCGCCAGCGTGGTCGGGAGAAGAGTGCGTCATAAATGTCTTTCGTTGGCTTTTGCGGCAACGCCGGGCGATTCTATACGCCGCCAGAGGCTGCCCCAGCCGTGCTAGTACGCAAGCACAGAAATATCGAAACATGAATTGCGTAGACCGCAGACCTGTGGCCGCGTGATGACGAAGTGAGGGCGTGACGAAAGGCTGTCATTGCGAGGAGCGAAGCGACGCGGCAATCCATGCAGACACAAAGCCATGGATCGCCACGGCCTAACGGCCTCGCGATGACGAGGGCAGGGGCCTTGCGCGCGCTTTCATGTTTCGATATCTCTGTGCCAGAGTACTAGGACACCATCACCATCGCTTCGAGCGCGTCGATGAACATGGCGGCTACGTCAAAGCCGGTCTGGTCGGTGATCTCGCGAAAGCAGGTTGGGCTGGTGACGTTGATCTCGGTGAGGTTCTCGCCAATCACGTCCAAGCCCACCAGCAGCAGGCCACGTTCGGCCAGCACCGGCCCGAGCGCCTCGGCAATGGTGCGGTCGGCGTCGCTGAGCGGCTGCGCCACGCCCTTGCCGCCGGCGGCCAGATTGCCGCGCACCTCGCCGCCCTGCGGAATGCGCGCCAGACAAAACGGCACCGCCGTGCCGCCGATTACCAGCACACGCTTGTCGCCCGCGCTGATGGCGGGCAGAAACTTCTGAACCATCACGGTTTGGGCACCGTCCTTGTTGAGTGTTTCGGAAATCGCACCCAGGTTGAGGCCGTCTTCGCGCACGCGAAAGATGCCCATGCCGCCCATGCCGTCGAGCGGCTTGAGGATGATGTCGTGGTGCTCGGCATGAAAACGCTTAATCGCCTGCGGGTCGCGCGTGACCAGCGTGGGGCCGATGAACTGCGGGAACTCCAGAATCGCCAGCTTTTCGGGGTGGTCGCGCAGCGCACGCGGCTTGTTGAATACCTTGGCCCCTTCGCGCTCGGCCTGCTCCAGCAGGTGCGTGGCGTAGAAGAATTCGCTGTCAAACGGCGGGTCCTTGCGCATCACAATCGCGCCGAAATCCTTGAGCGCCATGCGCTCGGTTTTCTCGACTTCAAACCATGGGTCTTGCGCACCGGTGAGGCGGATGGCCTGCACGTCGGCCTGCACCGTGTTGCCACGCTCCCAGCCGATGTGCTGCGGCTCGCAGGCAAAAACGCGGTGGCCGCGCTTTTGCGCCTCGCGCATCATGGTGAAGGTGGTGTCCTTGTAGATCTTGAACGAAGCAAGCGGGTCGGCAACAAATAACAGGTCCATGGCTTAAGCACTCCAGGGTTTTATCGGGGCGGGGAGCCAAAGTGCGATTTGCCGATGCGCTGCACCAGCAGCGTGAGCGCTCCCGCAACCACCCCCCAAAACGCCGAGCCTACACCGGCGAGCACCACGCCGCTCAAGGTGATCAAAAAAGTGATGAGCGCGGCCTCGCGGTGAAACTCGTCCTTGAGCGCCGTAGCCAGCGCCGTGCCAATGGTGCCCAGGAGCGCCAGACCGGCGATGACGGCGATCAGTTCTTTGGGGAAGGCGGTGAGCGCGCCGGTGATGGCGCCACCAAAAATCCCGATCAGCACGTACAGCACGCCGCACGACACTGCCGCCGTGTAGCGGCGCTGCGGCTCGGGGTGGGCTTCGGCCCCCATGCAGATTGCCGCCGTGATGGCGGCCAGGTTGAGGGCAAACGCGCCAAACGGGGCCAACACCAGGGTGGCCACACCGGTAAGCGCGATGATTTTGGAGACCGGGATGCCGCCATCGCCCCCGTTGGCGCGCTGGTCGCCAAAACCGGCGGCCTGAATCGTCGCCACGCCCGGCAGGTTTTGCGAGGCCATGGTCACGATGAACAGCGGCAGCGCCACACTTACCGCCGCACTCCAGGTAAAGCGCGGCGCGGTGAACACCGGCACGGCCAGCTCCAAGCGCACGCCCGGCCCGGAAAAACCCGCCGTGAAGGCCACAAAAACGATGGCTACCAACAGGGTCAGCGGCACCGCATAGCGCGCGGCAAAGCGCTTGCCCAGCACATAGGTTGCCAGCATCAGCAGCACCAGCGCCAGATTGGACTGGGCCGCCACAAACGCCTGCAGCCCAAAGCGCGTAAGCACCCCGGCGAGCAGACCCGAGGCAATGGCGATGGGCAAATGGTTCATGACGCGCTCAAACCAGCCGGTTGCGCCACACAGCGTAATCAGAGCGGCGCACAGCATGAAAGCGCCCACAGCCTCGGCCATCGAAAAGCCGCCGGCCAATCCGGCCGTGGCCAGCACCGCCGCGCCCGGCGTGCTCCAGGCCACCATCACGGGCTTGCGCAGAACCAGCGAGGGAACGGCGGTGCACAGCCCCATGCCCCAGCCTAGCGCCCACATCCACGAAGTGATCTGCTCGGTGCTGGCCCCAAACGCCAGCGCCGCCTGGAACACGATGGCCACCGAACTGGTAAAGCCCACCAGCACCGCCACAAAACCGGCGGTGAAAGCCGACGGCGAAAGATCGCGCCAGAAGCCCATCTAAGAATCAAATCTCAATCTTCGACCCCAGTTCCACCACAGCGTTGTTGGGCAGCTTCAGGAAGTCGGCGGCACCGCTGGCGTTGTGGTGCATCTGGGCGAACAGTTTTTCGCGCCAATGCGCCATGCCGGCATTGATGGTAGGCACCACCGTGTCGCGCGACAAAAAGTAGCTGGTGGACATGGGGTCGACATTGCAACCCCGGCCCTTGATCTGCTGCAGTGCCTTGGGTACATCGGGGTCATTCTTGAAGCCATAGTTGATGACCACCTGCCAGCAGTCATGGCCCAGGGACTCGACTTCGATTCGCTTGTCCATGCCAACCCACGGAATCTCGTGGTTGCGCACGGTGACAAACAGGTTGGTGGTGTGCAACACCTTGTTGTGCTTGAGGTTGTGCAGCATGGCGTTGGGCACTGTGCCGACTTCTGCCGTCAGGAATACCGCAGTGCCTTCCACCCGCACCGGAGGGCTTACAAAAACGGCTTCAATAAAACTATCGAGGTCAATGGCATCCGTCTGCAGCTTTTGGGTCAGCAATTTTCGTCCTTGCTTCCAGGTAGACATCACCACATACAAGCCAATGGCCATGACCAGCGGAAACCAGCCGCCCTGCGCGATTTTGAGCGAGTTGGAAGCGAAGAAGGCGGCGTCGATAATGAAAAAAGTTCCGGTCGAAAAGACACTCAGGGACAAAGGATAGTGCCAGCCGTAGCGCACCACGAAAAATGTCATTCCGGTGGTAATGATCATTACCATGCTTACAGAAATACCGTAAGCCGCAGCCAACGCAGACGAGGAGCCGAACAATCCCACCGCCAAGACCACCCCGGTTGCCAGTGACCAGTTGACGGCCGGAATATAGATTTGTCCGGTGTCGCGAATCGACGTGTGCATGATCGTCAAGCGCGGCAGGAATCCAAGCTGTATGGTCTGCTTGGTCGCAGAGAATGCGCCCGAAATCAAGGCTTGCGAAGCAATGACCGTTGCCACGGTGGCCAGCACCACCAGCGGAATCAGGGCCCAGTCGGGCGCCATCAGAAAGAAAGGGTTGGATGCCGAATCAGGATCCCTTAGCACCAACGCCCCCTGGCCAAAATAGTTCAGGACCAGCGATGGCATGGTCAGGCCAAACCATGCGACGCGGATCGGCTTTTTGCCAAAATGTCCCATGTCGGCATACAGGGCCTCAGCGCCCGTCAGGCAAAGGAAAACTGCTCCCAGGGTTACGAAGGCCACGCCAGGGTGATCCCAAAGAAATTCGAGCGCATACAAGGGCCAGACGGCGCGCAATACGTTGGGATTGCCAATGACCTGCACTACCCCCATCACGCCAATCGTGAGAAACCACACGACCATGATGGGGCCAAAGAATTTGCCAATGTCGCCGGTACCGCGCTTCTGGAACAGAAACAGCATTGCCAGCACGATCAGCGACAGCGGCACGACGTACGGTTTAGCCGCAGGAGTGACAATTTCAAGCCCCTCCACTGCCGACAAAACCGAAATCGCCGGCGTGATGATGCCGTCGCCAAAAAACAAGGCCACGCCAAACACCCCCAGTATCACCAGAATGCCGCGCATGCGCCCCTGGTCCCGCGTGAACATGGATGCCAAGGCCAGCAGCGCCATCAGCCCACCTTCGCCATGGTTGTCGGCGCGCATGATCAGCACCACGTACTTGATCGACACGATGATGGTCAGCGCCCAGAAAAAAAGCGACAACACGCCAATCACATTTTCCGGGTTGATGGGGACGTGTCCGCTGGCAAAAACTTCCTTGAAGGCATACAGGACGCTGGTGCCGATGTCACCATAGACCACGCCGATGGCACCAAGCGTAAGTGCTGCGAGAGACGATTTGGTTGCTGACACAAATTTAACCCGCCTCAGGTGGGGCGGGTTCCGTTCCATAAAGGACCGCTATTTTGCGCCTGCAGCATCATGGGTAAGCCATTGCCACAAAGAATATTCATCATTTATTTTCACTGTTGCAGCGCGGCAACTTGGCGGCTGTCAGCACGCTGTCAGGCGTGGTGTTCGGCCTCGGGGTCGGTGGCTTCAAGTTCGTAGCTTGCCGCCAGCATGGCCAGACGCGCCACCACACCGTACATGTAAAAGCGGTTGGGTGCGCTGGCGCCCGGGCGCAGGCCGGACTGCGGCAGGTGCGTGCTCTCTGCAAAGGCCAGTGGCACATAGCTCGAACCCGGCGCATTGAGGTTTTCGTCCTGCCCACGCTCGGAGTGCACGCGATAGAAACCACCCACTACGTAGCGGTCCATCAAATACACCACCGGCTCAGCAACTGCGTCCTTCATGCACTCCTGGGTCAGCACGCCCTCCTGAAAGACAATGCCCTGCACGGGGGTGGTAAATAGTGCGCCGCCTGAGGCAAGCTGTTGCTGGCGCAGGGCTTCAATTTCCTTGGCATCGCGCACCGACATCAGACCCATGCCGTTGTCGTCGTTTTCGGCCTTGATCACTACAAACGGCTTTTCCTTGATGCCGTATTCCTTGTATTTTTTCTTGATGCGGGTGAGCATGGCATCGACACCACTGGCGAGCGCTTGCGCGCCCGCCGCGCTGGCGCAATCAAGCTCACCAGCCTTTTCAAACATCGGGTTAATCAGCCAGGGGTCGGCGCCGATGAGCTTGCCAAAACGCTTGGCCACCTCTTCGTAGCACTTGAAGTGCGTGCTGTTGCGCCGCACCGACCAACCCGCATGCAGCGGCGGCAACAGGTACTGCTCGTGCAGGTCTTCCAGAATGCCCGGAATGCCGCTGCGCAAATCGTTGTTGAGCAAGATCGTGCAGGGGTCGAAATGCTTGACCACCAGACGCCCCTTGGCACGCACCACGGGTTCGAGTTCAATGCTTTCGCCACCGGGCAGTGCAACACTGGTGCTGTGCTTGATGTCGGCGCTGATGGAGCCAAAGCGGACATTGAGGCCCGCCATGCGGAAGATGCGGCGCAACTGCGCCAGGCTGCTCAAATACTGCGCGTTGTCCAGATCGTTTTGCGGAATCACCAGCAGGTTGCGCGCTTCGGGGCAGATTTTTTCAATCGACGCCATGGCTGCCTGTACGGCCAGCGGCAGCATGCTCGGCGCCAGGTTGTTCCAGCCACCGGGGAACAGACTGGTGGCCACCGGGGCGAGCTTGAAGCCCGCGTTACGCACATCGACCGCGCTGTAAAACGTCGGCGTGTGCTCCATCCACTCCAGGCGAAACCAGCGCTCGATCGCGGGCATGGAGTCCAGCAAGCGCTGCTCGAGCTCATTGATCGGGCCGGTGAGCGCAGTCACTAGATGGGGAACCATGGTTTAACTCCTTACTTCCCCGTCGCCCAGCACGACGTACTTGAGCGAGGTCAGCCCCTCGATACCAACCGGCCCACGGGCGTGGAATTTGTCGGTAGAGATGCCGATCTCGGCCCCCAGTCCGTACTCAAACCCATCGGCAAAACGGGTGCTGGTATTGACCATGACGCTGGCCGAATCGACCTCGCGCACAAAGCGTTGGGCGTGCATATGGTCGGTGGTGAGAATGGCGTCGGTGTGGTGGCTGCTGTACTGGTTGATGTGCGCAATGGCTTTATCGATCCCATCCACCACCTTGATGCTGATGATGGGTGCCAGGTATTCCTCGTACCAGTCGGCTTCGGTGGCGGCCACCAGTTTGCTGCCGGGAAGGTGCTGCAGCAGCGCCTGCGCCTGCGGGCAGACGCGCATCTCAACACCCTTGTCGGCAAAGACGCGGCCCATCAGCGGCAAAAACGCCGCGGCCACGCCGCGCGCCACCAGCAAGCCTTCGGCGGCATTGCAAGGGCTGTATTTCTGGGTCTTGGCGTTGTCGACCACGGTAACGGCCATCGCCAGATCGCAGGGGTCGTCCACATAGACATGGCAGTTGCCATCCAGGTGCTTGATCACCGGCACCCGGGCGTCGCGGCTGATGCGCTCAATCAGGCCCTTGCCGCCGCGCGGGATGATCACGTCCACGTACTGCGGCATGGTGATGAGCTGGCCCACCATCTCGCGGTCGGTGATTTGCACCAGTTGCACCGCCTCGGCGGGCAAACCGGCCTGAACCAGCGCTTGTTGCACCAGGCGCGCCAGTGCCTGATTGGAGGCGATGGCTTCGGAGCCACCGCGCAGAATGCAGGCGTTGCCGCTTTTGATCGACAGGCTGGCGGCCTCAATCGTCACATTCGGGCGGCTCTCGAAAATCATGCCAAACACGCCAATGGGCACGCGCATCTGGCCGACCCGGATGCCGCTGGGCTGCTGCTTCATGCCGATGATCTCGCCAATCACGTCGGGCATGGCAGCGAGTTGCTCGCAGCCCAGGGCGCAGGTCTCAATCACCTGCGGCGTGAGCTTGAGCCGGTCCACCATGGGAGCAGCCAGGCCCGCCGCCTGGGCACGCGCAATATCCTGTGCGTTGTCCACCGACAGCAATTGCACGTTGGCGCGCAGCAGCTGGGCCAGGATACGCAAGGCCCGGTTCTTGGTGGCAGTTGGCGAGCGCGCCATCAGCGCCGAGGCCGCCTTGGCCTGCGAACCCAGCAATTGGGCGTATTCGCTCACGGGCAAGGCGTTCATAGGGCGTGCCTTTGCAACTGGGCCGGGGACCGCGCGATGGTGCAATGGTGGATGTGGTTGGCTGCTTTCATGGTATCTGCCTGCCTCGTGGGGGCACGAAGTGTTCGCTAGGTGATTCTATGCGTCCACGGCGCGGCAAAGCTGTAACCCATTGCAACCTGGTAACCACAGCCGTACGCAAGTGCCCGGGCCTGCCACCCAGGCGCCACCGCATGCAAGCCATATGCGGCGAACAGAAAAGTTATTTGCCCTCAAACCACGCTAACTAGTTGATTTTGTTGGGTTTTGTGTTTTCAGGGCGATTGCGCCGCCTGAAAAAAATGTACTTAGCCACCCCGGCAAGCACCCCGCAATTCCCCGCCTGACCGCGGTAAATGCCTGTAACTCTTTGATTCCATTGCGGTTTTCTCCTCCAGCGCAAAGTTGGCACGGGCTATGCGTTAAGTCTTTCAACTGAAATCAACCGAACTGAAGGAGAAATATCATGACTGCAACACTTCACACCGCCGGCACATTGGCTCTGCCAGCAGTTCAAGCCCCCACACGCGCCACCCTGATCGCCGCTGCCATCACCGCCAAGGACATCGCCTTGTTCGCACTGGCTCCGTTCATCGGCTTGGTCTACGCCGCCACGATGCCCATCGTCGGTCTGGCCATGTTGCTCTGGATGGGAACCCGCGCCTTGGTGAAGGTGCCCGCCGCCCGCCAAGCCCTGATCACCGCCCGCGACATCGTCTTGTTTGCCGCCGCCCCTCTGATCGGCCTGGTCTATGCGGTGACACTGCCCTTCGTAGGCACCGCCCTCATCGCACGCGCCGCCTACCAAGCGTATCGCGCTGAGTAAACCGACAAAGCCCTCACCCCAAAGCCCCCGGTCGCGAGACCGGGGGCTTTTTTTGATCCAGCGTTTGCGGCAAGTGCGGCCTCAGGCACGCCAAGCGTCTACGCAGCGGGTTGCTGCAAGCCCCGGCGGCTGATGGGTGTTGAAAATACGATGGAAGTGCGCGTCTCACCGTAGACGTTGATGCTTGCAATCAAGTCTTCCATGTGTTTGAGGTTGATGGCAACCAGGGTGATCAGGTAGGAGTCGGCTCCGCTGACATGGTGACACTCCAGCACTTCGGGCATGGTGCCGAGCTTTTCAATGAGTTGCTTCTTGGCAGGCTGCAAGGCGTTGATACCAATGATGGCCTTGACGCCATAGCCTGCCGCCTCCGGCGACACCTCGGCATGAACCCCGGTAATCACCCCCTCTTCTTCGAGTCGCTTCAAGCGCTCGGCAGTCGCCGGAAGGGACAAGCCGGCAACTTCGGCCAAAGCCTTGAGGGGTTGGCGCCCATCGGCCTGCAGTGCATCCAACAGCGCCCAGGCTTTTTTGTCTAACTGGTACATGGATTTAAGTAATCTGAATAATTTTCCTGAATTATTATGGAGAGTCTATCGAAAGTCCTGAACTTCCGCATTCTCGTTGAAAGCAGAAAAATCTAAGATGCGAGCATGCAAGCCGACACTTTGATCCTCTTCGCCAAAGCCATGCTGGTGGGGCTTCTGATCGCCGCGCCAGTAGGTCCGATTGGCCTCTTGACCATCAAGCGCACCTTGAACCAGGGTTTTGCCGCCGGCCTGGCAACCGGGCTTGGGGCCGCGACGGCAGATGCCGTGTATGGTGCGATCGGTGCCCTGGGAGTTACGCAAATCATTGCGTGGCTGGTGGATGCGCGGCCATGGTTGGCGATGGCCGGCGGAACCATGCTGTTGTGGATGGCGTGGCAAACGTTTCGGCAACCCCTGGCCAGCGTTGCCGCGCCCCTGGCGTCCCATGCCGATCTGGCAAAGTGTTTTGCTGGCACTTTCTTGCTGACCCTGTCCAACCCCGCCACCATTCTGTCGTTCATTGCCGTTTTCGCCAGCATCGCGGGCGGGCGGGCACAAAGCCTTTCGGCAGCCCCGATGATCGGTGGCATCCTGGTGGGCTCTGCACTGTGGTGGCTATTCTTATCGTTTCTGGTGGCCTATTGGCGTGAGCGCTTCAACGCCGTCTGGCGACTGCGCATCAACCATGCGTCCGCTCTGCTCTTGGGCGGCTTTGCCCTGTGGCAGTGGGCCAGCGTTCTGGCAACACCACCCGCATCCTGGCACTTGTAGGGCAACAACCTTGCTATGGGCAAGGCTTCCGGGCGCACGTCCACCGTCGGTTGGCATTAAACTTCGGGTCGCAGGCCTTGACGCCTGTGACAACAAGTACAACAGACGGAGCACCAATTTGCCAGGGCAATACATTCTTGAAACGCGGGATTTGACCAAAGAGTTCAGGGGCTTCGTTGCCGTCAACAACGTGAACCTGAAGGTCCAGCGCGGCCACATCCATGCGTTGATCGGGCCCAATGGCGCTGGCAAGACCACGTTCTTCAACCTGTTGACCAAGTTCTTGCCCCCCACCAGCGGCTCCATCGTTTTCAACGACCACGACATCACCACCGAAAAACCGGCCCAAACGGCGCGCCGCGGCATCGTGCGCTCGTTCCAGATTTCTGCCGTGTTTCCGCACATGACCGTGCTGGAAAACGTTCGCGCCGCCCTGCAGCGCAACCTGGGCACGTCGTTTCACTTCTGGAAGGCCGAAAGCACACTGACCCCGTTGCACGCGCGCGCACGCGAGTTGCTGGCCGAAGTCGATTTGCAGGCTTTTGCCGACGAACTCACAGTCAACCTGCCCTATGGCCGCAAGCGCGCGCTCGAGTTGGCCACCACGCTGGCGCTGGAGCCCGAGCTGATGCTGCTTGATGAGCCGACGCAGGGCATGGGGCACGAGGACGTTCACCGCGTGACGCAGCTCATCAAAAAGGTGTCGGCTGGCCGCACCATTCTGATGGTGGAACACAACATGAACGTGGTGGCGTCGATTGCCGACCGCATCACGGTACTGCAACGCGGAGCCATCATCGCCGACGGGCCCTATAGCCAGGTCTCGCGCGACCCGCTGGTGATCGAAGCCTACATGGGCAACGCCAGCGCCGAATTGGTGGGAGCACACGCATGAGCACGGCAACTGCCCCAAGCACCCACACAAACGCGCGCGAATTTTTGCGCATCGAAGGGCTGCACGCCTGGTATGGCGAGTCGCACATCCTGCATGGCATGGACCTGTCGGTGCACGAAGGCGAGGTGGTCACGCTGCTCGGGCGCAACGGCTCGGGGCGCACAACCACGCTGCGCGCCATTGTCGGCCTGACCGGCGCACGCAAGGGGTCGATCAAGATCAACGGTGTCGAGACCATCAAGCTCGCGCCGCACAAGGTGGCGCACCTGGGCCTGGGCTACTGCCCCGAAGAGCGCGGCATCTTTGCCAGCCTGACGGCCGAAGAAAACCTGATGCTGCCGCCCACGCTGGCCCCCGGCGGCATGAGCGTGGACGAGATTTACGCCATGTTTCCCAACTTGCAAGAGCGCGCTGCCAGCCCCGGCACCCGCCTGTCCGGCGGCGAACAGCAAATGCTGGCAGTGGCGCGCATACTTCGCACCGGCGCACGCCTACTGCTGCTGGACGAAATCTCGGAAGGGCTGGCTCCGGTTATCGTCAACAAGCTGGCCGAGATGATTCTGACCCTCAAGGCCAAGGGCTACACCATCGTGCTGGTGGAGCAGAACTTCCGCTTTGCCGCACCGTTGGCAGACCGCTTTTACGTGATCGAGCACGGCACCATCGTCAAACAGTTTGCACAAGCCGAACTGGAACAGAATATGGGCCTGTTGCAGGAGTATCTGGGCGTTTGACGCCAGGGTGCTGCCCAGCCATTGATCTGATTTTTTTAGTTTCGTTTAACCATACCAACCAGGAGATAGCATGAAACTCAACGCACTCATCGCCGCCATGGCGCTTGGCTTTGGCGCTGGCGCCTTCGCGCAAGGCACCGACCCCGTCAAGATCGGGTTCATCACCGACATGTCCAGCCTGTACGCCGACATCGACGGCCCGGCCGGTGCCGAAATGGTGCGCTGGGCGGCGCAGGACTTTGGTGGCAAGGTGCTCAACCGTCCGATCGAAGTGCTCACCGCCGACCACCAGAACAAGGCCGACGTGGCCAGCTCCAAGGCACGCGAGTGGATGGACAAGGAAGGCCTGGCGCTGCTGATCGGCGGCACCAACTCCGGCACTTCGCTGGCCATGAGCAAGGTGGCGGTCGAGAAGAAACGCCCCTTTATCGCCATTGGCGCGGGCTCGGCACGCCTGACCAACGAAGACTGCTCACCCTACACCGTGCACTATGCCTATGACACCGTGGCCCTGGCCAAGGTGGCCGGCACGGCACTGGTGAAGGCCGGCAACAAGAGCTGGTACTTCCTGACCGCAGACTACGCCTTTGGCTACTCGCTCGAAGGCGATGCGGCCAATGTGGTGAAGGCCAATGGCGGCACCGTCGCCGGGGCGGTGCGCCATCCGCTCAATGCGTCCGATTTTTCTTCGTTCCTGCTGCAGGCGCAGGCTTCCAAGGCACAGATCCTGGGCTTGGCCAACGCTGGCGGCGACACCATCAACGCCATGAAAGCGGCCAAAGAATTTGGCATCACCAAGACCATGAAGGTTGCTGGTTTGCTGGTCTTCATCAACGACGTTCACAGCCTGGGCCTGGCCAATACCGAAGGTCTGCAACTGGCCGATAGCTGGTACTGGAACCAGGACGATGCCTCGCGCAAGTTTGCCAAGCGCTTCTTCGAGAAATACAAGCGCATGCCCTCCAGCCTGCAAGCTGCCGACTACTCTGCCGCGTTCAACTACCTCAAGGCGGTGCAGACTGCTGGCACCACCGACTCCGACAAGATCATGGCCACACTCAAGAGCATGAAGTTTGACGACTTCTACAGCAAGGGTCAGGTCCGCGCCGATGGCCGCATGATCCACGACATGTACCTGTTTGAAGTGAAGTCCAACAAGGAGTCCACCACCCCCTGGGACTACTACAAGACCATTGTGAAGATTCCCGGCGATCAGGCGTTTACGACCGTGGCCGACTCCAAGTGCTCTTTGCTCAAGAAGTAATCTGATCCACCCCATGACCCTCTTCCCTTTCGGGGAGAGGGCATAAGACAGGCGACATGGAAATATTCGGCATTCCCCTTCAGGCGTTTCTAGGCCAGCTTTTGCTGGGCCTGGTCAACGGCGCTTTTTACGCCATGCTCAGCTTGGGGCTGGCGGTGATCTTCGGGCTGCTCGGCGTGGTCAACTTTGCGCACGGCGCGCTCTACATGCTGGGCGCGTTTGCGGCATGGATCATGCTCGACAAGTTTGGCATCAACTACTGGTTTGCGCTGGTGCTGGCACCGCTGACGGTAGGAACGCTGGGAGTGGTGATCGAGCGGCTGTTTCTCAAGCATTTGTACAAACTCGACCCGCTCTACGGGCTGCTGCTGACCTTTGGCCTGGCGCTGATCTTTGAGGGCGTGTTCCGCGAGCTGTATGGCGCCTCCGGCCAGAACTATGACGTTCCGGAACTGCTATCGGGTGCTACCAACTTGGGCTTCATGGTGCTGCCAAATTACCGCGCCTGGGTGGTGCTGGTCTCGCTGCTGGTGTGCTTGGGCACCTGGTACCTGATCGAGCGCACCCGGCTGGGTGCCTACCTGCGCGCGGGCACCGAGAACGCCGCGCTGGTGCAGACCTTTGGCATCAACGTGCCGATGATGGTCATGCTCACCTACGGCGCTGGTGCCGCGCTGGCGGCGCTGGCCGGTGTGCTGGCCGCACCCATCATCCAGGTCAACCCGTTGATGGGCTCCAACCTGATCATCATCGTTTTTGCCGTGGTGGTGATTGGCGGCATGGGCTCCATCATTGGCTCGATCCTTACCGGCCTGGGTCTGGGCGTGATCGAAGGGCTGACCCGCGTGTTCTACCCCGAGGCATCGAGCATCGTGGTATTCGTCATCATGGTCATCGTGCTGATGTTCCGGCCCGCCGGCCTGTTTGGAAAGTAGGCCAGGCATGCAGTACCCACACCCGTCGCTTGCTGCGCTGCCCCTCCTGGGGGGCCATCCATAATGACCAGTTCTTCCAAACTCATCCGCATTACCTACATCGCGTTGCTGGCGCTGGCGCTGTTGGCACCCATGCTCGGGCTGTATCCGGTATTTTTGATGAAGCTGCTGTGCTTTGCCATCTTTGCCTGCGCCTTCAACCTGCTGCTGGGCTTTACCGGATTGCTGTCGTTCGGCCATGCGGCCTTTTTCGGCTCTGCCGCGTATATCACCGGCTGGCTCATCAAGGCGCAGCAGTTGTCGCCGGAGATGGCGATTGCCGCCGGAGTCATCGGCTCTGGGCTCATCGGGCTGGTGGTCGGGCTGGTGGCCATCCGCCGCCAGGGCATTTACTTCGCCATGATCACCATGGCGATTGCGCAGATGGTGTACTTCGTCTGCCTGCAAGCGCCCTTTACGGGCGGCGAAGATGGACTGCAGGGCGTGCCGCGCGGCAACCTGTTCGGCCTGATCCCGCTGGCAACTGACACCGCCATGTACTACGTGGTGGTCAGCGTGTTCGTGGCCTGTTTTCTGCTCATTTCGCGCATTCTGCATTCGCCGTTTGGGCAAGTGCTCAAAATGATCCGCGAGAACGAGCCCCGCGCGATTTCGCTGGGCTACGAGGTGGACCGCTACAAGCTGCTGGCCTTTGTGCTGTCGTCGGCACTGGCTGGACTGGCGGGCTCGCTCAAAACGCTGGTGATGGGTTTTGCCACACTCTCCGATGTGCACTGGACGATGTCGGGCGAAGTGATCCTGATGACACTGCTCGGCGGCGTGGGCACCTTCTTCGGTCCGGTGTTTGGTGCAGGCATTGTGATCTCGCTGCAGGACATGCTGGCCGACAAGGTGGGCTCGTGGGTCAACGTCATCATCGGCGTCATTTTTGTGCTGTGCGTGCTGGCGTTCCGCAAGGGCGTGGTGGGCGAGATTCAAGCCTTTGTGGAGCGGCGCAGACGCGCAGCGGCTGGTACCCAAGCCTGAACCTTTTGTCAGGCTTAGGAATAAACCTAGATTCGGCAGTTGACCGCTTCATTCCCACAGGAAACACCCGTGTTCACAAGCATTTTTGACCACGAAGCAACTCACCATTTGGGTGAGGCCGCTACGCACCCGATTGCGCCGCCAGACAGCGCCCTGGCGGCGTTGCTTGTCCTTGCTGGCAGGAGCCAGCCGCGTCCAAGCGCCTTGCCAGACCACTGCCTGACAGCCCACTCGGGCGCGTCCAACTGCCGAATCTAGGATAAAAAAAGCGCACTGCAAAACAGTGCGCTTTTTGTTGGGGCGGCAACTTGCGCTGCCGCCAACCGCGTGCCGTGATTAGCGGATCACAGCCAGTTCTTCGAGCTTGCCGCCGCGTACGGTCTTCAGGGTCAGCGCGCCGCCCTTGATGTCGCCCTTTTCGTCAAAGCTGATGGGGCCAGTCACGCCCTGGTAGTCTTTGGTAGCAGCCAGCACCGGCAGGTACTTGGCGGGTTCAGACGAACCGGCCTTGACCATGGCCGCAACCATCAGCTTCACGCTGTCGTACACGTAGGGGGCATACACCTGCACTTCGGTGCCGAACTTGGCCTTGAACTTGGCCTTGAACGCGTTTTCAGCAACCTTGCCTGCACCTTCCACACCGCCGGCTTCAGCGCAATAGACCTGGTTGTCGGCAATCGCGTCGCCACCGAGCTTGACCAGCTCAGTGGAGCAGATGCCGTCGCCGCCCATGAACTTGGCAACGATGCCCAGCGACTTCATCTGGCGCAGCATCGGGCCAGCCACAGCGTCCATGCCGCCGAAGAACACGACATCGGGCTTCTTGCCCTTGATGGTGGTCAGGATGGAGTTGAAGTCGGTTGCCTTGTCGGTGGTGTACTCACGTGCCACCACGGTGCCGCCAGCGGCCACTGCGGCCTTGCTGAATTCTTCGGCAACGCCCTGTCCGTAGGCAGTACGGTCATCAATCACCGCCATGGTCTTGCCCTTGAGGTTGTTGACAGC
>Ga0194039_1000453_pt1 | contig 24926 bp, 18 predicted proteins | sample JunL228m_MetaG_FD_148679 | JGI IMG/M metagenome (GOLD analysis project Ga0194039, IMG submission 148679) | Anoxic zone freshwater microbial communities from boreal shield lake in IISD Experimental Lakes Area, Ontario, Canada - Jun2016-L227-8m | ecosystem: Environmental > Aquatic > Freshwater >... | reverse complement strand
GTGCCGAAGGTATGGATGGTGATTGGGATGAAGTCGTAACAAGGTAGCCGTAGGGGAACCTGCGGCTGGATCACCTCCTTTCTAAGGAGAAACCACGGGTCCGGGTTCAAAACCGGACTTCCGAGGTCGACACCATCGGAGAAATTCGATGATGACTAGGCTCGGCTTATCGCACAATTCAGTTTTACAGTGAGCAGCAGCTCTTTGGCAAGTGAATGAGATTCGACGTAGATAAATGGTAGTCGATAGTTGATTGTTGATGGTATACATACCAGTCGCCATTTTGTGGCGTTATCAGCTGATAAACTATCACCCGGCAACTCCCTAAGGGGCTGTAGCTCAGTTGGTAGAGCGGTAGCTTTGCAAGCTATAGGTCAGGAGTTCGAGTCTCCTCAGCTCCACCAACTCTGATGGGCGTGTAGCTCAGTTGGTTAGAGCATGCGCTTGATAAGCGCAGGGTCACTGGTTCAACTCCAGTCACGCCCACCACTCTTCAACGCGCAGCGCGGCTGGAAACCACTTGCACAACAAATTTACCGATACTGATCACTTAGGGTTGCATCCCCGGGATGACGCGGATCGGCAATGTTCTTTGACAACTGCACATAGGTAGATAATTAGGGCAAATTACAGTTCGCTGAGTTCTGTTTGTTCCCTGTCGAGGGGGACAATCAGGTTAACTTTGTGATCAAGCTACTAAGGGCTTATGGTGAATGCCTTGGTGCCAAGAGGCGATGAAGGACGTAGTAAGTTGCGATAAGCCACGGGGAGCCGCAAGCAGGCTTTGATCCGTGGATTTCCGAATGGGAAAACCCACTCTGGGTAACACCAGAGTATCGACCGGATGAATTCATAGTCCGGCGAAGCGAAACGGGGTGAAGTGAAACATCTCAGTAACCCCAGGAAAAGAAAACGAAATGATTCCGTAAGTAGTGGCGAGCGAAAGCGGAACAGCCTAAACCGAGAGGACTTGTCTTCTCGGGGTTGTGGGACCTTAATGTGGGAGGTGGAGAACGAGCTGAACCAAATGGAAATTTGGGCCATAGACCGTGACAGCCGGGTAAGCGAAGTTTGAAACCCCTTAGAGGTATCCCAAGTAATGCGGTGCACGTGAAACTCTGCATGAATCTGTCCGGACCACCGGATAAGGCTAAATACTCCTTGGCAACCGATAGTGAACTAGTACCGCGAGGGAAAGGTGAAAAGAACCGCTGTTAGCGGAGTGAAATAGTACCTGAAACCATATGCCTACAATGTGTAGGAGCCACGTCCATTCTGTAACCACTGTGTCCTTAATCAGCTCAATCAGCTTTACGCTACAACAATCCAAATATGGGTCGATTGTATTAATATATCAAGATTGAGCGTGATGAGGCAGTGTGAATGGAGGTTATAGACTGGACGTGGTGACTGCTTGCCTTTTGCATAATGAGTCTGCGAGTTATTGTCCGTGGCCAGCCTAAGCCGCTATGCGGTGGAGGCGAAGGGAAACCGAGTGCCAACAGCGCGACCAAGTCGCGGGCAATAGACCCGAAGCGGAGGTGATCTACTCTTGAGCAGGTTGAAGTTTGGGTAACACCAAATGAAGGACCGAACTCGTAGATGTTGAAAAATCTTGAGATGACTTGAGAGTAGGAGCGAAAGACTAATCAAACCCCGTGATAGCTGGTTCTCTCCGAAATCGCTTGAGGGCGAGTGTTGTGGAAGTACTCCTTGGAGGTAGAGCACTGAATGGCTTAGGGACCCCACCAGGTTACCAAAACCAATCAAACTCCGAATACCATGGATCTCAGTATCACAGCAATCAGGCAGTGGGCGATAAGGTTCATTGCCGAGAGGGCAACAGCCCAGACCATCAGCTAAGGTGCCTAAATGTGATTAAGTGGAAAGGATGTGACGTTGCACAGACAGTGAGGATGTTGGCTTAGAGGCAGCCATCATTTAAACAGTGCGTAATAGCTGACTCATCGAGCGATGTCGCGCCGAAAATGATTGGCGATCAAATCACATACCGAAGCTATGGATTCGCGAGGTCTTCGGACTTCGTGAGTGGTAGGAGAGCGTAATCAGTGCTGCGAAGCCGAACGGAAATGGACGGTGGAGCGCTGATTAGTGAGAATGCAGACACGAGTAGCGATAAACCAGGTGAGAATCCTGGTCGCCGTAAACCCAAGGTTTCCTGGGCGAGGTTCGTCCTCCCAGGGTTAGCCGGGAGCTAACACGAGGCCGTAAGGCGTAGTGGATGCACAGCAGGTTAAATATTCCTGCGCCGGGTAAGAATTAGCTATACGATGACGCAACGGAACACATCGGCTAGGCAATCGAATGCTGAGTCTAGGCTTCGGCCGAAACGTACCGGTGGGGAAGTTGCCGAGAAAAGTTGCATAGTATGTCTTATTCGCCCGTACCGTAAACCGACACAGGTGGGTGAGTGTAAGCGCACTCAGGCGCGCGAGAGAAACCTCTCTAAGGAACTCGGCACATTAGCCCCGTAACTTCGGGAGAAGGGGTGCCCAAGAAGGATGCAGCAATGTAGCCTTTGCGGGTCTCAGTAAATTGCGTTTAGCGACTGTTTAACAAAAACACAGCACTCTGCTAAGTCGTCAAGACGACGTATAGGGTGTGACACGTGACCAATGCTGAAAGATTAAGAGATCTTGTTAGCCGCAAGGCGACGCTCGGTCTTTAAGTCCCAGTGAATGTCGGCCGTAACTATAACGGTCCTAAGGTAGCGAAATTCCTTGTCGGGTAAGTTCCGACCTGCACGAATCGTGTAACGACTGAACGACTGTCTCGGAGAGGATCTCGGCGAAACTGTAACGGCGGTGAAGATGCCGCCTGCCCGCAGTAGGACGGAAAGACCCTATGCACCTTTACTGTAAGCTCGTATTGTGTTCTGGTTAACTATGCGTAGCGTAGGTGGGAGACTTTGAAGCGGGAGCCTCGGTTCCCGTGGAGTCGCAATGTGAAACACCACTCTTAATTAATTAGGATTCTAACCTCAACCTGTAAGCCAGATGAGGGACAGTGCGTGCGGGTCAGTTTGACTGGGGCGGTTTCCTCCCAAAGAGTAACGGAGGAGCGCGAAGCTTGGCTCAGCATGGTTGGCAACTATGCGTCGAGCGTATGGGTATAAGCCAGGTTAACTGTGAGACGAACATGTCGAGCAGGTGCGAAAGCAGGCCCAAATGATCCGACGGTTTAATGTGGAATTGCCGTCGCTCAACGGACAAAAGGTACGCTAGGGATAACAGGCTGATCGAGTCCAAGAGTTCATATCGACGACTCGGTTTGGCACCTCGATGTCGGCTCATCGCATCCTGGGGCTGGAGAAGGTCCCAAGGGTCCGGCTGTTCGCCGGTTAAAGCGGTACGCGAGCTGGGTTCAGAACGTCGTGAGACAGTTCGGTCCTTATCCACTGTGGGCGCAGGAAACTTGAGGGGTTCCAACCTTAGTACGAGAGGACCGGGTTGGACGCACTTCTGGTGTGGCAATTGTTCCGTCAGGGGCATCGTTGCGTAGCCATGTGCGGAAGAGATAAGCGCTGAAAGCATCTAAGTGCCAAGCTCCTCCCAAGATATTGTTTCCCGGACCGCAAGGTTCCTAAAGACCCCCGGTAGACCACCGGGTTGATAGGTTAGGCGTGTAAGCGGAGTAATCCGTTCAGCGGACTAATACTAATCGGTCGTGCGGCTTGATTACTTCTTTTTTCCTTCGAAAGACAAACTTCGGTTTGTCTGGCGATTGAGAAGAAGTGATTTTAACTCGCGAATTGTGAACCCTTATTATCTTCTGTGTGCAGTTTTCAGAGAATATGCTCTTTGAATCGTTATGGCGCTTGAGCTGTCAAGCACCTGCGAATTAATGAGGCGTTAGCCTCCTTTTTTGCAGTTGTCTATGAAGTTGTGCAATTAACGAAGGATTTTTTTGGTGGTCATAAAGCTGTGGTCCGACCCGTTCCCATTCCGAACACGGCCGTCAAACACAGTCTTGCCGATGGTAGTGGTTTTATAGACTCCGCGAGAGTAGGTTGCCGCCAATTTATATTGAAAGCCGAAACAAGTGTTTCGGCTTTTTTGTTTTCGGAGTTGCTTGAACAGGCATTATCTGGTGGTTTTTCCTTGGATGGGATAGAGGTCTAATCCACCCAGGTGGAAGAAGATATCCGTCTTGAACCGCTCCTTGGTGCGATAGCCATAGGCATTCTTCCCGCCTCGTCAGCAGAATCTGTCGGTGAATGCCAGCTCCAGAGCGCGGGAAACGCCCCGTTTTCGGCCACGAACGGCCTGAACATGCACGACATCGTGAGGCGACCACTCGGTCCAACTCTCGCGGATGCCCCCTGCAATCCATGGTCCAAAGCGAAAAACTCATCGTTTCTCATGGCCAGCGGGGATGCGCGCGATCGTGTCTCATTGGGGAAGCGCAGATCGGCCGTGCTGAAGGACCATGTTTGCCCCCAAATCAGACTGATTTCCTATCCTTCACACAAACGAGCCAATGAAAAATCACCAGGAAACTCCGGAAGAGCCTCCGAGTTTATGGGAGGTTGGTTTGGATGTCAGAACATTGGCTATGTCGGCCGCGCGTTGGTCCGCGCCCCTAGGGCCTCCGCTTTCTCGTTGCCGACCAACTTCATACCTACCCCGCCCGGCTGGGAGCGAAATGGGACGAGCAAGTTGCTCTGGGATCCGGCACCGAATTACTGGCGCGAGGAGAGCGATGCCCCGCCAACCGCCCTCCTGCGGTCCTCGCCTTACCATTTCAACCGGGAACAAATCTGGAAAGGACTCTGGCATCTCGCCGACGCCGAAGTGGCGTTGCTCGATGAAGTGTGGGCCGAGCATGGCGGCAAAGACCAATGGCAACTCGTGGACTGGTGTCATACCCACTGCAAAGAGTGGACACCAGTGGCGAACGGCTGCGCGCCCATTGCGGTCGAGCAGGTCGGCATGGCCCTCGGCAAGAGCGCCGCGCAGGTCAACCGGCTTCGCCAGGAAGCCACCGAGCTAAACCAGCTCGATGAAATCTTTGCCGTGGCATGATCCAACTCGGCACGGCAGATGGGAGTTTCTCGCCGCCGTTTTCAGGGTAGTTCCACGGCGCGGTTTACAGGCTTTCGACGATCGACGGCGCGGGTAATGGTGTTTAGGACATCGTCGAGATACTTGCCGAGGTCTTCTGCGAGGAAGCGGAGCACGAAATAGCCATGTTCCTGGAGGAGGGCATCCTTGCGCCGGTCGCTCCGATAAGTCTCGGCGTTGGCAAGGTGCTGTCTGCCGTCCACTTCGATCACCACCAGGGATTCCTCGCAGAGCAGGTCCACTTCCATGTGCCCCGTTGTGTCGAAGGGGATCGGAAGCTTTATGTTCAAGCGAAATCGGCCTGCCGTCTGCGGCAGCGATTGCAAGCGCCGATAGAGAAATGCCTCGCTCGCGCTCCGCGCCCGAGAGATGCCATCGGCCTCTGGGGGAAAAGTGCTGGCGGCATAGACAAACAGATTTGCCAGGGGCGCATCCACTCCATCCTGGACCAACCGGCGAACGCTGGCTGAATAGTCTCGTTTCCATTGCGGATCAACAGGCAATGGAACCTCCACCGGCCAGCCAGGAACCGCGCTGGCGGGCAGGAGAATTGTGTAGCCAGCCGCCTTGTAGCCGGCGCAGCGCCGATTGAACATTCGCGCCAACATTGGCACGTCAAGATCCGCGTAGTCATAGACTTGAACCTCGCGCTTGCCGGCGTGCAACCGGTGCAACCGACCCACGTATTGGGCTATGGTTCCTCGCCACGATACAGGCAGCGTTAGAAAGAGGGTGTCCAACCGGGGATCATCGAAGCCTTCGCCGATGTATTTTCCGGTGGCCAACAACACACGTCCTTGGTCTCCGGGGAGTTGGGCCAGAGCGGCCATTGCGGCCTGAGTTTGCTTTCTGCCCATACCGCCCTGGAGCGTGATCACGTTGGGAATTGCCGCCGACAGACACTCTGTCAGATGCCGCAAATGCTCCGTCCGCTCGGTCAGAACCAAGGGAAACCGACCCGCCTTTACCGCAGCGACCACATCTGCGCAAATCATTTGATTGCGCTCGGAAGCTTGCGTGAGGCTCGCGAAAAGCTGCTGGAACTGGACTCGTAGATCAGTTTCGGGCATGTCCGGCGCCCGAAAGCCGGTGGGTCGAACCAGGACATGGTGAGAAAAGGGCTGAAGCGCTGCCTGTTGTCTGGCGTTCACGCGGTAGCGCACGGGGCCGCATTGCATGAAAATGATCGGGTGGTGACCATCCTTGCGAGTGATCGAGGCGGAAAGGCCGGTCAGGTAACGCGCTTTGGCTCGGCGCGCGAGCAGTTCAAAGCTTTTGGCAGGAAGGTGGTGGCATTCATCAACAACCAGGTGGCCATACGATCCGACGCAGTCATGCACGACGCCCTTCCGCACCAGACTTTGCATGAGAGCCACGTCGATCACCCCGCTTAGTTTCTTCCGCCCGCCGCCGAGATTGCCCAGGGACATGATCGGCACACCGAGAAAGGTGGCCAGGCGTTCGATCCATTGATCCAGAAGTTGCTGGCGATGCACGAGGACAAGGGTGTTGGTGGCACGATGTGCGATGAGCCAGGCGGCGACAACAGTTTTCCCAAAGGCCGTGGTGGCAGCCAGCACACCGGTATCGTGAATTGCCATTGCGTTCGCCGCCAACTGTTGTTCCGGTCGCAGCTCGCCGTGGAAATGCATGTCGATCGATGTGCCAGCAAATCGTTCATCGCGCAAAGACGCCTCGATTTTTAGCGAGGCGAGCAGTTCCAGCGTTTCATCGAGGCAGCCTCGGGGCAGTGCCAGGTACCTGGCTGAATCCTCCTCGCAATGAATGATACGCGGTATGCCGAAAGTGGCCAACCGCATCTGCTGAGCCTGGTAGAATTCCGGGTTTTGGAACGCGGCCAACCGGACCAGGCGGTTGTGCAGCCCGGGTGAGAGATGCTCTTTGGGAACATAAACTTGGTCAGCGAGCACCAGTTCGAGCGATTTTGGCAACGGCCCATCGATAGGCGGATCCTACCGTATGCGCGAAGGCGGGGACTTCCAGGGCATGTCTTCCTCCTGCTCGTCGATTGGCAACTGGACGCCGGTGATGCGATTCCGGCGCTGGGCGTCACGCGCCAGCGACTCGGCTTGCGCACGGACGATCCTCCGCACAGAGGAAAGAAAGGCCCACTGGTCTGAATATGGGTTGAACTCGTCATCCAGGAACACGCTATTGCCCGCTTCCCGCGGTCTCTTTTGCAGAGGCAGAGCGATTAGGTTGCCGAACCCGCCTTTAGGCAGGGTGTCCTGGTTGGGGAAAAGGCGATCATAGGAGGCGAGGCCGATTTCCGGGCGGCTTTCCATTGTTTCGGTGAGCAGGTGCGAGCCGACGTTTCTTGCCAGGGTGGCGGGAATGGGCTCGCTGAAGAAGAGCCAAAAGTGGCCGCCATTGCCGGATCGGGAGCGTTCGAGGGTGATCGGCAGTGACAGCCGCTTACACGTTTCCCGAAACGCCCGGGCATCCTGCTGCCAGGCATCCCCATCAAGATCGACGGCCAGCAACCAACAAGTTTCGTCCGGGAACATGGGGAAGACGCCCATGACGAACTCGCGGCCCATTTCGTCCCGGCCGGAAAGGTGTTGGCGGACCACATCGTCGGTGACTGGAAGCAGACGGCGGTTCGGACATTTGGCGCATTTTATCCGGGGTTTGTCACACACGTCCCGGACCCACTCGTTGGCGCAAGCGGGCTGGTAACCGGCCCGGCCGGTTTTTCGGCTCTCGAACCGACGGGGATAGACGTCTTCGCGTCCACGGAATAAGGATCGGAACAGGGCGATCTTGGCGGCGGGCGGTGATTCATTGGTGACCGGGGCGTGCATGGCCGGCGGGGAAGTCCCCGTGACCGGCGTGGAATCCTCCGCCGAAAACGTATCCGCTTTCACAATTTCTAAGATGCCCTGAACTGCAGATGTGAGCAACGACTTTGGCAAGCGCGCGGCCGGAGCGATGGGAGCTTGTCCAGGGTGGATTCGAGAGCCAGCAGATTTGTAGCCGCAGACGGGAGTCGGCGCACTTTCACGAATTAACGGAGATTAGCGCCGACTGCCGTCGGCGGCTACGATTTTTTGAATTCAGGCTGGGAGCTTGTCGGGTGAGCACGGCGGAATCGAGAGCCAGCAGATTTGTAGCCGCAGACGGGAGTCGGCGCACTTTCACGAATTAACGGAGATTAGCGCCGACTACCGTCGGCGGCTACGGTTTCTTGAATTCAGGCTGGGAGCTTGTCGGATGAGCCTTCGGAGCAAATACGGATTGTCAGCCGTCGCAGACATGGCCATTATTCGGGAGGTATAAAACACTTATGGCTTATCAGGAAAAGCAACTGCAGGACATCTCGAAGAAGTTTCAGATTTACGGCGAGATTTTGCACGCCGAGACATTGAAGATCGGTCACATCAACGAAACCTATACCGCCACTTACGACCAGGGTGGCACGCGCGTGCGCTACATTCACCAGAAGATCAACCGCAACGTATTCAAGAACTCGGCGGCGTTGATGAAGAATGTCATGCGCGTCACGACGCACATTCGGAAGAAGCTGGAAGCCCGCGCTTCCCGAGACGTTACGCGCCGCTCGTTAATTGTCATCCCGACGCGTGAGGGCAAATCTTTTTACCAGAACGGTGACAAGGAAGTTTGGCGGACGTTTGTATTTGTCGAAGGGGTGGAGACTTACGAAGCGGTGCAATCGCCGCAGCAGGCGTACCAGGCTGGCCGTGCTTTCGGCGAATTCCAGCATTTGCTGGTGGATCTCCCGGGCGATCGGCTGTTCGAGACCATCCCCGGGTTTCACAATACCCGAAAGCGGTTTGCCGCGCTGCAGCAGGCCATCCAAAGCGACCACTTCAATCGTGCCAAAGATGCCAGACCGGAAATCGAGTTTGCCCTCAAGCGCGAATCGCTCGTCGATGTGATTCTGGGGGACATGGCCAAGGGCAAGATTCCTGAGCGGATCACGCATAATGACACGAAGTTCAACAACGTCATGATGGATGTCCTCACCGGCGAGGCGATGTGCATTGTGGATCTGGACACCGTCATGCCCGGCTGCGCACTGTATGACTTTGGCGATATGGTTCGCACCACCACAAGCCCGACGCTTGAGGACGAGCCGGATCTTTCCAAGGTCAAGATGCAGATGCCGATGTTCAAGAAATTGGCTGAAGGGTATCTATCAAGCGCGGGCCAGTTCCTCACGAAGGCCGAGAAAGCTCACATCGCCTTTTCTGGCAAGCTCATCACGTTTGAAATCGGCATTCGATTTCTGACCGACTTTCTCAGCGGCGACACTTACTTCCGAATTCACCGATCTGGCCACAACCTCGACCGCTGTCGCACGCAGTTCAAGTTGGTGGAATCGATTGAAAGGCAGGAAGGGGCAATGCAGAAATTTGCGGATCGTCTTTAACTGCTGGCACAGACCAGGCTCCGGAGCAGCCGGTTAGAGCCGGATTCCATTTTGAGACCCCCAGCATCTGCCGGCGATGCCTTGCAGTGCAGGGGCGTTCATGTTGCCGGCTGTGGGGACCGGAGCTTCCAGCGTCGGTGCATCCAAATCCACTGCTCGGGATGGCGGAGCAGCATGCGCTCGAGAGCCTGGTTGTAAGCTCTCGTATTCTGTCGAATTGCCTCGCTCACGTCTGCGCATTCTATAAGCGGCAGCGGGTCTTCAAAGCGTATCACGTGGCGGCCGTCGGGCTCACGCCAACTGCAGGCAGGGATTACTGGGGCTCCCGTGGTCAGAGCCAGAATTGCCAGACTCTTGAACGTGCCGGCCGGATGGCCAAAAAACTCCACAGGGAGTCCGTCGCGGCCACCGGCGTGTTGATCAAACACAAAGACGATAATCTGTCCTGCGGACAGCAGCTTCAGAATGGCGTCCAGAGAACCCAAGCTCGCCAGCGAGCCGAATCCGGATCGTCGGAACCTGCGGGTCACGAACTCGTTGAACCAGCGTGGCTTCAAGGGGCGGCGCAAAAAATGGAACAGATTAAAATACTCGGGGAATTGGCCAATTCCTGCCACCGTGGCCGCCTCCCAGTTTCCGAAATGGCCAGTCAGCAGCAGAATACCCTTGCCTTGATTGTGGGCGCGGACGGCTGTTTCCATATTCTCGACTGTGACCCAAGCCTTTCGCTGCTTCACGGACATCAAGGGCAGGCGGATAAACTCGACTGGGAATTGGACGAGGTGAGCATAATACGCCTGAGCCAAGAGCCGGATTTCGCTCTCGGCCAGGACATCGCCAAAAACCCGCTTGAGGTTTCCCAGCACGATGCTTCTGCGCCACGGGAACAGGTGGTAGATCGCCTTCCCAGACCACGGAACTCTGGTTTGTTTCCTGTCTGCCCATGCGATGGCGCAAGCGGCAGTCTTGGTGTGCGTGAGCGAGACGCCGATGCCGGCTATGAAGTGGCGGTCGAGCACGGCTTGGGCAATGGCGCTAACCGCCACCTTCGGGGCTGCGCTTCCGGTTTGCTCCACCTCGAAGTCCGCCACCCCGATCCCGCCTAGTGCGGTCTCGCGAGGGAACAATTTGCAGCAGGCTTCCTTGGCAGCAAATCGAGCGGCAAGACCGGCCACGCGACCCGGTCCGTCTCCCGCCTGTTCGAGTTCGCGTTCGGTGAAGAGCCGCCTGAGTTCTCCAGGCTCCAGCTCCGCAAGCATCCGTTCCATGCGGGCAAGTTCGACCACGTCGAGACCACAGCGGGAATTGGGCGAAGCGCTGGGGTTCATCCCTGGGGTATCGCACGGGTTCCTCGCACCACCAGTGCCACGTTCATGCCTCCGAACCCCCGGCAGAGCACCAGCGCGATGTCGCTGCGTGGACTTTGGGGTTCTCGAGCGACTGGAAACGGGGCGAACTGCTGATCGAGGCGGACTAACGTAGCGATGCCTGGCACGACCTGCTGGTTTAGCGCGTTCAACGCGAGTACCATGTCGAGGATTCCGGAGGCTGCAATCAAATGACCAACCGCCCACTTGAACCCGGTGATCGGAGGCGGGGCATTTCCGAACACCCGTTTGATGGCGTTCACCTCGGATGCATCAGAAGTCTGCGTGCCGTTCCCATGTGCGACGATCATGCCGACTGCTTCATGTGGCACGGCGGCATCCTCCAGCGCCATTTCGATCGCGCGACTTAAGCCGTCCCCGTCGGGTCGAACCGCCAGGATGCCGGTTCCTTCACACGTGCAGCCGGAGCCGAGGAATTCGCCCAGAATCGGGGCATGCCTTGCTTGTGCGTCCGCCGCCGTTTCCAACAGGACAGCGGCCGCGCCTTCACCGAAGATGGTGCCATTTCTGTCCTGGTCGAACGGGCGCAGTGCTTCAGTCCCCAGCAAACCGAGTCGGTGGTAGTCGAACACCGTTTCGGGCTCAATCGGGGCATCGTGACCGATTGCCACGGCTCGGTCTGCTTCACCGGCCTGAATCGCTGCTGCGGCCTCGCGGACTGCCATCGCTCCGCCCACGCATTGATTGGTGATGCAGGCGTTTGTGCCCTTGAAGTTATGCTGGATGCCTGCGTGACACACGACGTTGTTCGGGAGGTGACGGAGCAGCCACATCGGGTTCACGGTGTCCGCCACCTCGCGGCCGAATGCCCCGAGATCTCCTTGAGCGGCAGTCAGCGCAGGGAAGAAGTCGTAGTTACTCGAGTAATTTCCTCCGCCGGAGCCGGCAAAAACCCCGCTTCGGTCATTGAATAGATCAGCGGCCTTCGCGTTCAACCTGGCACGATGATCGGGCAATCCGGACTGATGGATTGCGGTTCCCGCGGCGTAGAGTCCAAAAAGGTCCGTGCGCGAAATGAGCTTGTGCAGTTTACGGTCTGGCACGAGCGTCCGATCTTCCACCCCGGTGACCTCGGCCGCGACCCGGATCGGCCAGCGGCTGGCATCCCATTGAGTGATGGGTTGAATCGCCGAACGCCCATCCTCAATCGCTTTCCAGATCATTTCCGCCCCCAGACCGGCGCCGCAGACGGCGCCCACACCACTAAAAACAACTTGCGTCCTTGAACTCATGGCATCGACCTCCGGCGTCCGGTCAACGCTCGCCTCCGGCGACCTCGTTTGGGTGCAGGAAAACCAGGGAGCTATTCGATCCACCGAAACCGAGAGAATTGGACAACGCGGCGCGAATATGCGTCCTGCGGGATTGCCCGCGCACAATATTGACGTTGCACTCCGGGTCGGGGGTGGTCAGGTTCGCATTCACGGGTGCAATGCCATCGCGGATGGCCAGGGCGCACACCCCGGCTTCCACTGCGCCGGCTGCGGCAATCAAATGGCCCATGCAGCTCTTAGTGGAACTTACTGGCACGCGCTCGATGTGGTTCCCCATGACTGTGCGCAGGGCGGCGCATTCACTGCGGTCATTCATCAGCGTGGAGGTTCCGTGAGCGTTCACGTAGTCCACCGTCTCGGGCGTGATGCCCGCGTCTGCGATGGCCTGTCGCATCGATTGGATCGGGCCATCTCCCGACGGGCTCGAATCTGTGATCCGATAACTGCTGAGAGAGTTGCCGTCGCCCGCCAACTCTGCGTAGATCGGTGCTCCGCGCGCTCGTGCCCGCTGCCATTCCTCCAAAACCAGAAAACCGGCGCCTTCACCCAGGACAAAGCCATTGCGAGTGGCATCGAACGGGCGACTGGCTCGTTCCGGGGTTTCGTTGTCGGTGGATAGTGCCCCGAGGAGGCAAAACGCCGACAGTCCGATGGGGTTAAGCATCGAGTCGTATCCGCCAGCCAACATGTAATCCGTCAGACCGCGTCGCATGACCTTTAAGGCGGTTCCCAGTGCCTGGCCTCCGGACGCGCAGGCTGTATGCACGGAGGTGGCGTAGCCCGTGATGCCGAACCGCCGTGTAAGCAATGCCAGGCCTGCATTGGTCTGACTGCGGCAGAACCGGATCGGATCGGCGGGGAAGCGACTATCCAGCAAACTGTCCGGATTGAAGTTTCCATCTCCAGCGCAGCAGGCATGGACCGTCTCGAGTTCGCGGAAGCTGATTCCCATCATCCCCGCGCCGATGCTGCAGCCCCACCGGTCGGCAGTGGAAGGTTCGGGACGTATGCCGGCATTGCACAGCGCCTCCTCGGCTGCCAGCAGCGCGAACCGGTGTGAGCGCGCGGCGTACTTCAGAAGCTTCCGGTCGCACGCGATGTCATCCTCATTCCAGTCCTTGACCTCAGCGCCTATCCGGGCCGGGAAACCTCGCGCATCGAAACCTTGAATGGCATCAACGCCGCTACGTCCCGCCAGCAAGTTGGCCCAGGTTGTTGGGGCGTCACGCCCGACCGGGGTCACCATGCCGATGCCAGTGATCGCGATTCTTCGCCGGTTTGTCATTCGCATTTTGTGGTTGAAAGCACTGCCCGGGCGCTGCCGACCAATTTCCCGCCATTCCGGGTTACAATGCTCACGAGGGCGCGAGCGTTCGAGCGCTCACTTAGATTCGCATCGAGTTCCAATGTTGCTCCGGGCGGGATGAACGTCCGAAGCTTCACGTCGAGCACTTCCCCGAGGCGCCAGGCACCACTATCAGCCGGGGTTGGGATCTCGGCGGCCAGTGAGGCCACGAGCCGAAGATTTGCATCCATCAAAAGGCTGCCCGGGAAGACCGGATGGCGGGGAAAATGGTCTGCGAAAAAAGCCGCAGAATTCGGAACTCGCAGAGAGGCGCGCGCCCGCTGCCCGGTGTCCGAGGGCGTTCGTTCGAACTCGATCCTGGGCAGGCCCTGGAAGGCCCCGGGCGCGGCTCCGGGGCCACAAAGCAGCGCAAACCGATTTCGTAACATGTCCGGCGAATCGAATTCCTCGAGTGCCAACATGGGGCCAAGACAATTCTGCAGGCGGATTACGGGTGTGCCGTCGGCATGAGCTGTTCCGTGATACGCCACGGTTTCATCATCGACGCTATCGAGGGTGGCCCCCAGTTCCAATATCTGCCCCGGAGTCACCGGCGCCAGCAACTCGATCCTCTCCGCCAGGCCGGCGACCGGCCGGCGTTTGAATTCAGTCACGGCCATGGCCGCCCAGGCTGCCAGTTGTCCTACAGCCTCGGCAACCAGAGAAGCAGGAAACGCCTGAACATCGGCCGGGACCACATACTCACCCTGGATCACCGATCTCGTTGGGAGGGAGGTGATCCGGTCCACAAACGAGAATGCCCGAAAATGTTCGTCCATATACGCCAGGAAAGCCCCGCGCATCAACTCGTCTGCACGGACATGGCAGGCACCGCCGCGCGCTGTTGCCGGATCACAACCTTGCAGAAGGTCTCTACCGTGAAGAGGCGCGGAATATCCGCTACTTTCAGGGGCGCTTTAAACCGCTCCGGTGAGACCTCGCTCAAAAACGATTTTAGCCGATCCGCGCCCGCTTCGGTTACCTCTCCGCCTTTCTCGAATTCAGACTCGGACAGGTCGCCGCGGGCCTCCTCGAGAATCTTGCCTCGAGGTATCTTCACCTTGAAGGCCCGTTCGAGCCGGAAAACGATGTCCAGGAAATCGATGGATTCCGCTCCCAGGTCGTCAATCAGCGAGGCTTCAAGCGTTACCCGTTCTTTGTCGCAAGCCAAAGCGCTCGCCATTGTTTCTGCGACCTTCGGAAAGATCGTCATGATGTCATCTCTTGTAATGTTCATTTTGGTGATTGTCTCTTATTCCATCTTGAAACCGCCATCCACGTGGAGGATTTGCCCGGTGATGTAGTCGGCGTATTTCGAACTTAAGAACCAAACCGCGTACGCGACCTCCTCCGGGCGGCCGATGCGACGCAACAAGATCCTCGAAAGGACTTCGTCGGGGGCCCGCTCACGCAATGGCCGGGACATTTCCGTTTCGATTACGCCGGGCGCGACCGCGTTCACCATGATCTTGCGCGGGGCCAACTCGACGGCGAGCGCCCTCGTGAACGCATTGATGGCTCCCTTGCTTGCCGCATAGTTCGTCTGACCGCGGCCGCCTTTTTCTGCGGAAACCGAACTGATATTGATGATCTTTCCGCGCCGCTGGGAGACCATGAAAGGGACCACCGCCCGCGTCATATTCAACGTGCCGGTAACATTCGTCTCGATCACTACGCTAACATCTTCCGGTTCCATGGCCGCGAGCGGGTTATCTCGTGTCACGCCGGCGTTGTTGACGAGCAGATCAATGCGTCCACTACGATCCACCACTCGCTCCGCGAGGGCGACGCACGCGGCCGCGTCCCGCACGTCCACGGCTTCCGCCCACACGCGGTTTGCCGGGTGTTTGGCCACGATTTCGGCGGCGGCAGTGGCATTTTGATGGTATGTCATTACTACCTGCATGCCGCAGTCTGCCAGAACCTGGACAATCGCACGGCCAATGCCCCCGCTCCCGCCCGTGACGATCGCCACGCCGTCGCTCAAGCCAGAATCAACCAATGTTGGAATGCTCATCCGGAAATGCAGTAACCGCCGTCAACCACGAGTGTATGGCCAGTGATCATGGCTGCTTCCGGCAGACAAAGCAAGTAAACTGCCCCGGCGACATCGCCGGGTGTCAGTGTGGGGCCGGCTGGAGTGCGGCGGGCGTACTCCGCCAGCAACTGTTCGCGGTTCGGAAAATACTTCAGAGCGTCCGTGTCCACCACCCCCGCGCTCACGGCGTTCACTCGAATGCCTCGCGGGCCCAGTTCCTGGGCCAGGCTGCGAACCAGCGATTCCAAAGCTGCCTTTGAAGCTCCAATGAAAGCATAATTCGGAATGGCCCGCTGGGCGCCCAGGCTTGAAATCGCAATGATTCGTCCTCCTTCGCGCATGAGGGGCGTGGCCTGTTGCGCCAGGACGGCCAGGGCAAGAGCATTAGTTTCGAGGCACCGCCGCCAATGTTTGAGGGTGAGGTCGAGCGCTGGTTTGAGCACTCCGATTGCGGCGTTGCTCACAACAATATCCACGTGCTCGAATCGCTGGCGGAAGGCCGTGAACGCTTCCGCAACGATCTCGGGGTCGCCGACGTCCATCTGGATCGCCTCGGCCCGTTGGCCAAGGGCTCGGATGCTGCCGCAAACCGCCTCGGCTGCTTCATGGTTGTTATGATAGGCGACCGCTACGTCGCAGCCGGCTTCCGCCAGTTTAAGCGCGATGGCCCGCCCGATGCCCCGGGCGGCTCCTGTTACAAACGCGATTTTTCCCGCAAGCGATTTGCTCATGTCCGTGACTTAGGTTCCTTCCGGAGTATTCGGCATAAACGATCTGTATTTTTCCACCCGGCGTGGCGTCAACCCGATTGCTGGTCAGCGCAGGTTAGAACGTTCCATCTTGCCGGAACAGGGACGGCAGACGATAGAGCGGCAGCGCTGGTCAAGTCAAGCCGGCGCACAACCGATCACCGAGCCCGGCGAGTTTTCCGGGCCATTCTCGGCCAGAATCTTCCGGTGCGAGACGCGTAATCGCGGTAGTCCTGGCCATGCACCGAAAGCAGGTAATTCTCCTCATCCCTGGCTTTGACGTGGGCACAAACCAGGTGGAGCACCAGGATTGCCAGGGACAAGAGGGTGGGAAGGAGCGATGCCACGCCACCCAGCATGATGATTTGGAAGAAATAAATGGGATGCCTCGCAAAACGGTAGGGTCCGCGGCTGACCAGGGTAGTTTTCTCCTGACGGTTGATTCCCATGCGCCACCGGTCGCCCATGGCGGCGTAGCACCAAAGCGTCCCGGCGTAACCGGCCACGGTCAGTGTGATGCCAAGAACCAGGGTGGCGGGGTTCTGTAGTGATGGGTTTAGCCGCAAGAATGGACTGTTGGCGACGCTCCCGGCAATCCAGGGCTGGCTGAGCCATGCCAGGACCACAATCAGCCAGCCGACCCATAGCAACTTCTCTTTGGTGCCTCGAGGTTTGACGTTTGGGGACTTGCCTATGTGCCGGCGGACGCGCTTCGCCTGCACCCAAACCCCGGTCCAATAGATGAACCCGGAGCCAAAGGCGATGCCGCGGCGCCAAAACTCTTCAGTTTCCATGTCGTGTGGTCCTCCTGGCGCGGATGAACCGCTGCAATTCGAGCACCCAGTGTTTCTTGATGCTGTACCAAACATCCTCGGCATAGGCAACATACCTGGTATTCGGATCGAACGCTTCCTCTTTGGTCTCCACAACCATGTGCGCCTGCTTTGGAGGCTGGTAACTGTTGATACGGTCTTTGATCGCCTGGCTCTTCAATAAATGTTTCGTGTCGGGAACGGCTCTGTGATTCCATTTGGCGGGCAGTTCAATATTGCGCACCTTCGCGGTCCCGCCGGCTTTGAACAGGTTCGCCCCTCCGTACCCCAGGAAATCGCCGCCGAGAAGATCCATCCCCTTGTAGAAGCCAGTGAATTCCTCCACTGAATCCGGTATGGTCCTGAGCCGGAAATTCATGTCCCATTGATTGGGCAGAATCCTTGTCAAACCACCCGCTCCCATTGAGGTTGCATAGGGAAGCTGGAGACCGACAACCGGGCGGCTTTTGCCCGTCAGGGGATCGGTGATTTCGTATCGCTGTTCATTCTTCCAGGTTAATGGATTCCAGACCGGGAGTCTTTCTGTGGGTGGTCCCGCGAGAAGGTCGAGCACCTTCACCACCTGCATTCCGCCCTGGCTGTGCCCGACCATCAGGGGGCGCAGTCCTTCCTTTTCGTAGTACCAGGCGATCATGCCAGCGATCATGCGGCTGCTCTCATAGCAACTGAAAGTGTAGGTGCCATCTCCCGGGTTGCGGATGCTGGCTTCCGGATAGCCCATCCCGATCAGGAATTCGGAAAATGAAATGAGTCGCCCGTGGACGGGATAGATACCTCCATGAATGTTGATGATTCTGGGAGCCGGCGCCTGCGCCAGCGCTTCCCGGATATCCTTTTCGGTCACGTTTGTGGCGTCGAGGGCCAGGATCTTCTCCTCGATTTCGTGAGCAGGAGCATAATCGCGGCGAATGCAGCGTTTCTCAACCTGCTCAGCGCGGTCCGGGCTGAGGCCACTCCGCATGTAGGTGGCGCAGCCGGGAACCAGGAAAGCTGTCCCGAGCAACAAGAGGATTCGTAATTTTGGTTTCATACATATGCTTGCAGATGTGTGAGGGTGTCCACCAGATAATGGCGGATTTGGGCGACGGCTGATGCTGGGAAAACAGTTGAGCGGTGGGTGAGCGCGATGTTCACCACCTTTCCGATGGTCGTCACGGAGAGCACCAGGGGCGTAGCCGGCCCCGTGGAAACGGCCCGCAAGTAATTGACGGGATCTTCGCCGTCCCGCTGTGGCCAAAGTGTGTTGAGGTTCATGTTGGTTACGCCTCCCCATAGGGGATAGTGCTTTTGATAGAATTTCATTCTCCGCTCCGCCGAGAAGAAAGACACTGCCAGCCGGCCCAGCGCCAGGTCCAGCGAAGATGCCATGTAGAGCCGGTCGTTCTTAAGCGCCAGGGTCTGGCGACGTATTTCTTTGGCCAACTCCGGCAGGGTCATCTCGTCCGGCACTTCGTGGGTAACAACGAAGGAACCAAGGAAAAGCCCGAAGTTCCGCCCGCTATCCAATTCGAGGTCGTTCCGGAGATTGACAATGCTCCCCACAGAAATCTTTCTTCGCCTTGCGGCCCCCGTTCGCCCGGATGCGAGCGGCGAGACGGCTTTCATCAACAGCGCGAGAAACAGGTCGTTCACCGTTACTTCCCAGGCTTGTCCGGCTTCCAACAACGACCCCAGCGCCTCCGGTTTCAGAGAAAACCAGGAGACCCCGTTGTGGCAGTTCTGCGCATCCAGGAACACCGGGCGGCACGAGCACCGTAAATTCCGTGTTTGCGCCGGGAGCGCAAGCAGCTTTTTTGCCAGCAGCCTGGGATGGCGCAGCAGGCCGCCGGCGGCGGGATAAAGGTTCAACGGACTGCAATGGCTTGGCCGTTGCCGTTCCCGGTAGCTGCGGACAATGTCCTGCAACAGAAGCACCATGGAGTGCCCGTCGGCGACCGGGTGGAAGTAGGCGAGACCGAGCCAGCAAGCTGACTCGGTCTCGGGCGCAACGAAGAACCGGAAAGGATTGAAGCAATCTCCCACAGCGAAATCAGTGTTGAGCAGGCGTTCAACCTCGCGACAGATCGTGTCCTGCGAGTTCGCTTCGCCGGAAATAACTTGGATGTCGCACATCGCCCGACCGCCTTGGTAGCAAAAAGTCCCCTTCTTCCGGTCCAACTTCAGGCCGGTGAGTCCATGACTTTCCAGCGTGCCGCTGATGGCGTCATTCAGGCGCTCGCAATTGAGCGCTTCGGGAATCCGGACTGCATGGACGGCATTGTAGGGGTGCAAGTCGTTCCATTGGAGCATCGTTTTTTGAAAGCTATTCAGGCGGCTTTCCGGGCTCCTGGTCGCCGGGAAACCATTCCCGCCTTCATTCCCGGGCGGTGCGCATCTTCCGGTTTCGGTGCTGTGGGCGTCCGTCATGTCTGCGAGGGCAAGCTTTGCTGTCAGCCAGTTTCTCGCGCCAGGATTCTCTGATTCTCAGGCATGGTTGGGGCCTTCTGGCCTCAGAAATGCGCAATGACTTCGATCTCGACATGGGCGCCTTTTGGCAGCCCTGCGACTTGGACAGTGGAGCGCGCCGGAAAGTCCGCTGTGAAGTATTTGGCATAGACTTCGTTCATCCCGCCAAAATCCGCCAGGTTGGTGAGGAAGACGGTGCTTTTGACGACATTGGCGAACGTGAGATTCTGGTCATCGAGGATGGTCTTGACGTTATCGAGGACACGCTCGGTCTGTGCCTTGATGTCGCCCAAGACCAGGTTGCCCGTGGCGGGATCAAGGGGAATTTGTCCAGCGCAGAAAAGCAAGTCGCCGATGCGCACGGCGTGGTTGTAGGGTCCGACCGCGGGAGCGGACTTGGCTGGTTTGATGATAATCTTGTTAGGCATTGTGGTGGGAGCTTACCGCTTTGTCCCCGCGGGTCAAGCGGCAGAGCATCGCAAGGCGCGGTTTCTCAGGGACATTGGCCGAAACCGGCACCGGTGAGGCAGGGTGCGCAAGTCCGCGCGCCACGCTGGAACGTTGCGTCAAGGCCGGGATGCCACTGGAGCAGGAGTGCCCGATTTCACTCTAAAAGCAAATGGCCACCTCCAGTTGCTTGGCAAGCCGCCGCGCTACTCAAGGTCTAGGGCCTTGAGCCTCATGGCGTGGGCAGCATCACGGTTGAACACGTCCACGATAGCGGAAGGATTTTGCTCGATGGCGGTGATGTCCTTGCCGTTGAGGAGGACCATGCAGAGGTTGGAATCCGTCATCACCTTGTTGGCGTACTTGCGAGCGGCTGGGCCGATTTCGCCGGTGCCAACCATAACGATGACGTTGCTTTTCAGCATGTAGTTCAGGCCGACTTCTATGGCGACGTCATCAAGAGAAACGTTGGTGGTGTTCTTGCACTGGACCTGCCAGCGGGAAAATACCAACCGGCTGGATTCGAAAATAAGGTCCACCTCCGCTCCGCCAGTGGCCGTGCCGCGCAGTCGGGTGGCGATATAGGTCATGTCCAGCAGGCGCATAAGCTTGAAGGCAAGGGCTTCGAGGGCGAGGCCGCGCACATGTTTATCCTTGGCGGTAAGGTCCGAGAGGATGTCGGCTAGCGGTTTGCGGAGTAGAACGCGGAGATCGGATTCGGTCTGTTTCTCTAACTGCTCCAGAAGGGGACAGATGACATCTTTGACCAGCTTGGCTGTGGGGGAAACCGAGAATGGTTTTGCGCCCCGACCCAGGATTTTTGTGCCGCGCTCAAGTTTGATGTAGCTGGCCTGTTCAAGCGGGTAGAGCACCTGCTTGGGCAGGTTCTTCTCGTTGAATTTCAGGCCATAGGTGGCGGTGGCGAGCTTTTCAACTTCGTTGGAGGCGTACGGGCCAGGGCCGCCCATGTTGGCCAGCGTGCGAAGATAGACTTTTTGGGCTGCGGTGAGAGATGCCAGGGCGTCGAAGTCTTTCGTTGCTGCGCCGATTAACTCTTTGAGGCGAGCATCGGACACGAGCCATCGGCTGGTGAAGACCCCAGCTTTTTCGAGCCAGAGGCGCATCATGCTGGGGTGCTTGCCGCCGCGCGGGAAGTGGACGCCGCGCTCATCGAGCCACTCGCGGAGTTTTGTCAGGTCAACGTCTTCGCCGGCGGCGACGATATCCTGGACGCACTGCACGACGGTCATGCCGTGGAGATTCAGCAGAATGTGGCGGGCCAACTCACTGTGGAGCTTGGCCGCCATGATTGTGGGCGAACTGCAGGACAGTTGCCAGGTCAATTTGGGATGGGGAGAACTCGCTGCCGAAAGGCAGGGCGCTCTTGATGTGCTTGGCCGTGCTGTCGCCGGGGGTGGCGTTATCCATGTTGTTTCTGTTTGGTGGCGAGGGTTCGCTTTGCGGTTCCGTTGGCGGAGCGGCGGTTCTTGTGTTCCTCCAAAAGGGCCATCTGAGAGGAACGCGAGTGGGGCGGGTAATTTGTGACTGGCGGGAGGATGGCGGCCCTGGGCTTGGCAGGCTGCCGTTTGGCACCGCCATCGGCTGCTAGAGGTTCATGGTCGGCGGTTTTCCACATAGTACCCGGTTTGTAGATCCGGTAGGAGGAGTCTTCCTGACTCTTGGCGGGCTTGTCGGATTTTCCGTTGCCATTGACGTTGCCGTTGACGTGGGCCTTCTCTTGGAATCGTCCGATCGCGCCAGCAATATATTCCTCGACGAGCTCGCAGCAGAGCCAGTTTCGGTCAGTTCTCTCGGCAGCTTCGCCGGTTGCGCAGCTGCCAGCGAACGGGTCAACGACCAGGTCTTCCCTGTCGGTCAACATGCGAATGAAGAACTCAGGAATATCGGTTGGGAATCGCGCCGGATGCGGGGCGATGCCCTTGTCTTTGCAGTAACGGATGTATGCCGAGTTGCTCTCGGTGTGCGCGAGGGCGATGAGGTTTGGCGGGATGGCGGCTCCGTTGTCCGTGCCAAATTGCTTGGAAATATCATGGCCGGACGGACGAAGCATTGGCTTGTAGCCCTTTTCCAGCAGAACTTTCATGCTGTCGGAGTAGGGTTGGAGCACACGTCTGTTGCTCGCCTTGGGCCAGGGGGTGGGCGAGAGCCACCAGATGCAGTTGACGGCGTCTTTGACGCGTATACGGCGAACGGTGACCCACTCAGCGGGGGTGGGTAGGCGGGCCGGGTTCCACCAAAAGAATTCCTGCGCAAGGTGGAAGCCGAATTCGCGGCAAAGCATGATCAGCAGATCGTAGTGGTACAGGCTGCGCGTCGGCTGACCGGAGATCCAAGCGCCGCCGATGTCAATTACCAGTGAGCCAGCCGGTTTTAGGGCGGAGTGGAATGCCGCCCCAAAGGGTTTGAACCAGTTGACGTAGTCGTGGGCGTCAACGTTGCCGTAGTCCTTTTTTCTGACGAGCCCGAAAGGGGGGCTGGTCATGATGAGGTCAACGGATGTTGTCTGGATTTTGTCGCGGAAGAGGGACAGCGAGTCGCCCAGGAAAATCTTTCCCTTCTCCGTGGAGTGAAAGAGTCTGGTTGGCGCGTGGCCGTTTGACTCGGTCGGTTGAGACATTTTCGTTCTTATGCGCGTTCGGTTGCCCAAGTGTAATCCTGTGGTGGCGTGATGGGCAATAAGTTTCGGGTGACGGCTGGGTCGGCTCAGCACCGCGTTTCCCCTGTGGTTCAGTCCTTGCCTATCCGGTTGCTTCCCAAACAGGGATTTTGCATACGTGTTTTCCTTTGTTTGTGACGAGGCTGATTCCAGTATTTTCGTCTTTGGGAAGCAACCGGATAGGCGCGGTTCAGTCTCCGGGCATCAATACGGCGATCATCTTGTTTCGATGACGGCGGTAGATGCGGAAGTCTTCATCCAGTTGAAAACCTGACTGCCCGACTGTAGATCCGCGCACCGCACCAGACACGCATCTGTCAACGAGATTAGCTTATCACCAATGGGCCGGTGTGGAGCAGCCCCATGTCCTCGAGAATGCCCTCAATATCAAGCGCCAAGCCCAGCCGCCGTTTGGGGAAATGTTTGCGAATCGCTTCGGCGACCTGCTCCAGTTCAACGTCGGTCTTGGTCTTGTAGTAGCCGCTGACGGCAGTCGGCGCACTTTCTCGAATTTACTGAGATTAGCGCCGACTGCCGTCGGCGGCTACGTTTTATCCTGGCGCAAACAAACTTGATTTGCCAACGATGCCCCGTACTTTCCACGGATGCCTGAGCTGGAAACGTTAAATAAAGATTTGAGCAAGCCGCGAGACCCGATTTCTGCCGTATCGGGCACGGAGGCCACCCCTTGTCTTTCGCATCCCGACCAGTTTTGCCGCCGCCACATCGGCCCCAACGCTGAAGAAACCAGGCAAATGCTCGACTTGCTCGGCTATCCGAGCCTTGATGCGCTGACCGGGGAGGCGGTCCCGTCACAAATCCGGTTGGACCGTCCGCTTCAACTTCCAGCCAGTCGCAGCGAGCACGAAGTTTTGGCGGCATTAAAGGGAATCGCATCTCAAAACCAGGTGTTCCGCTCGTACATCGGGATGGGCTATTATGACTGTCTCACTCCCGCCGTGATCCAGCGTAGCCTATTGGAAAACCCGGGGTGGTACACGCCCTACACTCCCTACCAGGCTGAGATTGCCCAGGGCCGGCTCGAAGCGCTGCTGAATTTCCAAACGATGGTCATTGATTTGACGGGGCTGGATGTGGCCAACGCGTCGTTGCTCGATGAGGCCACCGCGGCTGCCGAAGCCATGACCCTGTGCCACGGGCTTAAAGAGACGAGAAACACCTTCTTCGTGTCGGCCAGATGCCATCCACAAACAATCGACGTGGTGAAGACCCGAGCCAGTGCACTGGGCATCCAAGTCGTGGTGAGCGATCACGAAACCTTCCGCTTTAACGAGCAGGTTTTCGGCGCGCTGGTCCAGTATCCAGATACCCACGGCGAAGTTAATGATTACACAGGTTTCGTGCAGCAGGCGCATGAGGCGGGCGCGCTCGTGGCAGTGGCGGCCGACTTGCTGAGTCTCACGCTGCTCCGCCCGCCGGGGGAATTCGGCGCGGACATAGCCATTGGCAGCGCACAGCGTTTTGGCGTCCCGCTCGGCTACGGTGGACCACACGCCGCCTACTTTGCCACCCGCGACGATTTCAAACGTCACGCCCCTGGCCGCATCGTGGGCATCTCGAAAGATTCCCGTGGCCGCCCGGCCTTGCGGTTGGCGCTCCAGACCCGCGAGCAACACATTCGCCGCGAGAAGGCCACCAGCAACATCTGCACGGCCCAGGCATTGCTGGCCAGCATGGCATCCATGTACGCCTGCTATCACGGGCCGCGAGGCCTGCAGAAGATCGCCGAGCGCATCCATTTGCTCGCTCAAATCCTGGCCCGGGGATTGGTGCGGCTCGGGTATCAGGTGACGCCGCAACAATTCTTTGACACGATCCGCATTGGCCTCGGCGACAAATCTGCTGGGGATATTTTGAAGGTCGCTGAAGCCCGGCGGATGAATTTCCGCGTTATCGACGAGCAGACCTTCGGTATTTCGCTCGACGAAACAACGGGCGAAGGCGACCTGTTGGACATTTGGCGCGCCTTTAACAACGATCAGGTTCCTGACTTCACCTCCGCCGCGCTGGCGAAGGAACTGGACGCGAGCTATCCCGCCCCCTTTGCGCGGACGACCCAATATCTGACGCATCCGGTGTTCAATCGTTATCACTCGGAGACGGCGATGCTGCGCTACCTGAAGCGGTTGGAGTCGCGCGACCTGTCGCTGACGACTTCGATGATCCCACTCGGCTCATGCACGATGAAGCTCAACGCGGCATCGGAAATGT
>Ga0194039_1000451_pt1 | contig 24953 bp, 24 predicted proteins | sample JunL228m_MetaG_FD_148679 | JGI IMG/M metagenome (GOLD analysis project Ga0194039, IMG submission 148679) | Anoxic zone freshwater microbial communities from boreal shield lake in IISD Experimental Lakes Area, Ontario, Canada - Jun2016-L227-8m | ecosystem: Environmental > Aquatic > Freshwater >... | reverse complement strand
CCGCCGCCGCCTCCGCCCGGCGGCGGTTACCTGCCGCCTCCCCCCGGGGCGGGACGGCCGGGATTCAACGTCAGTGACGCGCTGACGTGGGCGTGGAACATATTCACCAAAAACATTGGGCCGCTGGTGATCTCCGCTCTGATCATCAACCTGGTGCTGGCGGTCTACACCGTCGTCGCAATGGTGATCCTCGATGCGGTATCACCGCAGACGCTGTCGACGGTCGGTACCGCCGACGGCATCGTCGACACCACCACGGCGACCCTTACCGGTGCGGGCGTCGTCGTGCTGATCGTTGCCTTCATCGGCGGCCTGCTGCTGTTCGGCGCCGCACTGTCGGCGTACATCGGTGGGGTGCTTGATCTCGCCGACGGCAGACCGGTCACGTTGGCGTCGTTCCTGCGGCCGCGCAACGTCGTGCCGATGATCGTGGCGACCCTCATCGTCGGCCTGCTCACCGCAGTCGGCCTGGTGCTGTGCATCATCCCCGGACTGATCGTCACAGTGTTCACGCTGCTGTATCCGCTGGCGATCGTGGACCGCAACTCCTCGGCCGTCGAGGGCATCAAGGCGAGTATCGCCGCGATCAAGGGCAACTTCGGGCAGGTGCTGCTTGCGTGGGTGATCAGTTCGGCACTGTTGGCGATCGGCAATTTCTGCCTGGTGCTGGTGCTCGTCGCATGGCCACTGACCTACCTGTTCCTCGGCTGCACCTGGCGCAAGCTCAGCGGCGGATCGGTGGCACCCGCACCGCGGTAGGACCGGCGGCCCGGCGGCTAGGCTCAGATGCGATGTCTGACAGCCAACGCCACCAGGGGTTCGCCACCCGGGCCATCCACGCCGGCTTCCGTCCGGACCCGCAGACCGGCGCCGTCAACGCGCCGATCTACGCCAGCAGCACCTTCGCCCAGGACGGTGTCGGCGGTCTGCGCGGCGGCTACGAGTACGCGCGGACCGGGAACCCGACCCGCACCGCACTTGAGTCCGTACTCGCGGCGGTGGAGGACGGCCGGTTCGGCCGGGCGTTCGCCTCCGGGATGGCAGCCGGCGACTGCGCACTGCGCGCGGTGTTGCGCCCGGGTGATCACATCGTCATTCCCGACGACGCCTACGGCGGCACATTCCGGTTGATCGACAAGGTGTTCCGCCAGTGGGGTGTGGAGCACACCCCGGTCGCGTTGAGTGATCTCGATGCCGTGCGCCTCGCCGTCACGCCGGACACCCGGATGATCTGGGTGGAGACGCCCACCAATCCGCTGCTCTCGATCGCCGACATCGCCGCCATCGCCGAGATCGGCCACCGGGCCGGGTGCAAGGTGCTGGTGGACAACACCTTCGCCTCCCCGGCGTTGCAGCAACCGCTGAGCCTGGGGGCTGACATCGTGCTGCATTCGACCACCAAATACATCGGCGGGCATTCCGACGTCATCGGCGGCGCGCTGGTGACCGATGACGAGGAACTCGACGCTGCGTTCGGCTTCCTGCAGAACGGCGCGGGCGCGGTCCCGGGCCCGTTCGACGCCTACCTGACCATGCGCGGGATCAAGACCCTTGAGGTGCGGATGCTGCGGCACAGCGACAACGCCGCGAAAGTCGCGGAGTTCCTCGCCGGGCACTCCGGCGTCAGCCAGGTGCTCTACCCGGGACTGCCCGGTCACCCCGGCCACGACGTGGCAGCGCGGCAGATGCGCGGATTCGGCGGCATGGTGTCGATCCGGATGCGCGGCGGCGCGGAGGCCGCACGCAAACTGTGTTCGCGAACCGAGGTTTTCATCCTCGCGGAGTCCCTCGGCGGGGTGGAGTCACTCATCGAGCACCCCGGCGCGATGACGCACGCCTCCACCGCCGGTTCGCAGCTCGAGGTACCCGATGACCTCGTGCGGCTGTCGGTGGGCATCGAGGATCCGGCCGATCTGCTGGCAGATCTCGAGCAGGCCCTGACTTAGTTCAGCCCTGACTTAGTTCAGCGCCGGCAGCACCGCGGATGCCGTCATCGCGAGATTGACCTCGCCGGTGTCCGAACCGGGACCCCAGCCGGCGAAGGTGATCTCCTCGGCCCGCGTGGCCGCGGCGCGCGCCCCGTCCTCGCTGAAGCCCAACACGGCCGCCAGCGCACCGCAGCGGTACAGCAGCGCGATGACCGCCGCCGTCACCGGATCCGGACGGCGGTGCTCGAAGAGCACCGCGTGAATCGTCGCGCGCGCATCGCCGACCCGGCGGGTGTCGCTCAACGGCCAGGCATAGGTGTTGCGCCGCAACCGATGTGAGGACAGCTGACGCTGGTGAATCTGGCCGGTGCGCAGCAACTGGTCCAGCACATCGTCCTCGGCGTGCTTGCGCACACGTGCGATCGCGGCACGGGGCGTGAGCGGACCCTGCTCCAGCAGTGCCAGCGCCGGGCGCACCGCGGGGTCGCGAGCGGGCGGGCCGGCCAGTGCGATCAGATGGCCGGGCGGCACCGGGTCGCCCGCCACGGCGGGCCGAACCCGGCAGTCGTGGGCGAGGTCGAGCAGCAGTGCCGCAGCCAGCAGGCTTCCGCGCCGGTTTCGGTCGAGAAGGGGCTGCGCCGACTCGTTGTCGAGCAGAAGCACGAGGAGTTCCTCGGCGATACGCGCCACGGTGTGAATTCGCCGAGCGGCGAGGCTAGGCGTGGTAAGGCTCGGCGCTGACCAGCGTCACCTTGACGGCCTTGCCGCTGGGCACCGTGTAGGTGCGGGTGTCGCCGACCTTCGCGTTGAGCAGCGCCGAACCCAGGGGCGAGTTCGGCGAGTACACCTCGAGCTTGCCGTCGCTGATGACCTCCTGGCGGGTGGCGATCAGGAAGGTCTCGGTGTCGGACTTGTCGCCGTCGTAGTAGACCTTCACCACCGACCCGGGCAGTGCGACCCCCGACTGCTTGGGCGCCTCGCCGACCTTGGCGGTGGTGAGCAGCTCCTGCAGCTGGCGGATCCGGGCCTCCTCTTGGCCCTGCTGCTCGCGTGCCGCGTGGTAGCCGCCGTTCTCCCGCAGATCACCCTCCTCGCGACGGTCGTTGATCTCCGCCGCGATGATCGGCCGGTGTGCGATCAACTGGTCGAGTTCGGCCTTGAGCTTGTCGTAAGACTCCTGCGTCAACCAGACAACCTGGGTATCAGTCATCCTCGTCGCACTCCTTAAACATTCGCCTATTCCCCGCGAGACGCGGGTGAGCCCCCGTGGGTCCTTCGCCTTTCACAAGCTGCGTTCGACGCGCTAATGAAGCAATACACGGCTCCCCGAGAGGAACCGTGCATCTGGACGAAGTGTAGCACCGTGGCCGGTGCGCCGATTCCCCTTTTGCCGGATGGATGTTTGCTAGCCCGGCACCAGATAGCCGGGCACATCGGTGCCGCACCCGTAGATGTCACCGACCGCCGGCAGACGGAACGACTTCACCGTGGTGGTCAGCTGAACCGTCCTTTCGTCGGATGGTTCCACCAGGATCTCCCGACGGCCGGTCTCGGCACCGTCGTACGCGCGCGCCCTGACGATGCACACCGCCGGGACGGACGGATCCTTTCGTGTCACGGTGATCGTCACCTGAACGGTCTGCGGATCGAGGACCTCGAAGGCGACACTCTTACCCTCCACCGCGACGCCCTCGAAGCGCTGATACAGCAGGGCCGCCGCGCCGACTCCGAGCAGTGCCGCGGCGACACCGAGTCCGATCGCGACTTTGCGGCGGCTGGCTGCCGGCATCGGCTCGCGGCCGTAGCGGGAGGCCGGTCTGGTCACGGCGGACCTCCCTCGGTCGGCTGGTGATCGGGACGGATGGGATCATTCTTTCTAGCAGTCGAGTGGTTCTATCAGCCGAGTAGCCAGAGGAATGAAGTGACCGAACTGCGCTTGATGGCGGTTCACGCCCACCCGGACGACGAAGCGAGCAAAGGTGCGGCTACCTGCGCTCGCTACGTCGACGAAGGCCACCGGGTGATGGTGGTGACGCTGACCGGCGGCGAGCGCGGCGACATCCTCAATCCGGCGATGGATCTGCCGGACGTGCACGGCCGCATCGCCGAGATCCGCCGCGACGAGATGGCGCGCGCGGTGGAGATCCTCGGCGTCGAGCACCACTGGCTCGGATTCGTCGACTCGGGGCTGCCGCAGGGCGACCCGCCGCCGCCGCTGCCCGAGGGCTGCTTCGCTGCGATCCCGCTCGACGAGCCGGTGGCCCGGCTGGTGAAGGTCATCCGCGAGTTCCGTCCCCACGTGATGACCACCTACGACGAGAACGGCGGCTATCCGCATCCCGACCACATCCGCTGCCATCAGGTGTCGGTGGCCGCGTTCGAGGAGGCGGCCGATCCGACGCTGCATCCGCAGGCCGGCCCGGCCTGGTCGGTGAGCAAGCTCTATTACAACCACGGTTTCCTGCGCAAGCGCATGCAGATGATCCAGGACGAGTTCGCCAAGCACGGCCAGGAGGGACCCTTCGCTGAGTGGCTGAAGGGCTGGGACCCCGAGGACGACCCGCACGTCAACCGCGTGACCACCCGCGTGCACTGCGCCGCCTACTTCGACCGGCGCGACGAGGCGTTGCGCGCGCACGCCACCCAGATCGACCCCGACGGCTTCTTCTTCGCCACCCCGAGGGAATGGCAGCAGCGGTTGTGGCCGACCGAGGAGTATGAACTCGCGCGCTCCCGGGTACCTGCCACACTGCCGGAGGACGATCTGTTCGCCGGAATCGAGGTCTTCGAATGAACTACCTGACGCTGGCGCTGCTGCTGGCCGAAGAACCCAACCGCGGTCCCGACTACGGCAAGGCCAGCCCGGTCGGCCTGCTGGTGGTGCTGCTGTTACTGATCGGTGTCTTCTTCCTCGCGCGGTCGATGAACCGCCATCTCAAGAAGGTCCCGGAGAGTTTCGACCCGCCGCAGCAGGCGCCCGACAGTGAGGTGCCCCGAGGTGAGTCCAGCGGCTAACACACTCGGCGAGTCCACCAGTCCGTATCTACGTCAGCACGCTGACAATCCGGTGCACTGGCAGCAGTGGGGCCCGGAGGCTCTGGAGGAGGCACGCCGCCGGGACGTGCCGATCCTGCTGTCGGTCGGCTACGCCGCCTGCCACTGGTGTCACGTGATGGCACACGAGTCCTTTGAAGACGCCGACGTGGCCGCCGCGACGAACGAGTTCGTCTGCATCAAGGTCGACCGCGAGGAACGTCCCGATCTCGATGCCATCTACATGAACGCCACAGTCGCGATGACCGGTCAGGGCGGTTGGCCGATGACCTGCTTCCTGACCCCGGACGGACGGCCCTTCTTCTGCGGCACCTACTACCCCAAACAACAGTTTCTGCAACTGCTCTCGGCGGTTGGGCAGACCTGGAGCGAGCGTCGCGACGAGGTCGAGCAGGCCTCCGGCCAGATCGCCGCGCAGTTGGAGCGGATGGCCGACGGCATCCCGGGTGGCGGCCCGGAGATCACCGCGGCGCTCTGCGATGAGGCGGTGGCGGCGATGCTGCGCGACGAGGACAGCGCGCGCGGCGGCTTCGGCGGTGCGCCCAAGTTCCCGCCGTCGGCGCTGCTGGAGGCTCTGCTGCGCGCACACGAGCGCACGGGATCTGCGGTGCCGCTCGCGGCTGTACGGCGCACCTGCGACGCGATGGCGCGCGGCGGCATCTACGACCAGCTGGCCGGCGGCTTCGCCCGCTACAGCGTCGACGCCGACTGGGTGGTGCCGCACTTCGAGAAGATGCTCTACGACAACGCCCTGCTGTTGCGCGTGTACGCGCACTGGGCCCGGCGCACCGGCGACCCCCTGGCGTGTCGCATCGCCGCCGAGACGGCGGCCTTCATCATCGGCGACCTCGGCGACGGCGGCATGTTCACCTCCTCGCTGGACGCCGACGCCGCCGGCTCCGAGGGATCCACCTACGTGTGGACACCGGCCCAGCTGCGCGAGGTGCTCGGCGGCGACGACGGCGCATGGGCGGCCGCCCTGTTCGGTGTCACCGACACCGGCACCTTCGAGTACGGCGCCTCGGTGCTGCAGTTGCGCACCGACCCGGGCGACGTCGAGCGCTTCGCACGGGTGCGCGCCGCCCTGCTCTCCGCCCGCGCCGCAAGGCCGCAACCGCCGCGTGACGACAAGATCGTCACCGTGTGGAACGGCATGGCCGTCACCGCGCTGGCCGAGGCCGCCGTAGCACTTGAGGACCCGCGGCTGCTGGCCGCCGCACAGCGCTGCGCCACCGGGCTTCTCGACGCGCATCTTCTCGACGGCCGGCTGCGCCGGGCCAGCCTGGGCGGTCGGGTGGGTCAGAGCGCGGCCATGCTCGAGGACTACGCGGCGCTGGCCACCGGCCTGCTGTCGCTCTATCAGCTCACCGGTGAGGCCTTCTGGCTCACCGCGGCCACCGGTCTGATCGACACCGCGCTGCGGCATTTCGCCGATCCGGACCGCCCGGGCCGCTGGTTCGACGCCGCCGACGACGCCGAGCGGCTCGTCGTGCGGCCGTCGGATCCGATGGACGGCGCCACCCCGGCCGGGGCGTCGCTGATCGCCGAGGCGCTGCTGACCGCCGCTCACCTGGTCGACGCCGACCGCGCCACCCGCTACGGGCAGGCCGCCGCCGAGACCCTGCTGGCGCACTCACAGCTGCTGGCGCGTGCGCCGCGTTCGGCCGGGCACTGGCTCACCGTGGCCGAGGCGGCGGTGCGTGGCCCGCTGCAGGTGGCCGTCGCATGCGACGACCCGCAGTCGCCCCTGCTGGCGGCGGCGCGGCGGATCTCACCCGGCGGCACCGTCGTCGTCGGCGGAGCGCTGGATTCGATGCCACTGCTGGCCGGACGCGACCGGGTGCGCGGCGCCGACGCCGCCTACGTCTGCCGTGGCCGCGTCTGCGATCTGCCCGTGACCGGCGCGGACGAACTCGCCGCCGCCCTGGGCGTGCCGGTGTAGCGTGGCGCCATGGTCAGCGCCGAGAAGATTGAATCCGTCGTCCACCGCTATCTCGAACTTGTCGCCGGTGGCTCCGCCGATGACATCGCGGATCTGTTCGCCGACGATGCCACCGTGGAGGATCCGGTCGGCGGCGGCGAGGTGCACATCGGCCGCTCGGCGATCCACGGCTTCTTCAAGAACGTCGAAAGCGCCAAGCGCACAACCGAACTGAAGGCCCTGCGGGTCGCCGGCCACGAGGCTGCGTTCATGTTCGTCATCACCGTCGACGCCGGCGGCCACAAGGTCGCCATCGAGCCGATCGACGTGATGGTGTTCAACGGCGAGGGCAAGATCACCTCGATGAAGGCCTACTGGTCCTTCGCCGACGCCAAGCAGCTGTAGGTCACACTCACCAGGCGCCGTTTTCCTACCAGAAAACTGCGAACCACATTGCGATGTAGTGGCACAGCGCCGCCACGGCGGTGCAGGCGTGGAAGAACTCGTGATGGCCGAACGTCCGGGGCCAGGGGTTGGGCCACTTGAGTGCGTAGAGCACCCCGCCCACGCTGTAGAGCACGCCGCCGACGATGAGCAGCACCACCGCCGCCATCCCGGCTCCGCTGGAGATCGGGCCGATGAACCACACCGCGACCCAGCCCAGCAGCAGGTACAGCGGCACCCCCACCCAGCGCGGCGCCGAGGGCCAGAACATCTTGAGCAGCACACCGGCCAGCGCGCCGCCCCATACGATCCACAGCAGCGTCCAGCCGTCGCTCTCCGGTAGTGCCAGGAGCGCGAAGGGCGTGTAACTGCCGGCGATGAATACGAAGATCATGGAGTGGTCGAGTCGCTTCATCCACTTGTGAACCGTCGGTGAGGTCCAGTTCACCCGGTGGTAGAAGCCGCTGACGGCGAACATCGCGACGATCGTCAGCGTGTAGACCAGGGTCGCCAGCCCGGCCCGGGCGCCTTGCAGCGACCAGGACACCGACACCAGCGCGGTGCCGGCGATCGCCGCCACCGCCGCCGAGTAGACATGGATCCAACCGCGGGCGCGGGGCTTGCCGAGGTATCTGGAGACCTCGTCGACGACGGCTTCGGGGAAGTCCTCGGCGGTGTCGACCGACATACTTCGCACAGTAGTCTCAATAGCCGTGGAGATCATTCCGCAACGCCTCAAAGAGCCGGCCTACCGGCTCTACGAGATGCGGTTGCGCCACGAGCTCGCGGCATCCAAAGCCGCACTTCCGCGTCATATCGCCGTGTTGTGCGATGGCAACCGCCGGTGGGCTCGTGACGCTGGTCACCATGACGTCAGCTACGGCTACCGGGTGGGCGCCGACAAGATCGCCGAGATGCTGCGCTGGTGCGCGGACGCCGGCATCGAGATGGCCACGGTGTATCTGCTCTCGACGGAGAATCTTCGGCGCGACGCCGGTGAACTGGGCTGCCTCATCGACATCATCACCGAGGTGGTCGAGGAGATCTGCGCGCCGGTCAACCGCTGGAGCGTGCGCACCGTCGGCGATCTGGAACTGCTCGGCGACGAGACCGCCCGGCGCCTGCGCCAGGCCGTCGACTCGACGTCGGAGAGCACCGCGGCGTTCCACGTCAACGTCGCCGTCGCCTACGGCGGCCGGCAGGAGATCGTCGACGCGGTGCGCACCCTGCTCGGCAAGGAGCTGGCCGACGGTGCCACGCCGGAGCAGATGATCGAGGCCGTCACCATCGAGGGCATCTCGGAGAACCTCTACACCTCCGGTCAGCCCGACCCCGATCTGGTGATCCGCACCTCCGGTGAGCAACGCTTGAGTGGATTCCTGCTGTGGCAGAGCGCCTACTCGGAGATGTGGTTCACCGAGGCGCACTGGCCGGCCTTCCGCCGGGTGGACTTCCTGCGTGCGCTACGCGACTACACCCGCCGGCATCGCCGCTACGGGGCGTGAGCGGCTGACCGGCTGACCGGCTGATGCAGTCGGACTACAGCTTGCGCAGCCGCAACCGGTTGATGGAGTGGTCGGCGTCCTTGCGCAGCACCAGGGTGGCCCGCGGCCGGGTCGGCAGGATGTTCTCGATCAGGTTGGGCCGGTTGATCGAATGCCAGATGTCGCGTGCCGCGGTGGCCGCCTGCTCGTCGGTCAGGCTGGAGTAGTGGTGGAAGTGCGATGCCGGGTCGGCGAACGCGCCGGCCCGCATCGCCAGGAACCGCTCGATGTACCACTCCTCGATGTCCTCGATGCGTGCGTCGACATAGACCGAGAAGTCGAACAGGTCCGACACCATCAGCCGCGGGCCGGTCTGCAGTACGTTGAGACCCTCGAGGATCAGGATGTCCGGGTGGGTGACGACGTGCTTGTCGCCGGGGACGATGTCGTAGATCAGGTGTGAGTACACCGGTGCGCACACCGTGTCTGCGCCGGACTTGACCGCCGTCACAAAACGCATCAGCGCGCGCCGGTCATAGCTCTCCGGAAAACCTTTGCGGTGCATCAGGTTCCGGCGCGCCAGCTCCGAGTTGGAATAGAGGAACCCGTCGGTGGTCACCAGGTCGACTTTGGAGTGGTCACCCCAGCGGGACAGCAGCGCCTGCAGCACGCGCGCCGTCGTCGACTTCCCGACCGCCACACTGCCCGCGACGCCGATGATGAACGGCACCGGCCGGTCGGGGTTCTGCACCGGTTCACCGAGGAACTCCTCGGTGGCGGCGAACAAGGCCTGGCGCGCGGCCACCTGCAGATGGATCAACCGGGCCAGCGGCAGATAGACCTCCTCGACCTCCAGCAGGTCGATCTGCTCGCCCATGCCGCGCAGTCCGGTCAGCTCGTCCTCGGTCAGCTTCAGCGGCGTGGACATCCGCAGCCCACGCCACTCGGCTCGGTCGAACTCCACGTAGGGGCTCGATTCGCTCAGCCGCGCCATGTGTCCAGTCTTGCAGTTAGCGTGGGGGATATGGACCCCGACCGGCTGATCCGCGAGTACCTGATGCTGGGGCTGCGCTTCGACCGCATCGAAGAGGGCTACGTCGACTCCTTCACCGGTGATCCTGCGCTGCGCCGTCAGGTGGCGGGCGAACCGGCGCCCGACCCGGCGGAACTGGCCGCGTCGGCACGTCGGCTGCTGGCCGCACTCGCCGACGTGGAGCGCACGGCCGCCTTCACCGAGCAGCGGGCCGAGTTCATCGCCGCCCACCTGCGCGCGCTGGACTGCGCGGGCCGCAAGTTCGCCGCCGAGGACGTCGGCTTCGTCGACGAGGTGCACGCCTACTTCGACGTCACCATCGGCCGCGGCGAGCAGGACCGCTACCGCGCTGCGCACGCCCGTATCGACGAGGCACTGGGCGGCACCGGCCCGATCGCCGAACGGATGGCCGCCGAACGCCGCGCCGACGAGCTGCCGCCGGATCGGCTCGAGGACGCCATCGCTGCGTTCTCCAGCGCCCTGCGCGACATCGTGCGCACCACCTATCCGCTGCCCGATCGGGAGACCGTCGTCTACGAGGTGGTCACCGACAAGCCGTGGTCGGGGTTCAACTACTACGAGGGCGGCTACCGCTCCCGGGTCGCGGTGAACGCCGATGTCAAACAACAGATGTCGAACCTGCCGAGCCTGATCGCCCACGAGTCCTATCCCGGTCATCACACCGAGCACTGCCGCAAGGAGGAGCGTCTGGTGGCCGGCCTGGGACAGGGCGAGCAGACCATCTTTCTGGTGAACACCCCGCAGTGCCTGATGGCCGAGGGGCTCGCGGATCTGGCGCTGCACGCCGCCGTCGGTCCGGGCTGGGGCCGCTGGGCCCAGGACATCTACGCCGATCTTCATCTGCGCTTCGACGGCGAGCGGGCCGAGGCGCTGGCGGCGGCCCGGGCCGAGCTGGCCGGGGTGCGCCAGGACGCCGCGCTCATGCTGCACGACGAAGGCCGCGCGGGCGACGACGTCGTCGCCTTCCTGCAGCGCTGGCTGCTGATCGACGACGTCCGCGCCCGACAGTCGCTGCGGTTCCTGTCCTCACCGCTGTGGCGGGCCTACACCTCCACCTACGTCGAGGGCTACCGGCTGTTGCGCGGGTGGCTGGACGCCCGGCCCGCTCGCGTGGGGCTGACCGAGCGGTTCGGGCGGCTACTCGACGAGCCGCTCATCCCGTCCTCGCTGCGGGCCGACTACGCTCTGGAGGCATGAGCACCGAAGCGATCCTCCCGGCCGCGACCGCGCCCGGCGCTGACTACGCCGCCACCGCCAGTGAGGCCTACCGTGCTGCCCTGAGCATCATCGAAACGGTGGAACCGCGCATCGCCGCGGCCACCGCCAAGGAGCTCGCCGACCAACGCGACTCGCTCAAGCTCATCGCCAGCGAGAACTACGCCTCGCCGGCCGTGCTGCTGACCATGGGCACCTGGCTGTCGGACAAGTACGCCGAGGGCACCGTCGGTCACCGGTTCTACGCCGGATGCCAGAACGTCGACAACATCGAATCCATCGCCGCCGAGCATGCCCGCGAACTCTTCGGCGCCCCGTACGCCTACGTTCAACCGCACTCCGGCATCGACGCGAACCTGGTCGCGTTCTGGGCGATCCTTGCGACCCGAGTAGAAGCGCCCGCGCTCGGCGAAGTCGGCGTCAAGAACGTCAACGACCTCTCCGAGGCGGAGTGGGAGCGCCTGCGCGCCAAGCTCGGCAGCCAGCGACTGATGGGCATGTCACTGGACGCCGGCGGCCACCTGACGCACGGATTCCGGCCCAACATCTCGGGCAAGATGTTCCATCAGCGCAGCTATGGCACCGACCCCAAGACCGGCCTGCTCGATTACGACGCCGTCGCCGCCGCCGCGCGCGAGTTCAAGCCACTGATCCTGGTCGCCGGGTACTCGGCGTATCCGCGCCGGGTCAACTTCGCCACGATGCGCGAGATCGCCGATGAGGTCGGCGCGACATTCATGGTCGACATGGCGCACTTCTCCGGACTGGTCGCCGGCAAGGTGCTCACCGGTGACGAGGATCCGGTGCCGCACGCGCACGTCGTCACCACCACCACGCACAAGTCGCTGCGCGGTCCGCGCGGCGGTCTGGTGCTGGCCACCGAGGAGTACTCCGACGCCGTCGACAAGGGTTGCCCGATGGTGCTCGGCGGACCGCTTTCGCATGTGATGGCCGCCAAGGCCGTCGCGTTCGCCGAGGCGCGCCAGCCGTCGTTCCGCGCCTACGCCCAACGGGTGGCCGACAACGCCCAGGCGTTCGCCGACGGTCTGATGCGCCGCGGCGCGAAACTCGTCACCGGCGGCACCGACAACCATCTGGTGCTGCTCGACGTGCAGAGCTTCGGACTGACCGGCCGCCAGGCCGAGTCGGCACTGCTGGACGCCGGCATCGTCACCAACCGAAACTCGATTCCGGCCGACCCCAACGGCGCCTGGTACACCAGCGGCATCCGGTTCGGCACCCCGGCGCTGACCACCCGCGGCTTCGGGCCGGCCGAGTTCGACCGGGTGGCCGAACTCGTCGTCGAGACCCTGTCCAACACAACCGCTGCAACTGCCCCGGGGGGCACCTCCAAGGCCAAGTACACCCTCGTCGACCAGACCGCGGACTGGGTGCGCTCGGCGGGCCGGGAACTGCTCGACGCCAACCCGCTCTACCCCGGCCTGACACTGTAAAGGGAAGCGGCAGGGGTGTTTCCGGACAGCCGTTAACATCGGTTACAGTTACTTCATGGTACAGAAACCTGTTGCGAACGCGCTGACGCTCGAACTCGAGCCGGTTGTCGCCGACGCACTGGCCGTCTATCTCGAACACGCCGACGAGTGGTACGCCCACGACTACGTGCCCTTCGACCAGGGCCGCAACTTCGCGTTCCTCGGCGGCGACGATTGGGATCCCTCCCAGGTGACGCTGCCCGAGGTGATCGTCGACGCCGTCGAGATCGTGTTGATCACCAAGGACAACCTGGCCGGCTATCACCGCGAACTCGTCGAGCACTTCATCCTCGAGGACAAGTGGGGTCGTTGGCTGGGCCGGTGGACCGCCGAGGAGAACCTGCACGCGATCGCGCTGCGCGAGTACCTGATGGTGACCCGCAACGTCGATCCGGTGGCCGACGAGGCGGTGCGCGTCGCCCATGTGATGCGCGGCTACCGCGCCGACCAGTACACCCAGATCGAGACGCTGGTCTTCATGGCGCTCTATGAGCGTTCGCACGCGGTGTATCTGCGTAACCTCGAGGCCAAGATCGACGAGCCGGTGCTGGCGGGTCTCGTCGGCCGCGTCGCACGTGACGAGGAACGGCACTATGAGTTCTTCCACAAACTCGTCGCGCACTGCCTGAAGAACCACGAGGACCAGACCGTGGGCGCCATCGCGCGACGCGCATTCGGCCTCGGTGTCGTGGGCGGCGACATCCTGGAATACCGCGACACCAAGTTGCGCACCGTCGCCGACGCCGGGATCTTCGACAAGGCAGCCTCCGACAAGGTGGTCTCGGATTGCATCACCGCATGGGGTCTGGCGGACAACGTGCTGCTCAAGCGTTACGTAGTCGGCTGATCGGCGCGCCTCACCGGCGCCCCGCTACTCGGGAGTAGCGTCGGCCTCGCACGGCTGACAAGCCCCGAGGAGCGCCTGTGACCCAACCGCACACGCCCATCCGGACGTATGTGCTCGACACCTCAGTCCTGTTGTCCGACCCGTGGGCGTGTACGCGCTTCGCCGAGCATCAGGTGGTCGTGCCGCTGGTGGTGATCAGCGAACTGGAAGCCAAACGCCACCATCACGAACTCGGCTGGTTCGCCCGCCAGGCTCTGCGGCTCTTCGACGACCTTCGCCTCGAACACGGCCGCCTCGATCAGCCGATCCCGGTGGGGACCCAGGGCGGCACGTTGCACGTCGAGCTCAACCACAGCGACCCGATGGTGCTGCCGGTGGGCTTTCGCACCGACACCAACGACGCTCGCATCCTGACGTGCGCGGCCAACCTCGCCGCCGAGGGACGCGCGGTGACGCTGGTGAGCAAGGACATTCCACTGCGGGTGAAGGCCGGCGCGGTGGGTCTGGCCGCCGACGAGTACCACGCTCAGGACGTCATCACCTCCGGCTGGACCGGGATGGCCGAACTCGAGGTGTCCTCTGACGAGATCGACACCCTGTTCGCCGAGGGGGAGATCGACCTCACCGACGCGCGCAACCTGCCGTGCCACACCGGTGTCCGTCTGCTCGGCGGCACCTCGCACGCGCTCGGGCGGGTGAGCGCCGAGAAGCGTGTGCAGCTGGTGCGCGGCGATCGCGAGGTGTTCGGCCTGCGCGGGCGCTCGGCCGAACAGCGCGTCGCGCTCGACCTGCTGCTCGACGAGTCGGTGGGCATCGTCTCCCTCGGCGGCAAGGCCGGCACCGGTAAGTCCGCGCTCGCGCTGTGCGCGGGTCTGGAGGCTGTTCTGGAACGGCGAAGCCAGCGAAAGGTGGTCGTGTTCCGTCCGCTCTACGCCGTCGGCGGGCAGGAACTCGGTTACCTGCCCGGAAGTGAGAGCGACAAGATGGGCCCGTGGGCCCAGGCCGTCTTCGACACCCTCGAAGGGCTCGCCTCACCGGCGGTGCTGGAAGAGGTGCTCTCGCGCGGCATGCTCGAGGTGCTTCCGCTGACCCACATCCGCGGTCGCTCGCTGCACGATTCCTTCGTCATCGTCGACGAGGCGCAGTCGCTGGAGCGCAACGTGCTGCTGACCGTGCTGTCGCGACTGGGCGCCGGCTCGCGGGTGGTGCTCACCCACGACGTCGCGCAGCGAGATAACCTTCGCGTCGGCCGGCACGACGGCGTGGCCGCGGTGATCGAGAAGCTCAAGGGCCATCCGCTCTTCGCCCACATCACCCTGATGCGCAGCGAACGGTCGCCGATCGCCGCACTGGTCACCGAGATGCTCGAGGAGATCAGCCCCGGCGCCCTGCCCTGACGTCCCCGCCGAGGAGATCAACGCATGACCACCACCGAGGAGGCCGGAGCCTCTCCGCTGCTTGCCGAGCACGAGTCCCTGGGGGCGTCGTTCACCGACTTCGCCGGATGGCGGATGCCGCTGAAGTACTCCAGCGAACTCGCCGAGCATCACGCGGTTCGCAACTCCGTCGGCCTGTTCGACCTCTCCCATATGGGTGAGATCGACATCAGTGGACCGGACGCGGCGGCACTGCTGGATTACGCGCTCGTGGGTGAGCTGTCCACGGTGGGTGTCGGCAAGGCGAAGTATTCGCTGATCTGCAACCCCGACGGCGGTGTGATCGACGACCTTGTGGTCTACCGGCTGGCCGACGACCATTACCTGATCGTCGCGAACGCAGCCAACTACCGGGCTGTCCACCAGGAGATCAGCGGTCGCGCAGCGGGATTCGACGTCACCGTCGCCGATGAGTCCGCCCACACCGCGCTGATCGCCGTTCAGGGACCACTGTCGGCCGATGTGGTCAGCGCACTCGTACCGTCCGGACAACGCCACGTGGTGGCTGACCTGAAGTACTACGCCGGCACTCCCGCGGTGGTGGCCGGGATCGACGTGCTGCTGGCGCGGACGGGCTACACCGGCGAGGACGGCTTCGAGGTGTACGTGCCGAATGAACACGCCGTCGCACTGTGGCGCGCTCTGCTCGCCGAGACCACCGCCCGCGGCGGTGTCCCGGCCGGCCTGGCCTGCCGCGACACCCTTCGCCTGGAAGCCGGCATGGCGCTCTACGGACATGAGCTCACCCTCGACACCAATCCCTACGAGGCGGGCCTGGGCAAGGTGGTCCGGCTGAATAAGGACCTGAATAAGGACCTGAATAAGGACTTCGTCGGCCGCGCTGCCCTGCAGTCCCTGTCCGAGGCGTCGGTGAATCGCAAACTCGTGGGTCTGCGCGGGACAGGCAAGCGAGCCGCGCGCGCCGGGTATGAGGTGTTCGACGGCGACGCGGTGGTGGGAGTCGTCACCTCCGGGGCACTCTCACCCACCCTGGGCTACCCGATCGCACTCGCCTACATCGACACCGCACTGGCCGGGCCGGGCACCGAACTGACCGTGGACATCCGCGGTCGCAAAGAGTCCTTCGTCGTCACCGAGTCCCAGTTCTACCGGCGCGGATAACGCGCCCGGTAAACTTCAGCCGTGCCAGGCAGGAGTGTCCTCAGCGTTGCCGCGGCGGTCGCACTGGTACTCGCCGGCTGCTCCGCGGGGCAACCGCAGGCAAAGGAACTCGACTGCGCGGTCGACAAGTGCGTCGCCTTCACCTTCGACGATGGGCCCACACCCTTCACCGATCGCCTTCTGCAGGTCCTCGACGACGCCGGCGCGAAGGCGACCTTCTTCCTGATCGGCAACAAGGTGACGGCCAACCCGCAGGGCGCCAAACGCATCGCCGACGCCGGGATGCAGATCGGAAACCACACCTGGGAACACCCCGACATGACCGCCATCCCCGCCGCCGATGTGCCGCCGCAGTTCACCAAGGCCCAGGACGCCATCGCCGCGGCCACCGGCGCCGCACCGACCATCTGGCGTCCGCCCGGCGGGCTGACCGACGACGCGGTCAACGCCGTCGCCGCGCGCTTCGGTCTGGCCGGGATCAACTGGGACGTGATCGGGTTCGACTGGATCAACGACTCCAACACCGCCGCCACCCGCTACATGCTGATGAGTCAGATCAAACCCGGCGCGGTGGTGCTCTTCCACGACAGCTACTCCTCGACGGTGGACCTGGTGTACCAGTTCCTGCCGGTGCTCAAGGCCAACGGCTACCACCTCGTGACCGTGAGTGAGCTTCTCGGGCCGCGCACACCGGGAAGCCTGTACGGCAGCCGCGAGAACGGCCCACCGGTCAACCTGCTGCACGACATCCCGGCGGCGGATGTCCCGACGCTGCCGCCCACCCCGTCGCCGGCCCCGATGCCGAACTTCCCGATCACCGACATCCCGGGCGCCAACAGCGGCGGCCCGAACAACGGCGCCTAGCCGAGGTCGCCGGTGCCCAATCACGTGACGGCGCTCGTCCTGTCCGTCCTCGTCCTCGGTTACGCGGTGGTCTCCGAACGGGTCAGCCGCAGCTTCATCGCCCCCGCCCTGATCTTCCTGATACTCGGAATGGCGCTGGGCCCCTTCGGGTTACACCTGCTCGACGCCGGTCCCGCCACCGAGGGCTACACGGTGCTGGCGCAGCTGGCACTGACGCTGATCCTGTTCAACCAGGCCGCCAAACTGCGATTCAACCGCATCCGCGAACACGGCGCGGTGACGCTGCGACTGCTGGCCGTGGGGATCCCGCTGACCGTGGGCCTGGGAGCACTCACCGCCGCCGCGCTGCTGCCGGTGCTGCCGTGGTGGGAGGCGGTGTGCCTGGCCGCGATCGTCGCGCCCACCGAGGTCGCGCTCATCGAATCGCTCATCGAGGACCACCGCATCCCCGAGCGGGTGCGCCACGCGCTGTCGGTGGAGAGCGGCTTCTACGACGGCTTCGCGCTGGCGATCCTGCTGGCCGCGCTCGGTCTGGCCTCCGAGCGCAGCGGGCGCTCCGACATCCACTGGATCCGCTTCGTCGTCACCACCGAGCTGTACTCGCTGATCGTGGGCGCGGTCATCGGAGCAATCGGCGGCGTGGTGGTCGCCTGGTCGCGCCGGCGGGAATGGATGAGTGACACCTGGGCGCAGCTGGCCACGTTGGCGTTGGCGTTCGTCTGCTTCCAGATCGGTGAAGAGATCCACGCCAGCGGTTTCGTCGCGGCCTTCACCGGTGGGCTGGCGTTCTCGTTCATCACCCGGCGCGGCGAGGATGCCGCAGACGGGGACGGCGCGGTGTCCACCCAGGTCTCCGATGCCGCCGCGCAGTTGCTGGAGCTCATGGTGTTCGCCATGTTCGGTGCATTCGCGGTGATCGATGGCTGGCGCAACGCCGACTGGCGCATCGTGGTCTTCGCGCTGGTGGCCGTCTTCGCTGTTCGCATCGTCGCGGTGCTGGTGTCGCTGCTGGGCACCGGCCTGCCGATGTCGCCACGGCTGTTCATCGGCTGGTTCGGTCCGCGCGGAATCGGCACCGTGGTGCTCGGTCTGCTGGTCATCGACCGCGGCGAGATCCAGCACGCGGACGTGATCGCAGTGGGTGTGGTGGTGGTGGTGACGCTCAGCCTGGTGCTGCACAGCCTGACGGTCGCGCCCGGCATCCGGTGGATCGGCGCCAAGTCGACTACTGCCCAGGCTTGACCTTGGCCATCGCCAGAACGTCGAGTCGCTTGTCGAGTTCGGCCTCCGACAGCTTGTCGCCGACGAGCCCGCGGTCGATCACCGTCTGCCGGATGGTCTTGTGCCCCTTGAGCGCCTCCTTGGCCACCGCCGCGGCTTCCTCGTAACCGATGGCCGAGTTCAGCGGCGTCACGATCGACGGCGAGGACTCGGCAAGCCGGCGCAGCCGTTCCTCGTCGGCCTCCAGACCGTCGATGCAGCGCTGCGCGAACAGCCGGGACACGTTGGCCAGCAGGGTGAAGGATTCCAGCAGGTTGCGCGCCATCATCGGGATGTACACGTTGAGCTCGAAGGCACCCGACAGGCCGCCGACGGTGATCGCGGCGTCGTTGCCGATCACCTGCGCGGCCACCTGGGTGACCGCCTCGGGGATCACCGGGTTCACCTTGCCCGGCATGATCGAGGAGCCCGGCTGCAGATCCGGCAGGTGCAGTTCGCCCAACCCGGTCAGCGGCCCCGATCCCATCCAGCGGATGTCGTTGGCGATCTTGGTCAGCGACACCGCGATGGTCTTCAGCGCACCGGACGCCTCGACCAGTCCGTCGCGGGCCGCCTGGGCCTCGAACGAGTTGGTGGCCGTTCGCAATTCGGCGATGCCGGTCTGCGCGACGAGCACGTCGACCACCTCGGCTCCGAACCCGTCGGGGGCGTTGAGCCCGGTGCCGACGGCGGTGCCGCCGATGGCCAGCTCACCCAGACGCGGCAGCGTGGCCTTGACCCGTTCGATGCCGGCCTGCACCTGACGGGCGTACCCGCCGAACTCCTGGCCGAGCGTCACCGGCACCGCATCCATCAGGTGGGTGCGGCCGGACTTGACGACGGTGCGCCACTGACGGGCTTTGGCCTCCAGTGAGGCGTGCAACACCTCGAGGGCCGGAATCAGCTGACGCACAGCGGCTTCGGTGGCCGCGATGTGAGTGGAGGTGGGGAAGGTGTCGTTTGACGATTGCGACATGTTCACATCGTCGTTGGGGTGCACCGTCACACCCTCGCGGGCGCAGATCGAGGCGATCACCTCGTTGGTGTTCATGTTGGAACTCGTGCCCGAGCCGGTCTGGAACACATCGATGGGGAACTGGTCGTCATGCTTGCCGTCGGCGATCTCTCCTGCCGCCGCGATGATGGCGTCGGCCTTCTCGGCGGCCAGCAGACCCAGGTCCTTGTTCACCTGCGCGCAGGCCGCCTTGAGCAGTGCCATCGCGCGGATCTGATTGCGGTCCAGCCCCCGGAACGAGATCGGGAAGTTCTCCACCGCGCGCTGGGTCTGCGCCCGCCACAGAGCGTTGATCGGCACCCGGACCTCGCCCATGGTGTCGTGCTCGATGCGGTACTCCGCCTCATTAGACATGTGAGCGTCGGACATGAACAAAACCTCTCTAGGGCAGGGGATAGGCGGCGTCGGTGTCCCCGGTGAAGTCCACCGCGGAGTACTCGTTGAGTTTGGAGAGTCGGTGGTAGGCCTCGATGATGCGGACAGTGCCGGACTTCGCGCGCATCACGATCGACTGCGTGGTGCAGCCGCCGCCGAAGTAACGCACACCGGTGAGCAGGTCGCCGTCGGTGACACCGGTCGCGGAGAAGAAGACGTTATCCCCGGAGACCAGATCCTCGGTGGACAGCACCCGGCTCAGGTCGTGTCCGCGGTCGATCGCCTTCTGGCGTTCCTCGTCGTCCTTGGGCGCCAGCTGCGCCTGGATGGCGCCGCCCATGCAACGGATCGCGGCGGCGGTGATGATGCCCTCCGGCGTGCCGCCGATGCCGGCCAGCATGTCGGTGCCGGATTCCGGCCGGCACGCCGCGATGGCGCCGGCCACGTCGCCGTCGGTGATCAGCCGGATCCGCGCTCCGGCGGCCCGCACGTCGGCGATCAGCTGGTGGTGGCGCGGCCGGTCCAGGATGCACACCGTCAGGTCGGCCACCGAGGATTTCTTCGCCTTGGCGACGCGGCGGATGTTCTCCCCGATCGGCGCGGTGATGTCGATGGCGTCCACGGCGTCGGGGCCGACGGCGATCTTGTTCATGTAGAACACCGCCGACGGGTCGAACATCGCGCCGCGTTCGGCGACCGCGAGCACCGAGATGGCGTTGGGCATGCCCTTGGCCATCAGGGTGGTGCCGTCGATCGGGTCGACGGCGAAGTCGCAGTCCGGCCCGTCGCCGTTGCCCACTTCCTCGCCGTTGTAGAGCATCGGCGCGTTGTCCTTCTCGCCCTCGCCGATCACGACGACGCCGCGCATGGACACCGAGTTCACCAGCTGGCGCATGGCGTCGACGGCGGCGCCGTCACCGCCCTCCTTGTCGCCGCGGCCCACCCACCGCCCGGCCGCCATCGCGCCTGCCTCGGTGACGCGCACCAGCTCCAGGGCGAGGTTGCGGTCGGGGGCTTCGCGGCGGCGGGCTTCCGCTCGACGACGATGCGGTTCGGACATGCCGGTGATTGTTCCAGACCTGCGATACTGGCGGCCGTGAGTGCCCCAGGACCGTCCCCGCGACCGCCCAAGCCGCGAATCTTGACCGACGGCCGCGACATGTTCTGGTCGCTGGCGCCGTTGGTGGCCGCCTGCGTGGTGCTGGCGGGGCTGGTGGGGATGTGTTCGTTCCGCCCGGCCGGACCCTCGGACGGCGCGGCGCCGGTCTATGACGCCACCGCCGCTCTGCGGGTCGACGCCGCCGATCTCGGATTCCCGATCCGCGATCCGAAGCTGCCCGAGGGCTGGTCCGCCAACTCCGGTGCGCGCGGCAGCATCGAGGAGGGCCGCGCCGGCGCCGACGGGCAGCGGCAGCGGGCGATCACCACCCGCGTCGGCTACATCGCACCGTCGAAGATGTATGTGAGCCTGACGCAGAGCAACGCCGACGAGAGCGCCCTGGTCGGTTCGATCCATACCGACGTCTACCCGGCCGGCGCACAGGACATCGACGGTGTGAAGTGGATCGTCTACCGGGGCGGGGAGGGCACCGAAGCAGTGTGGACCACCCGCCTGAACAGTCCGGCGGGCCCCGCGCAGGTGGCCATCACCGGTGCGGGCAGCGAGGACGACTTCCAGGCGCTGGCCCGGGCGACTCAGACCCAGCCGCCGCTGCCCCGGGGGTAGACCCGCGGGGTTAGATGTGTCCCATGACCCAGACCGCACCGGAAGCAGACCTCACCGGGTGGACGCGCGAGGCGTTCACCGCGGCCGGCTACACCCACGATGTCTACTACAGGGGCTCAGGGCCCGGCGTGGTGCTGATCCCGGAGATGCCCGGCGTGCACACCGGCGTGCTGGCGCTGGGCAATCATCTGGTGGACAACGGCTTCACCGTGGCCATCCCGTCGCTGTACGGCACGCCGGGCATGTCACCGGTGAGCCCCGCAATCGTGCCGACCCTGCTGCGCGGCTGCGTGGCCGCGGAATTCTCCGCGTTCGCCACCAATAAGGAGCGTCCCGTCGCCGATTATCTGCGCGCGCTCGCGCGTGACCTCAACGCCAAGACCCCCGGTAAGGGCGTCGGCGTGATCGGGCAGTGCTTCTCCGGCGGTTTCGCGCTCGCGGCTGCGGTCGACGACAGTGTGCTGGCCCCGGTGATGAGCCAGCCGTCGGTGCCGCTGCCGCTGTCGGCGGCGATGCGACGCGATCCCGGTGTCTCGGAGAGGGAGATGAGGGTCATCGAGAAGCGCGCCGCCGACGAGGGGTTGTGTGCGCTGGGGTTGCGGTTCTCCGCCGATCCGATGGCACCCGCGGAGCGGTTCGCGACGCTCAAGAGGCGCCTCGGCGACAACTTCGAGGTCATCGAGATCGACTCCTCGCGGGGTAACCCCGGCGGGTTCGGCCGTGCCGCCCATTCGGTGCTCACCCGCGAGGTGCGGGAGGTCGACGGCCAGGCCGCCTACGAGGCGCGCAAGCGGGTGGTGGAGTTCCTCAGGGAGCGCTTGAGCTAGCGGGCGGGGCGGGGGTGTCCGCCGCCGGCACCTTCTTGCGTTTGAAGAGCCGCTTGCGCTCGTCGGGTGCGGCTTCCCCGGTGTCCATCTCGACGCCCTTGTAGACGGCGAGGTACACCGAGATCGTCGTGACGATCACGATCATCAGCACCGGGCCGAGCACAATGCCGAAGAAGCCGAACATCGCGATGCCGGAGAACACGCTCAGCAGCATCAGCGCCGGATCCAGTCGCGCCTCCTTGGGGACCAGGATCGGCCGCAGGAAGTTGTCGACGTTGGTGATGCCGATGAGGTGAAACAGCACCACGAACGCACCCCCGGCGATATTGCCGAACAACATCATCCCGATGCCGAACGGGATCGTCACGATGCCGCTGCCCAGCGGTATGACCGACAGCGCGGTCAGGAAGATCGCCATCACGAAGAACGCGTCGTGAAAGCCGGCGATGTAGATCGACACCGCACCCAACGTGCCCTGAATCAGCGCAATGATGAACTGGCCCTTGACGGTTCCCTTCACCATCGCGCCCATCTTGGCGAAATACAGGTCGGTGACCTCGTCGCCGAGCGGGTTGAGCCGGCGGATCAGGGTGGCCACCTCGGCCTTGTTGGTCAGCAGCGAGATCAGCACGTAGAGGAAGATGATCGCCGAGGTGATCAAGCCGATGGCGCCGCCCGCCGCGCCGCTGAGCGTGCGCAGCAGCCACTCACCGATGGTCTGAGCGACCTTGCCGAGATTGGTGCGCAACGCGTCGAGGCTGATCTGCGGCGTCTGGAACGGAAGTTTGCCCAGGAGTCCGTTGACGGTGGTGATCGCGCGGTCACCCAGGGCGTTGAGGTCTGCCGTCTTGGCCCAGTCGGCGACGCCGATGAGCATGTGCGAGACCTGGACGGTGGCCAGCGAGATGATCCCGATCAGCGGGATGACGACGATACCGAGCGCGGCCAGCACGGTCAGCGTGGTCGCCAGCCCGCTGTTGAGCTTGGTGCGCAGCCGATTGTGCAGCGGGGTGAACAGGTAGGCGATGATCGCAGCGATCACGATCAGCATGAAGTAGCGGCGCAGGAAGTAGGCGCCGAAGAGCAGTGCGATGATCGTGACGACGGCCAGGGCCCGCTTCTGGTTGACCGTGAACTCCGTCTTCACGGGTCTACTGTCCCATGAGCTTGGCCAGATGCTGGTGAATGTTGGGGTAGCGCTTGAGGTGTGCGCCACCGTTGAGGTCGAGGACCTCGCCGGTGAGCCAGGACGACTGCGGCGAGCACAGGAATGCGACTGCGGCTGCGACGTCCTCGGGGGTGCCGGCCCGTCCCAGTGCGGTGTTCTCGACGTATTCGTCGAGCACGCCCGGAATCGCCGTGGCGCCCTCGGTGAGGGGGGTGTGCACGAAGCCGGGTGCGACGGCGTTCACCCGGACGCCGTGCGGTCCGAGTTCGAGCGCCGCCACCTGCGTCAGCATCGACAGTCCGGCCTTGGCCGCGCAGTAGGCGCTCATCCCGATGGCCGGCTGGCGGGCGTTCAGCGAAGTGAGCGAGACCAGTGTGCCGCCGTGACCGAGGTGGCGTCCGGCGTGTTTGATCACCAGGAAGCCGCCGGTGAGGCAGACGTCGATCACCGACCGGAACGCCTCGGCGTCGAGTTCGGTGATCAGACCGAAGCCGCTGAAGCCGGCGCAGTTGACCACGACGTGCAGTCCGCCCTCGCGGTCGGCGACCCCGTCGAACAGGTCGGCCACGCTGGCTTCGTCGGTGACCTCCACCGGTGCCCAGGTGTGCGGGTCGCCGAGTTCGTCGGCACGCTGGGCGGCCAGTTCGGTGTTGCGGTCGGCGATGGTGACCCGGCAGCCCTCGGCGGCGAGGGTTTGCGCCGTCGCCCAGCCGATGCCGGACGCGCCGCCGACGATCACCGCGATCCGGTCGTTCATCCGACCCATCCTGCCGGACCGCGATTTCTTGTCGGAGGTCCGACGTATGTTTCGAACATGAGTTCGATCACTGAGCCGTTGACGGTGCTTGATGCGGCCATGGAGGCGCTCGGCGGTGTCGATTGGGACGCCCTGTCGGTGCGGGATCGGCTCGAGACCATGGAGCGGCTGGAGACCGTCCGGCGCAGGGCCGCCGCATGCACCGCCGATATCGCTGTCTCACTGGACCGCTGTGATGAGAAGGCGCTCGGAGGTATCTGCCACAGGGTGATCGCCGACGTTCTCCGCGTAAGTCTTCGGGAGGCCCGGCGGCGGCTGCGGGACGCTGCGCAGTTGAGTTCACGGCGGTCCCTGACCGGGGAGCCGATGCCGCCGGAGTTGCCGGCCACGGCCGAGGCGTGGCACGCCGGTGTTCTCGATCCGGAGCACCTGCGCGCAATTCAGTCCTTCATGCGCGAGATGCCCGAGGGCGTACATCCCGCCGATGTGGCCAAGGCCGAGGGGTTCCTGGCCGACAAGGCGGCCGAGTTGCGGCCCGACCAACTCGAAGTGCTCGCTGACCGCGTCGCGCTGACGCTCAATCCCGACGGGACATTCTCCGACGAGGACCGTGCCCGACGCCGCAACTTCTCCTGGTGTGGACGGCAGCGTGCCGACGGGATGAGCGTGGGCACATTGATCGCGTCGCCGGAGGTTCGAGCGATGCTTGACGCGTGGTTCGCCAAGTTCGCCGCCCCGGGAATGTGCAACCCGGCCGACGAAACCCCGGTGATCAGCGGTGAACCGAGTCAGGAGCTCATGGACCGCGATGCCCGCGGCGTGGCCCAGCGCCAGCACGACGCCCTGGCCGCGCTGGTGCGTGGGCAGCTCGGCGATCCGAAACTCGGGCAGCACAACGGCCTGCCGGTGACGGTGATCGCATCGACGACGGTGGACGAACTCACCAACGGCACCGGCAGGCCG
>Ga0194039_1000450_pt1 | contig 25021 bp, 20 predicted proteins | sample JunL228m_MetaG_FD_148679 | JGI IMG/M metagenome (GOLD analysis project Ga0194039, IMG submission 148679) | Anoxic zone freshwater microbial communities from boreal shield lake in IISD Experimental Lakes Area, Ontario, Canada - Jun2016-L227-8m | ecosystem: Environmental > Aquatic > Freshwater >... | reverse complement strand
TTCCTGTGGGCGTGCTCTCGGATCATATCGGGAGAAGGAGGCTGCTCATTCTCGCAGGTTTTATCTTTTTATCTGCCCCGCTCCTCTACCTGCTCATCTTCGATCCGCTCTGGCTCATTCCTGTCCGTTTCTTCCACGGGACTGCCACTGCCATCCTGGGCCCGGTCATCTCTGCAGTCATCGCGGAGCGGTTCCCGGAAAATAAAGGTGCCATGCTGGGTCAGTATTCTTCCGCAACACTCATAGGGCGGACAATTGCACCACTGGCCGGGGGAATTATCATCTCCGTTTTTATGATATATCCGGGATTGGTGCCCTACCATATGGTGTACGTGGCTGCTGCACTCGCCGCAGTACCAGTCCTGATACTGACACTGATGTACCGTGAACAGGGTTTGTCACCATTGACCAGACTCCCGTTATCAAAATTTAGAGAGAGTTTCATTGCGTTCTTCGCGAATGCCCGTCTCTGTGCCACCGCACTGGTTGATATGGCAACGTATTTTGCGTTCGGTGCGTTCGAGACGTTCCTTCCCCTCTTCCTGTTGTCCAACCGGATCGATGCTTACCAGATCGGCATCATCTTTGCTGTCCAGGTGTTGATCATCGCAGGGACCAAACCGTTCTTTGGAAAACTTGCTGATCACTTCGATAAGCGCCATCAGATCACTGCCGGGCTCATCATCCTTGGCAGTTCTGTCGCCATTATCCCGTTCACAACGGGGTTTTATGAGATCCTTTTCGTGAGCGCCGTATGTGGTCTTGGCATGTCACTTTCCACGGTTGCTACCAGTGCGTATGTTGCTGATGTTGCAAGAAAAGAAGAGATCGGAGCATCGATGGGGGCGCTTTCATCGACAATGGACATCGGGCATGCAGCAGGTCCGGTCTGCACGGGAATAATTGTCATGACCTCGGGCTATGTATACGGTTTTTTTACCAGCTTCCTGCTTACGGTGGCAGTCGCAATCGTATTTGCGGTATCCGTCCGGAACAAATCCGTATTAAAAAAAGAGATTTACTCTTGAGTGTTCTCTAAAATTCAGTTTTTTTAAGGGTATGCCCTTGTAACGCCCAGTCGATCGAGTCCCGGTCTTTCGGTTGGCCGGGGTGTATCCATATTAACGGCAAACAACCTGAACAGGTACATGTGCATTCTCCTAACTAGGGATAATACGCATTCTGGCAATTCACATCAGCACGTTAACAACAATCATCTCCCTATAGCAGCCAAATATATACACTTCCGGTATCAATAAATCGTAAGAAATACGGCACAAAATACCAGCCGGAGTAAACAAAAAAGGTTCCCGCCATGAAAATGCAGGTTACACCCCAGACATCCAAGATCTCCGGGCCTATCCCGTTGAGTTTCTGCATCATCCTCTACAATGACGGCAGAATCGACCGGCTGGTGGATCGCCCCATCGGGGAATACCTTACTGCGATCAGCGATGCAAGCATTGCATGGATTGACTGCAGTACCAGTGATGATGACAAGGAGATCGAGCAGATCGCCCAGGTTGCCGGATTCTCCAAAATCCCCATCCCGAAACTGACCACCGGTTTTTACTCTGCATACGAAGATTACGACACCGAACTGGGCATCATGCTCCCTTCGGCAACCGTCAAGGCAGAGAAGATGATGGTTCACCCGCTCTTTGTCCTTATCCGCGATAATTTCATCTTAACCGTCCACAGTGGAGAGATCAACCGGCTCCTGAGATTTTCCCGGTATGCGCCCCCGTTTTTCAAAAAGATTGCCGAAGAAACGGGTGTCGACAAGATAACTCTCATGCTCGAGCGGATCATCGATGAGAACAATGACCGCAACTTCGAGTACCTCCGCGAGATCGAGATGCATGGCGACCAGATCAGCAAATCACTGATTGAAGAGAACTTAGCCAAGAGAAAGATCGCCCATGACATCTACAGGATGAAACACGTGCTGATCGATTACTTAAACGTGCTCTGGGCAACAAAGGACGTAGTCGATTCCCTCCGCTACGGAGATGCCGACCTGATCACAAACAATGAAAAACTTTTAGGCAGGATCGGTATCCTGTCTGATAATATCGACCGACACATCGAACTCTCGGAACAGATGTCAAATGTGCTCTCTTCTGGACTTGAAGTGATGCAGAGCATCTACAACAACCAGCTCCAGAGCATGAACAACCGGTTTGCCCTTGTGACTGCGTACCTTACAGTGCTCGGCACGGCATTTTTAGTTCCCAACACGATCGCCACCATCGCGGGGAGCGGAATTATGGAGGGAACGATGGCTGCACAATGGTGGTATCTACCGCTTCTCATCCTCTCCACGGTATTCGCGACTGCGGCTTCTTTACTCTGGGTGCTCCACGTCTGGAGGATGAAGTCGGACGACTGACAACCGGGATTTCAACCTTATGGGTTACTGCCCCCTTTTTGATCTTCTTTAGTTCGGGTTCGAACCAGAGCCCGATGCACTGCTTTACCACGCCAAAACCTGCATCGCTGTCTAAAAATATAGCTCCGATCAGGGCTTCTACAGTATCGGCAAGGATCGTCTCTTCTCCAAGCCTCAAAAGTTCTTTCTCACCGCGCCCAAGCCGGATGAACCGTTTGATCTTTAACCGTTTGCCAACTTTTGCAAGGGTCTCATTCTTCTCGACCGGTTCCTTGTTAACGGTGATCTCGCCTTTGGTTTCGAGACCCTTTTCCATGAGATAGAGGATCAAACCGGTCTTTAGCACTGCATCTCCTAGCGTGCTGTAGGCTTCCTGGTCCATGCACCGTTTGTTCTGCTGGAGCAGTTCATTGGCGCAGGCAGGATGCGTGAGTGCGCGGATCAGGTGTTGCGGTTCAAAGAAATGATAGTTAAGAATCTGTTCGATCTCTGCACGTTCATCTGCGTCCATGTCTATGTAGTGTTTAAGACGGGATCTGATAAAACAAACTGCATCGAAGATAAAACAGGGTTCGCTTTTACTTTTTTAAAATGGCCCCACCATTATCTTGTGCCTGAGGATTTGCTGTCAGCGGAATCGTATGGTTTTTCATTTTGTGCCCGTACTCCACTGGTCGAAGTGCTGGACCAGAATAGTGAATAGGTGTGCATATCCAGAACAATTGTTGGAAAAAAGAGACCCTGTTGGCAGAACCAATCTGATCCCTTATAAGAAAAACGGCCAGAATGGGTGTGAATCCATCCTGTGTGTAGCTAAACCAATGTGTTAAATAGAGTTAATTGGCAATATTCTAAAAAAGAGGTGTGAAACAATGAAGGCAGATGATGCAAAGAAGATCATTTCTACAGCAATAGACAGAGAAGTTGAAGCATACACGTTTTACCGCGGTGTTGCGGACAAGGTAAAGGACCCGGCATTGAAATCACTGTTCACCGAGCTTGCCGGTGAAGAGAAGAAGCACCGCGAGTTCCTGCAGGGAATGCTTACAAAGGATGTCGCAAAGATGCACTTTGATCCAAGTCATGACTACAAAGTGGCAGACATTCTCCCTACTCCAGCACTGACCGTCGATATGAAACCTCTTGAGGGTATTGTCATTTCGATCAAGAAAGAGTTAGAAGCAATGCAGATGTACACCCAGCTCGCTAACCTGTCAAAGGATGTAGAGACACAGCTGCTCTTTTCACAGCTGGCAAACATGGAACGCGGTCACAAGGCCCGGCTCGAGGACATCTACACCAACATGGCGTTCCCCGAAAAGTGGTAAGTGAAAAAAACATATGGATGCATACAACGCATCCCATCTTTTTTCTTTTAACGTTTCAATATCCCGGCTAAAACACTGATTTCTCATAGATTATTTCAGTTTGACCGGATGCCGGAAAAAACCGGGTTTTTACCAGAGCAGATGCCCTGCAAGGATGTTGATGCCGATCAGGATGAGGATAAGGCCACCGATGATCTCCATTTTGTTGCCAAGAATGTCTTCAAGCCGCTCACCGAGCATCACACCGGCAAACGAGATTGCAAAACAGACAAGCCCGATGATAATGGCAGGAATGAGCACTGCCGTCTGGAGCACGCCGAAACTAACCCCAACGGCAAGGGCATCGATGCTGGTTGCAAGGGAGAGAACGATCACCGGGACCAGCTGGATAGCCTCGATATGGGCCTCCTCTTCACCCCCGCGTACACCCTCCCATATCATCTTACCGCCAACAATCGCGAGAAGGATAAACGCAATCCAGTGATCATACGCAGAGATGAGCCCGATTACAGATGACCCTGCCAACCAGCCAACGAACGTCATTCCTGCCTGGAACGCACCAAAAAAGAACGCGATGAATGCGGCAGCGTAGACCAGCCGGGTTTTTGTGGTCGTGCCAATCGCAAGCGATACTGCAAAACAGTCCATAGAAAGGCCAATGCCAATCACAGCAGGTGTCAAGAGATCCATATGTATTATGAATTTTGGTGGGGAAATCGGATAATATCACGCATCAGCGGTTTTTCTTTTAACCAGCCGGGGATCCTTGCGGGCAATATCAAGGGCAGAAATGGCACTTTTCTCCTTATCCTTGATCTCAAGCATGATATCAAAATCTGCCATCCGGGTCTCATTAAGAAACTGCCGGAACTCTTCTGGTTCGATATGCTCTGCATGTGCCCCCATCCGCTTGCCCGGTTCCTGCGAGCTGTAATCAACCATCGGGATGCCGTCATGCGCTTTCCAGGTTGCCCGGAGGGGTTTTAGCAGATCAGAAAACCGCTCCCCATCGTTAAGAAGGGAATGATGAAACGAATCCGCGATGACAGGGATTCCAGTTCGCTCGTGAATGGCGAGGCAGTCACTGATCGTGTACAGCCGCTCATCGTTCTCGATCACAAGCCGGTTCTTTATGGCAGGATCGAGCAGTTCATACTTGTCAGAAAACCGGTCCATGCTTAACGGTTTGTCTCCATACACGCCCCCGACATGGATCTGGACTTTTGCGGTTGTGTTAAGTCCAATCAGATCGAGCACCTGCGTCTGGTACGCCAGATCGGCGATACTCCGCTGAAACACCCCAGGGTCGGGTGCGTTTAAGAGGACAAACTGGTCGGGGTGCATGGAGATACGGAACCCGTGCTCCCGGATGAATTCTCCGATTCTTCTGAACTCTCCGGCAAAGTGTTCCTGCCACGGGAACGTGCAGATCGGGTGCGAAGCAAACGGTACAAGGTCTGATGTGATCCGGAAAAAGAGCATCCCGTGCTCACGGTTATACTGGAGGATTTTTTTTAAGCAGACGAGATTCTCTTTTACCGTCTCTTCCAGCCGCTCTTCAGTGTAGGATCCCAACCGGAATGTATGGGAAGCTGTGCAGCCAATCGAGCGGTTGATGCAGGGGTAGCCAATGCGCAATTGTAATCTCCTTTGTTAGTGCCCAAATAACGATACTACCTCTTTGAGGCGCTCCCGTATCAGAATTTTCTGGGGGCATAGACTCTCACACACTCCGCAATCCTGACACTGCGAAGCATCTCCCCCGGAAACCGTAAAGGTATCATACGAGAACTTTGCCGCAGCGGTGTCTTTGTAGAAGAACGCGTCATTGTAGGCAGCAAAGCAGTCCGGGATCCCGACACCAACCATGCAAGGCTGGCAGTACCGGCAGGTCGTGCAGGGAATCTTTATACTGCTGCGGTAGTTGGTTTTTATCTTTTCATAGACCGCGAGATCGTTTGCTGTGAGCGAGGATGGTTTGCCATCGTTTGCATAACTCAGATTATCTTTGACCTGCTGCATTGTGCTCATACCGGATAGCACGACTGTTATCTCGGGCCGGTTCCAGAGCCAGCGTAATCCCCATTCGGCTGCTGCATGAGATTGTCCACCCGATGCCCAGAGTTTTTTTGTCTTTGAGGTCTCCTTTGCAAGTACGCCTCCCCGCAGTGGTTCCATGATCACAATGCCGAGTCCTTTCTCCGCAGCATAGTTCACCCCCACGGTACCAGCCTGATAATCCTCGTCCATGTAGTTGTACTGAATCTGGGCAAATGTCCAGTTGTACTCATCCACGATCTCTTTGAAGACCTTCACATTATCGTGAAACGAGAATCCTGCGTAACGTATCCTGCCATCAGCAATCGCCCCATCAAAGAACTCTCCCACATTGAGATCCACCATATAATTCCATGACGAGCGTGACAATCCGTGAAGCAAATAAAAGTCAATGTGATCCGTGTTGAGCCGCCTTAATTGTTCGTCAAGGATACGATCCATATCCATTCGGGAACCGACATCCCAGACCGGCATTTTTGTGGCGAGGTTTACCTTTTGCCGGTACCCGTCTGCCAATGCTCTACCAAGGAACGGTTCGCTCTCTCCATTGTGGTATACATAAGCGGTGTCGATGTAGTTGACCCCCCGGTCGATCGCATAGCGCACCATCGAAGTTGCCTTTACCTCATCGATGACAAAGTCAGCGGTCTGCGGCAATCGCATGCAGCCAAAACCCAGAATAGAGAGTTTACGGTCGATCTTATTCATCTTACGGTAGAGCATCGGGCGGACACCGGCATGTTATTTTTTTACCAGTTTTTTTCCGCAACTCCACGCGTTACCGGCATATTCGCCAATGGTCCAGTAGCGGTTGTCCGGCATGGTGAGCAGGAGCGGGTTTATCTTCTTTATATCCGGTTTATCATCGGTAAGATACTTCTCTTCTGTATAGGATGCAATAATTTCGCCTACGTAAAAATTATTGGTGGGATTTGTAACTGTAGTTACCAGACGGCATTCCAGAGAGAGCGGACATTCGGTTATCATCGGGGCAGTTTTTAACTCCCCGTAATAGACATCAAAGAGTGCTGCCTTGTCGGTATCCTTTCCCGATACAAGCCCGCAATAATCTGTTTTCTCCATCATTTCTGCTGACGGGAAGTTGATGCTGAATGTTTTGTTCTCCTCGATACCTCGTATTGAATGATGGTGCCGCCCGACACCACAGCCAAGGGTTGGGGGATTTGCATTGACACGGGTGACCCACCCAAGCGCCATGAAATCCGGTTTTTTGTCCACAAGGGTGCCGAGTAAGGTAACCGGCATGGGGTACATGAATACATTCTTGCCTGCTGAAATTTTTCCCATAGATCCATTCACCTGCTCTGCTATGGGAAGGGTATCTTTAAAAAAGGGTTGTGAAGGGCATGCGCTGTGGGTATCAGAACATCTTGTGGAAATCCAGCGCTGCCGAGTTCATGCAATAGCGTTTTTTTGTGGGGGCAGGACCGTCATCAAAGACATGGCCGAGATGTGCTCCGCACCTGGCGCAGAGCACTTCGGTGCGTATCATCCCGCCAGAGATATCCGTGTGGGTGCGGATGTTGAGTGCGGATACAGGGGCATTGAAGCTGGGCCAGCCTGTGCCGGAATCGAATTTTGTTGTCGAGTCGAACAGGTCGGTGCCGCAGCAGGCACAGGTGTATATGCCCTGCTCTTTTAATGCATGATATTTCCCGGTGAATGCATATTCAGTGCCCTGTTTTCTGGCCACGTCATACTGTTCCGGAGTGAGGAATGACCGCCATTCTGCATCGGTTTTTACTACCAGTGTTACATCCTCTGTTTTTCCCGTGTGGGAATTGTAAATGGGAATTGTCTCTTTGCTGTTCATCGCATTATCATCTCTATCATTTTTGCTCTGATGAGTTACGTGGCTGAGAGAGGATAGAGTTATGGTTTGAGGAAAAAAGGAAAAATGCAACCGGATCAGAGTCCGAAGAACCCGAGTATCCGGCTTTTTGGATCCTTATAGAAGATTTTTGCGCCTTCCTTAATATTGCGCACATCTTCTACCGTATAAAGAATTTCAGGATATTCCCGTGATAGTATGCCCATCAGCTGCCTCAGTTCTGAACGGGGCACAATCATAAAGACAATTGTCACGGTAGAGGAGAAACTGCCCGATCCCTCGATCCGGGTCATGCCATACCCGAGAGTGGCAAGCTCAGTGATCAGCGGCTGGGGATCTGCCGGGATGAAGAGCCGGACGATCACATACCCAAGGGAGATCATCTTCTCAATCTCCATGCCAAGCAGTGTCCCTATACCATAGCCAGCAAGGTACGCAAACAGGTTTAAGTAATCCGAAAAATTGGTAAGCACAATACCGGTAGAGAGCAGCCAGATACCGGTCTTTACTATACCAATACAAGCGGCAAGGTTTGCATGCCCCCGATTGATGTAAATTGTCCTGACGGTTTCAAGGCTGGTCTCAACTATCCGGGCAATCAGGATAATGAAGGGTAATGCCAATACCCCCAGAGCAACCGGTTCCATGCCTTAAAAACACTCCTGATCCTAATAATCTTACCGTGGGTCATGAATAGATTGCGGAAGAATACAGGAATTTCCTGCCCGGGCAGGAAGTATAGCACATGAAGGAGGGGGGCTGTTGAATCTGATAAAAACTATGTATGGAATATTACCGTTTCATAACCGGAATGAGAGATAATGATGGTGGGACATTAAAACGATTGGATTTTATTGCTCTGTAGAAAAGCTCAATGATGAGAAATAGTAAGAACGTGTGAATGTTACAAACAATTATTTTGGTGGTGATTTCCTTCATCTGAATAAGAAACCTTCTCGCTTTAAGATCGCCACAGAACTTTCTTTTCAAGACAGAGAATCTGTTTTCAAAGAGTTTACGTCTCCCATATTTTTCATTGTCGAATTGGCGAGCCATTTCCTGATGGTATTTGCCGCTGATGTCCTCATTATGCCAGGAACGTATCGGGATGATGGATTCAGCTTGAAGATCTTCACGGATTTGACGATGTATCTCTTCGGAGTCATATCCATTATCCATAACGTAACAGTCCGATTTTCGGATTTTATGGCATTGTTGGAGGAGTTTTTGGGCATGCCGGGTGTCATGGACCCGTCTGTTTGATGCAACGAACCCTGTAATAGCCTGTTTATCAGTATCAACCGAGATCGAAGTTTTGAGGAAATGTTTTCGGATCTTACCCGTTCTGGCCGAGTAATAATGGCTACAATATCCACTAGTAAACCCCGATGAATCGATAGCAGTTATGGGAATTGTATCGTTCTTTGAATAGAACAGGTCCAGTGTTTTTTTGAAGGTGAATCGGAGATATAGGGATTTAATCCGACAGAGAAATTTCTGAAGCGTGGTGAAATGAGGTACTATTGAGAGATCAAGTAACTCTTGAATTCTCTCCATATCTCCGACATCTTCAATGAACTCCCGGTAGTGCTGGTTTCGGTAATCTTTGAAAAGAACGAGGACGAGTAGCTGATGTTGGGTGTAGAGCTTCTTTGAAAATTTGCAGGAATATAGCGGTAGGTGGGTTGACTTAACAACCGAAATGGCTGCTTGGATAAACCTAATATTCCGGCTTGATAATCTATTAATTGTCTCCTTACTTTTTGTGCACACATCATGGTAAGGAGACAATTTACCTTAGATTTTTCGGTCGTCGGTGAAGCCAATTTTTATTATGGTTTTCTACAGAGCAAAAAAATGGGTATTGAAATTTCGGAAACCTCAGTTACCAGCTTTTTCCACGTACCCCGTTTTCATCCGTAACCGTCAGGTGTATTGGGTACGCTCCTTCTGCAAAGAATGTATGCACCGGGTTTTGCAGGGTTGATGTTGTTCCGTCACCAAAGTCCCACAACCAGCTTGTTATCGGAACTGCTGATGATGAAGTGTCCGCAAAGGTGACTTTCAGCGGCATTGTCCCACCTTTTGGAGTGAGTGTGAATTTTGCTATCGGTGGAGAGGAGACATCTACAGAGACTGCATTGGGTACACTTGTGATATACTTAGCCCCATAGCCATCAGTAACGGTAAGCTTAACTGTGTACAATCCTGCTGAAGAATATGTATGCGCCGGACTCCTTTCGACAGATTGGGTTCCATCACCAAAATCCCATACCCAGCTTGAAAGAGGAATCGCAAATAATGAAGTATCCGTAAATATAACGTCCAGCGCTGCTGGTCCGGATGCAGGAATAACTGTGAACGCTGCAACCGGTGGAGGAGAGACCGAGACTGCATTAGTTACACTCTTTGTCGCAATTCCCCCATGAGAATCAGTCACTGTCAAGGATACTGAATACAATCCCGGTGAGATGTAGGTGTGTGTTGGGTTCTGCTCTGTGGAGGGGGTCCCGAATCCAAAGTCCCATGCCCAGCTGGTTATTTGAAACGCGGATGATGATCTATCGGTAAAGGTCACTATAAGCGGGGATGTCCCAGTGGCGGGATCAGACACGAAATCTGCTACCGGGGGGGTATCAACAGACGCAGAAACTGCATTGGGGATACTCTTTGTATTACTCATTCCATTACCATCAGTAACCGTAAGTTTTACCGTATACGAGCCCACTGTGGAGTACGTGTGTACCGGTGGGTTTTGGAGGGTTGATATTGTTCCGTCACCAAAGTCCCACAACCAGCTGGTTATGGGAACCGTGTCAGTTGAAGCATCCGTAAATGTTACTTTCAGAGGTGCAACCCCGTTGTTTGGGGTGTGGGAAAATTTTGCGACTGGAGGGGAGTGTGCTGAAACAGAAACTGCATTGATTACGCTCTTTGTATTAATTGCCCGGTTTCCATCAGTAACTGTAAGTTTTACAGTATACACTCCGGCTGAAGAGTACATGTGCACGGGGGGATTTTGCAGGGTTGAGGTTGTTCCATCACCAAAGTCCCACATCCAGCTATTTATGGGAACAACTGATTTTGTAGTATCCGTAAATGTCACGCCCAGCGGCCCAACCCCATCGGAGGGAGAGAATATGAAATTTGCACCGGGAGGAGAATTGACAATGACAACATTGGTTACGATAGGAGTGACCGCTTTTGTCGTTACCGGGACCTTCAACAGAGTGGTTGTTACCGGTACTGAGGTTGTTACCGGTACTGAGGTTGTTGCCAGCGTTGGGGCAGTGACCATTTTAGGGATTGTCACTGTATTCCCGCTCATGGTGACAGCGGTCTGCGCCAGTGCTCTTCCGTGCAATGTTGCGCCAGCGCCTATCGTCATCGCTGTTTTATCAAGAATAGTTCCGCTGAAATCAGAATTTGCCCCAAGATTTGTTGCACCCCCAACGACCCAGAAAATGTTCTGTGGCTGTGCACCTCCAGTGAGGCGAATATGTTGACCCGCGGCAATATTGAGAGCTCCAGCTACCTGGAATATCCATACATCATTTGGGCCCCCAGTAAGGGTAAGATCGGTAGGGATTGTAACGGCCGTTGTAAACTTATACAGGCCCGGTGCGAGCCTCATCCCTCCGAGAACGCCACCACCTACGTTTGTATAATCCGGGGGGGTTATTTTAGCTGCATTCGTATATGCGGTTTCCATATCAGATACCGCTTCGGTCAGTAAGGCCGGGTTTGTCACCCTGCATACGGGGCCCGTGGCATCGACCGAGTATATCGTGCCTTCCACTTCTGCACAAGTTAATCCTGTGATTGCTGCACCGGTGATAGGACTTGTTCCAAGATCTCCTGTAATATCTGATGGAGGAACATCGGAAATCGCAGTCTTTGCCAGGACTGCAAAATTGCCGGCAGACCCAAGATCCACTGGGGAAGGACCCGTGAAGGGGGCTCCGTTCACAACGGGGATTATCGCGGCAGTCATCAGGCAGATCAACGCTATCGTGAAAACAAAGGAAAATATGGTTCCTGCTTTTTTTGTTGTACTGGTCATAAAATTCACACTAATGATCATCTTCCAAGCCTGCTGGACGAATATACTTTTTTGCATAATGCATTTTTTGCAACAACGTTTGCAACAAAAAAATTATGACCGTAGAAGGAGAGGTAATTGTTCAAATCCCCACATCCTCCAATGCAAAGGGGATTCTGATCTGTTGACCGTTTACAGGAGATTATTCCCGCAAGGAAAACCGCGGTCGCCTCGTGCTGACCTATCAGGATCTCTTTTTCCTCCAGATATAAGCCAGAAGCAGGATACTAATAATCAAAATTATCATTACCAGACCGGCAGTTCTCCTGCACGGCATGATAATCAAGGCAGCTGGATTTGTCGAGATTCCCGGTGTCTGGGTTGGCACCCTCCAACCTGATGGAAGTGTTGCTTTGACTGTGATGCAGCCCGCAAACATTGACTTGTTCCCCTTTGCATCGGTGACATTCAGCATTATAGAGTAGGTGCCTGCTGTAGAGTACGTATGCAATGGCGGGTTTTGCAGTGTCGAGGTTGTCCTGTCGCCAAAGTCCCAGGTCCAGTTGGTTATCGGAACTGCTGATTGGGAAGTATCCGTAAAAGCCACAAGGAGAGGTGCAGTCCCGTTCTCAGGAGCGAACGTGAAATCTGCTACCGGCGGGAAGTAAACATAGACAACTTTGGTTACGGTCGGACTAATCATAGAAGTAGTTTCCGGGACAGCTGCTTGTAGCACGTTCTCTGCACCGAGTACCGTCTTTGTATGTATTGCCCCATAACTATCAGTAACCGTCAGGGTTACAGAGTACAATCCCGGTAAAGAGTACGTGTGTAATGGCGGGTTTTGCAGGGTCGAGGTAGTCCCGTCACCAAAGTCCCAGACCCAGCTGGTTATAGGAACTTCTGATTGTGAAGCATCTGTAAAGGTCACTACGAGTGGCACAGTACCGCTCACAGGAATAAAGGTGAAATCTGCTACTGGAGGGGAGTGAACATCGACTACCGTGGTTACGGTCGGACTAATCATAGAAGTAGTTCCCGGGACAGCTGCTTGTAGCACGTTCTCTGCACTGAGTACCGTCTTTGTATGCATTGCCCCATAACTATCTGTAACCGTCAGGGTTACAGAGTACAATCCCGGTAAAGAGTACGTGTGTAATGGCGGGTTTTGCAGGGTCGAAGTAGTACCGTCACCAAAATCCCAGACCCAGCTGGTTATCGGAACTGCTGATTGCGAAGTATCCGTAAAGGTCACTACGAGTGGCACAGTACCGCTCACAGGAATAAAGGTGAAATCTGCTACTGGAGGGGAGTAAACATAGACAACATTGGTTACTGCCGGATTTACTGTGGACTTTGTTACAAGGATTGCTCTCTGTAGCACGTTAACCGCACCGAGAACCGTCTTTGTGTGCCTTGCCCCGTAACTATCAGCAACCGTTAAGATAACCGTGTTCATTCCTGCGGAGGAGTACGTGTGCAAGGGCGGGTTTTGCAGGGTCGAAGTAGTCCCGTCACCAAAGTCCCAGACCCAGCTGGTTATCGGAACTTCTGATTGTGAAGCATCTGTAAAGGTCACTACGAGTGGCACAGTACCGTTCGCAGGAGCGAACGTGAAATCTGCTACCGGTGGGGAGTAAACATAGACAACATTGGTTATTACCGGAGTGACCATAAACGTGGTTTCTGGGACTTCTGCCAGTAGAACATTAACTGCAACGAGCACTGTCTTTGTTTGAATTGCCCCGGTTTCTTCCGGATACGTTAATCCGGAAATAGCTGTACCTGTAAAGGGAATAACCCCAATATCTCCAGTAATATCTGATGCGGAAATCCCAGAAATCCCAGAAACCCCAGTTTTTGTCAGACTAACATAATTGCCGGCCGATCCTAGATCAACTGAAGGTGCACCACTCACGAGAGGGATTATTGCGACAGTTATCAGGAAAATTATCGCGACCGTATAATGGATGAAAGAAAAAAATCCTGCTCTTTTTGATGTATTATTCATATAATACTCATCGATGGTCAAACAACATGCCAGATCTATGGATATACATTTCCGTGTATTGCAGTTAATGCAATGAGACTCTCCTCACGATGGCTATCATGAAGGTGAAGCGCGGAAGTCTCATTTACACTGATAAATTCCGAAGTTATAACGGCCCCATTTCCTATGGTTTCCGCCATATGAGAATCGATCATGGTAAACGATTCGTTAATGGAAAGGTCTAAATCAACGGAATCGAAGGATTCTGATCGTTTGCCAAAGAACGATTAATGAAATATCACTGCGTAAATCCAAAAAAAATCCCGCTCTACTTGAAAGAATTGAAATTCTGATACAATCACCGTCACCACGATCTTTATGATGATATAGTGAAATGTATCTCTGAGTACTCTCTGGTGGCTTCTATTCAGTAATCACCTACTTTTTAAAGGAATACAGAAAAGTCAGCTTTGACGCAATAAAATATTCTTACAATACGTTACTTTTAAAGAAAAACCCACATCTGACCGGATTACATCACGGCAGTAATTGATCATTTTCCATTTTTTGATTCCAGACGAAATAGTTATCACCCGTAACATACAGTCTTCATAAAAAACAGAATCCCGGAAGTTGATCCTTACGATATCAGTTCTTTATGCAGATGATGACTACCGTCTTCTTGCGTTGGAAAATATGATACCGCAAGAGAGAACGGGTGCGGGACACTCAAAAACCCTACGGGCTGAACCGGAGAAGATCAGATGACTGAAGCACAGAGTAAACCAGATAAGATGGACACAGACTTCATGAGCATCGTACGTTCCTTGCGGAATGATGCAGAGAAGCAGCTCGCACGATCCCCACTGCGTTCTAACGAGTTAAAGTGCCAGACGTCAGAAGAACTCATCCACGAACTTCAGGTACACCAGATCGAACTCGAAACGCAGTCAGACGAACTTATGAGAGTGCAACTATCGCTCGAACTGTCGAGGGATAAGTACCTTGACCTCTATGATTTCGCTCCACTTGGCTATTTCACGCTCAACGACAAAGCGTTGATTGAGGAGATTAACCTTACCGGCGCGACTCTGCTTGGGGTTGAGCGGAGCAAACTGGTAAATGCACGGTTCAGGAAATTTATTGCTCCTGAATATTTTGAACAGTGGGACCGGTATTTCTTAAATGTGCTGCAACAAGGGCAAAAACAATCCTGCCCTATCATCATTAAGCGGGACGACGGCTCCACATTTCCTGCCCGACTCGAAAGCATCCGGATCACAGATGGCAACAAAGAAAACCCAACAGTGAGAGTAGCAATCAGCGACATCACGCATATCTGGCGGGTGGAGACTGCGCTGCGGATATCCAATAAAAAACTCGCCCTGCTCAACAGCATCACCCGCCATGATATAATGAACCAGTTGATGGTGCTATCAGGTTCCCTGGAAAATGCACTAAATACCGTGAGAGGAAAGGAAGGAATCACCCATATCAACCGGGCACAAAAAGCAGCTAAGACCATTCAGTACCAGATCGCTTTCACCAGAGAATATGAAGAACTCGGGGTCAAGGCACCGGTGTGGCTGCAGTCATCAGCCGTTATACGTTCAGCTGAATCACAGATGGCCTCCAAAACAATTGCCGTTGAAATTCCCGATGAGCGCCTTGAAATATATGCTGACCCACTCCTCGTAAAGGTCTTTTACAACCTGTTTGATAATACCCAGAAGTATGGCGGGGCAGTCACCCGGATAAGCATATCACACCATCTAGCCAGCGACGGGCTCATTATCACCGTTGCTGATAACGGGATCGGACTATCCCCTGACGACAAAAAACACCTGTTCGAACGCGGTTTCGGGAAACATACTGGGCTTGGCCTCTTTCTCTCCCGGGAGATCCTGTCCATTACCGGCATTTCCATCAGCGAGACCGGCATCCCGGGCAATGGTGCACGTTTTGAGATCGCGGTACCGGAAGGAGCATTCAGGTTCACGGAAGAAACGGCACCCTCATGAAAAACCGGCAGATTCATTTTACTCCAGTATCACGCTTCACATTATCGAGATGTAATAGGATACAGACAATGTCACTAATACACGGATCTGAAACCTACCACGGTGATCCGCAGTCCTCCAACACTGTTCACAACCAGACCAGAGCAAGGAACGCCATGATGAGAGAGATTGTCACCCCATGGATCATCTGCATCCCCATCCGCAGGTTAAACCGGCCCTCGCTCTCCGGAATGATGCCCATTCCCATCCCCATGGTGATGAGAAGCCGGTTCATACCAATCCCCGGACCCCCGGTTCTCAAGAATGATGACCGGAAATCTTAAATCACGTGTTTTTTTATCAGGTGCAACGGATATAAAAACGATTGATGAAGGGAAGGAATTTTTCCTGTTTTTAAAAGGCAGGAAAAGTATACCAGGAATACCGCTACTGCGGTTAAGTAGAGGATTGACTTATGTTACGACCAGAAGATGTTGAAACGATCCTGACGACTCACGATCTATCCGTGTATCTGAAGGATATGGTAAAGACGGAAGACCGCGATTTAAAACTTAACATCGATTATGAATCCGGTGAATTATCAATTAATTGTCCGGGCTTTTCCTATTGTCTTTTAGTGAAGATAGATACATTCGGGGTATGGGTGATCAGCGAAATGATCTCAAAGGATAACGATGGGATTTATACTGAGAGCGGGAAACTCTACAAGACCGAGAAGACAATAACGGTGCTCCGGGCAGTTGCCAACTGGATTGTTGATCTCGAAGAGAGTACCCGAAACGCTTGAAAAAAATATCCTCTTTTTCTGTCTTTGGAAAGGTTGAACAGGTGCAGGTGGAGACCCCCCCCTCTTAAACTTCCTGCGGTAAGTGAACGCTCTCAAATGAGCGCTAAAAGCGGTTTTTAAAATTGCCATGACCTGCTCCTGAAGCAGTGCCATAAAACGATCCGATGACCGTTTTAAAACTGGAGAACGATGACTGATAATTATCAGCGGATCATACGTTTCAAAAATTGTAAACTGGGGAAGTACTTTATAAGTATTTAAAAACGGTTTTACTAACCGATTATACCTTAGAACTTGAAAACTGGTATTAAGCAGTTAATTTGGTAATTATAAAAAAACTGGGATCTGGCACCAGCAGAAGGGAGGGAGACTGATGGCAACAAAAAAGAGAGAGAAGACGGAAAAGAATACCCCCAGTGTTTCACACAGCACCAGTCCATTGCATGATGCTGCGGAAAAAAAACTCCCACGTACCCCATCAGTCAAATCTGGCATGAAACAACAGACTTCGGAGGAACTTATCCATGAACTTCAGGTGCACCAGATCGAGCTTGAGACGCAGGCCGATGAACTCAGAAGTTCACATCTCGCCCTTGTGGAGTCACGGGACCAGTACGTTGACCTGTATGAATTCGCCCCCCTTGGTTATCTTACCCTTAATGATAAGGCAGTGATCTCACGGGTAAACCTCACCGCTGCGGCACTCCTTGGCATGGACCGTAACAAATTGATCAATGCACGGTTCAGGAAATGGATTACACTAGAAAATCTTGAGATTTGGGACCAGTATTTCCTGGATGTGCTGAATCATGAAAGTAAGCTCACTACTATACTCACACTCAAACGAGAGGACGGGACAACCTTCCCAGCACGACTGGAAAGTATACGGCTCGCCGACATCAGTAAGGATATATTGATCCGGGTGGCAATCAGCGATATTTCTGATATCCAAAGGTCAGAAAATGCGTTGCGTGCCACAGAGATCCGGTATCGTCGTCTCTTTGAAACGGCTCAGGACGGCATTCTCATTCTCGATGCCGAGACCGGGCAGATCGTGGAAGTAAACCCGTTTTTAATAAACATGCTCGGATTCTCCCGTGACCAGTTCCTCGGAAAGAAACTCTGGGATATCGGACTGTTCAAGGACATTGTTGCCAACAAAGACAACTTCGGAGAATTACAAAGAAAAGAATACATCAGGTACGAAGATATGCCGCTCGAAACCGCTGATGGGCGGAGGATTGCCGTGGAGTTTATCAGTAACGTCTACATGGTGAACAACAAGAAAGTCATCCAGTGCAATATCCGGGACAATACCGAGCGCAAACTCGCTGAAGAGGCGAAAATCGCTTCAGAGATGCGGTACCGCCGGCTCTTTGAGACGGCTCAGGACGGCATTCTCATTCTCGATGCCGAGACCGGGCAGATCGTGGAAGTAAACCCGTTTTTAATTAACATGCTCGGATTCTCCCGCGATCAGTTCCTTGGAAAGAAACTCTGGGAGATCGGGTTGTTTAAAGACATTGTTGCCAACAGAGACAATTTCGGAGAATTGCAGAGGAAGAAATATATCCGATATGAAGATATGCCACTCGAAACTGCCGATGGGCGGAAGATTGCCGTGGAGTTCATCAGTAACGTCTACATGGTGAACAACAAGAAAGTCATCCAGTGTAATATCCGGGACAATACCGAACGCAAACTCGCTGAAGAGGCGAAAATCGCCTCAGAGATGCGGTACCGCCGGCTCTTTGAGACGGCTCAGGACGGCATTCTCATTCTCGATGCCGATACCGGCCAGATCGTAGAAGTGAATCCATTCTTGATCAACATGCTGGGCTTCTCCCGGGAACAGTTCCTCGGAAAGAAGATATGGGAGATCGGGCTGTTCAAGGATATTGTTGCCAACAAAGACAACTTCGGAGAATTGCAAAGGCAGGAATACATCCGATATGAAAATATGCCGCTCGAAACCGCCGATGGGAGACATATCGCCGTAGAATTCATCAGTAACGTCTACATGGTAAACAATGTAAAAGTCATCCAGTGCAATATCCGGGACAGTACTCTGCGCAAACTCGCAGAAGAGGCGCTGCGCCAGAAAAACGAAGAGCTGGATGGGTACTTTACCAACACGCTCGACCTGCTCTGCATAGCAGATGCGGACGGGCATTTCCGGCGCCTGAACAGGGAATGGGAATCGGCTCTCGGGTACAGCCCCGCCGAACTGGAAGGGAAACGGTTCCTTGATTTTGTTCATCCAGATGATATGAAGGCGTCTCTTGCTGCAATGGCTGAACTGAGCGCAGGTAATAAAATCCTGCAATTCACAAACCGTTATCGCCACAAGAACAGGTCGTATCGCTGGATTGAGTGGCGCTTATTTCCCGCAGGGAATCTCTTCTATGGGTCCGCACGGGATGTCACGGAAAGAAAGAAGATGTCAGATCTTGTCGAAGCGTCGCTTGCCGAGAAAGAGACCCTGCTCAGAGAGATCCATCACCGGGTCAAGAACAACCTCCAGATCATATCGAGCCTCCTCAACCTGCAGATCCGTAAGATCGACGACCCCAGGACCATTGAGGTCTTAAAAGACGGCCAGGCCCGGGTGCTCTCTATGGCACTCGTCCACGAGCACCTCTACAAGGGTAAAGATTTCTCCCGTATCGATATGAAGAACTATATTCATTCACTGGAAATGCAGCTCTCGCAATCATACGGAAATCCCAACGAGAGCGTACGGTTCGACCTCGACATCCCAGACATCTATGTGGACATCAATACCGCAATTCCTCTCGGTCTCATCATCAACGAACTGATCACCAACAGCTTAAAATATGCATTTAAAGGCAGGAAAAACGGGAAGCTCTCCATCACTGCTACCGAAGATAATCAGTCCCTGATCCTTATCGTTGAGGACAATGGGGTAGGAATGCCAGAGGGCATCACGCTGGAGAACCAGACATCACTGGGACTCCGGCTCGTAAAAACACTCACCGGTCAGCTTCACGGAACGGTCGCAATTGACCGTACTGGGGGTACTAAGTTTGTGTTGGCGATTCCCAAACCTGCAGAAACCCCTGATAAGGAACCGCTCGTAGACACGCTTACCGGCCATCTCTCCGGCACCGTGGCAATTGACCGTGCGGAGGAGTCGAAGGTTGTGTTTACAGTTCCTAAACCGGCAGAAATCCCGGGGAAGGTGTGACCATGACGATGATTCAATGCCACAAGGAAACCGGACACGTGTGTTCAATGGACATGACAGGTCTGTCGCCAGAAGCTGTTCCGGAGCAGACGACGTCTACCAGCTTGCCCGCATACGTTACATTGCACTGGCAGATCCGCGGTATGATGCAGATGAGACCAGCGCGAAGGGGACGAGCTTTGCAATTACGGTTCTTAAAGGATGTGGAATCTGATACATCAGGAATGAGTGAAGTATGACAGAAAAGATCAGGATCCTCATTGTTGAGGACGAAGCATTGGTTGCTGAAGATTTGAAAGAGATGCTGCAGGGATTCGGGTACGAAGTCCCCGGTATCGCAGATACCGGTGAGATGGCAATTGCCCTTACTGATGAACACAAACCGGACCTTGTCCTCATGGACATCAACCTCGCAGGTGCCATGGACGGGATCACGGCCGGGGGGGAGATCCGCTCACGCTGGGGCATCCCTATCATCTATGTCACGGCATTTGCTACGCAGGCAATTATTGACCGGGCGAAAAAAACCAACCCTTCAGGCTACATATTAAAACCGTTTAATGAGCGCCAGATCCAGACCGCTATTGAGATCGCACTGTATAATTCCATGCTGGAACTGCAATTAAAAGAGCATGATGCAACGATCAACACCCTCATCAACGCAACCTCAAACCCGCTCATACTCATTAACGGGCAGGGTCTCATCATGGGGCTGAACGCTGCAATGGCAAAAACGGTGGGAAAACTACCTGAACAGCTTATAAGTACACCGTTTATGGACCTGCTCCATGGAAAAGGCATCTCCGCTCACCTTGCAGAAGCAGTGCAGCTTGCTGCATCCGGAAAGCAGAGCCGGTTTGAAGAAGAACACAAGGAAGCATTTTATGATCAGTCAGTAATTCCCATCATAAATTCCCGCGGTTCGGTGCAGTCCATTGCGGTATTCTGCACCGATATTACTTACTTAAAAGCTGCAGCAAAGCTGTTGAAAGTAACTAACGAGCAGCTCGTAGCAGAACGGAGCCGGCTTGCCACGCTCGATGCCGCTCTGGACAGCATGGATGACACGGTCATTATCACAGATTCTGCGGGGATAATTACGTACGTAAACGAAGTGTTTAATAAACGATTCGGCTATACCCTGCCGGATGTGGAGGGGAAACACATAAGCACACTTGCAGCTCCGGAGAACCAGTTTTCCATGAGCGTCGACGGATTTGTCCTGGACCTGAAATCGGTCCGTACAGGAAGATTCATAGCTCGGAATAAATTCGGGCTGAACCTACCGTTTCTTCTCAAGAGTTCCCCCGTGTTTGAAGAAAACCGGATGGGACACCGGGTAATTGTACTTCGGGAAGAAATGTATGGCAGGCTGTCAGCGGCAGAGAGCGGAAAGGTTATTGATAGGTGAACAGTAGCGGGAGAGTTACAGAACAGAAGATATATAAAAAAGGGCAGATTATCATGACGGTAAGCAATAACAGTTTAGCGATTCCGGAGGAGTTCAACCCGGCCAAATCCTGCACCAAATGGATGAAGTTCGTACGGATTCTAGTACTGCAGATCCATTGTTCGCTGAGGTATGAGATCCGCATGAATGCAAACGAGCTTTGTAATTAAGGTTATAAAAAGGATGCAGAATCGGATAAATCTGGAATGGATGAAATATGACAGAAAAGATCATGATCCTCATTGTTGAGGACCAAGCACTGGTAGCCGAAGATTTAAAAGAGATGCTACAGAAATTTGGGTGTGAAGTCCCTGGTATCGCAGACACCGGAGAGAAGTCGATTGCCCTTACCGACGAATAACACACAAACCTTGTCCTGATGGACATCAACCTGTTGGGTACGATGAATGGGATTACGGCGGAGGGGAGATCCGCTCACGCTGGGGCATCCCGATCATCTATGTCACGGCGTTTGCCACACAAGCAATTATTGACCGGGCGAAAAAAACCAGCCCTTCAGGTTACATCTTAAAACCGTTTAATGAGGTACAGATCCAAGCAGCTATTGTGATCGCGCTGTATAATTCCATGCTGGAACAGCAGTTAAAAGAGCACGACGAGGCAGAACGGAACCGGCTCGCCGCCCATACTGCAACACTGGACAGAGTATGGATGAAGGGGTCAATATCACGGATTCGACTGGCATAATCACGTACGTAAACGGGTGTTTAATAAACGATTCTGCTGTACCGAGCCGGATGCGAAGAGAAAACACATAAGCACATTCGCGGCACCGTAGAACCAGTTTTCCCTGAGCATCGACGGATTTGTCCTGGACCTGAAACCGGTCTGGATAGGAAAATCCATAATCTGGATTAATTGGTTGGAAAAACTGCCAATCCTTATTGAATGGGAGTGAACTCCAAAGACAACGGGAAGGAAAAGGATTGAAGATATTAAAAAACTGTGATTACCATCCCATGCAAAGTAAAATTTAAAAAATAAAGTGTTTTTCCGATGATGTCCTTGAACTAACCCAGGGAAAACCAAATCCTGATACACTCTTATCACGTGATGAAAATTTCCTCTTTTAAAAAACTGCAGGGACGTTATTCCAAAATTTGTTCTAAAATCTGCTTTCTGGCAAAAATAGTATATCCCGATCTGGTTATAGAAATGACCATCAAGGAGGAAAAAATGACAAGAATTAAAAAAAGTGAGAAAAAAAGTTTCTCTCTTGTATTTAGCATAACGTTGCTTTGCCTGATGGCTGCCGTTTTAATTCCCGGCGTCATGGGCGCAACAACCGTGGATCTTGGATCTGCCGGTAATTATGCGATTTTGACAAAAACTGGGATCTCAACTACTGGAACCACTTCAATTATTGGAGATATTGGGGTAAGTCCAGCTGCTGCGACTTATATGACTGGATTTGGCCTCATCATGGGCTCCTCGAATCAATCTTCGACATCGTCCCTGGTTGCAGGAAAGGTATTTGCATCCGATTATTCGGCTCCCACTCCAGCTAGAATGACTACCGCTATAAGCGATATGGAAAAAGCGTACACTGATGCGGCCGGACGAGCACCCGATGTAACTGAACTCGGTGCCGGAAATATCGGCGGGATGACGCTTGCCCCTGGTGTCTACAAATGGAGTACCGGAGTAACAATCCCCACTGATGTCACCCTATCAGGTGGCCCAAATGATGTATGGATATTTGAGATCGCGCAAAATCTCGATATCAGCTCTGGTAAGCAGGTTATCATTAGTAGCCGTGCACAGGCAAAGAACATCTACTGGGTAGTTGCAGGCCAAACTACACTTGGAACAGGCTCAGTGTTCAATGGAAATGTTCTGGATCAGACCGCAATTGTGCTGAAGACCGGCGCAATATTAAACGGAAGAGCACTTGCACAGTCCGCAGTTACCCTTGACGCGAATGCGGTCACCAGCCCCCAAACGGGAATGGCAGCACCAATTAACAGCGGATCTGCAACATCTGTGAATCTAGGATCAGCCGGCAATTTCGTTATTCTGACAAAATCAGGAGTCACGACCACCGGAACCACTTCAATTATTGGAAATATTGGAGTTAGTCCAATCAATGCGTCATCAATGACCGGATTTGCACTACTCATGGATCCCTCGAATCAATATTCGACATCATCTCTAGTTGCAGGAAAAATATATGCAGCCGATTATACGGATCCAACACCCACTAAAATGTCTGCCGCTATCAGCGACATGGAAAAAGCATACACTAATGCAGCCGGACGAACTCCCGATGTAACTGAACTCGGAGCCGGAAATATCGGCGATATGACAATTGCCCCCGGTGTCTACAAATGGGGCACTGGCCTGCTAATACCAACAGATGTCACTCTCTCTGGAAACTCAAATGATGTATGGATATTCCAGGTTGCACAAAATCTCGATATCAGCTCTGGTAAGCAGGTTATCATTAGTGGCGGTGCACAGGCAAAGAACGTCTACTGGGTAGTTGCTGGCAAAACGGTACTTGAAACAGGATCGGTATTCAATGGAAATGTTCTGGATCAGACCGCTATTGTGATGAATACAGGTGCAACATTAAACGGCAGAGCACTTGCTCAGACCGAAGTTACACTGGACGCGAATGCAGTGACCAGCCCCGCAATGGGAATGGCAGCACCCCGCAACAGCGGAACTGCAACAATTGTAAATCTTGGATCAGCAGGCAATTATGCGATTCTGACAAAATCAGGAATCTCAACTACTGGAACCACTTCAATTCTTGGAAATATTGGAGTCAGCCCAGCTGCTGCAACGTACATAACTGGATTTGGACTCGTAGCGGACCCCTCGAATCAATATTCGACATCGTCCCTGGTTGCAGGAAATGTATATGCAGCCGACTATACGGACCCGACTCCCGCTAAAATGACAACTGCAATCAGCGACATGGAAATCGCGTACACTGATGCAGCCGGACGAGCTTCGGATGTTACTGAACTCGGCGCCGGAAATATTGGTGGGATGACTATTGCCCCCGGTGTCTACAAATGGGGTACCGGTGTAACAATCCCAACCGATGTCACTCTCTCTGGAAACTCAAATGATGTGTGGATCTTCCAGATCGCACAGACTCTTGATATCAGCTCCGGTCAGCATGTAATTCTCAGTGGCGGTGCACAGGCAAAGAACGTCTACTGGGTAGTCGCAGGCCAAACGACACTGGGAACAGGCTCAGTGTTAAATGGAAATATTCTTGATCAATCAGCGATTGCGCTGAATACAGGTGCAACATTAAACGGCAGAGCACTTGCACAGACCGCAGTTACCCTTGACGGGAATGCAGTAATCAGCTCAACGTCTGCGGTAGCACCCCGCAACAGCGGCACTGCAACAACTGTAAATCTTGGATCAGCCGGTAATTATGCGATTCTGACAAAAGCAGGAATCTCAACTACTGGAACCACTTCAATTCTTGGAAATATTGGAGTCAGCCCAGCTGCTGCAACGTACATAACTGGATTTGGACTCGTAGCGGACCCCTCGAATCAATATTCGACATCGTCCCTGGTTGCAGGAAATGTATATGCAGCCGACTATACGGACCCGACTCCCGCTAAAATGACAACTGCAATCAGCGACATGGAAATCGCGTACACTGATGCAGCCGGACGAGCTTCGGATGTTACTGAACTCGGCGCCGGAAATATTGGTGGGATGACTATTGCCCCCGGTGTCTACAAATGGGGTACCGGTGTAACAATCCCAACCGATGTCACTCTCTCTGGAAACTCAAATGATGTGTGGATCTTCCAGATCGCACAGACTCTTGATATCAGCTCCGGTCAGCATGTAATTCTCAGTGGCGGTGCACAGGCAAAGAACGTCTACTGGGTAGT
>Ga0194039_1000448_pt1 | contig 25027 bp, 19 predicted proteins | sample JunL228m_MetaG_FD_148679 | JGI IMG/M metagenome (GOLD analysis project Ga0194039, IMG submission 148679) | Anoxic zone freshwater microbial communities from boreal shield lake in IISD Experimental Lakes Area, Ontario, Canada - Jun2016-L227-8m | ecosystem: Environmental > Aquatic > Freshwater >... | reverse complement strand
CATCCATGCGCTCCGCAGAAGCCCTTGCAGATCCACCACCACATCCGGCTGCAAACTCCCGAGCGCGCGATACCAGCGCGCCGCGCGCGCCCAGCCGGCCACCCCGCGAAACTCCTCCCTCGGAAAAAACTTTGCCGCAGAAACCGCGGGATTCCCCTCCAGCAGCGGCGCCCAGCGCGGATCCACCACCCACGTCAAGACCGCTTCCGGCCAGGCCCGCCGGATCGCCGACGCCACCGGCAACGCATGAACCACATCCCCCATCGACCCGGGCTTGATCAGCAGAACCGATCTCATCGCGGGTTCACGCGGCCGGCTGGACCTTTGCGAGCCGCCGCTCCGGAAGAGCGGAAAGAATTTTTCCGGCGGCGGCGGCGGCGGTGATCCCGTGTTTGGCACGGAGCACCGGGACGCTGCCGTGCTCGATGAACTGATCCGGCCATCCGACGCGCACGACCGGGGTCACGATGCTCTGCTCCGCGAGATGTTCCATGACCGCGCAGCCGAAGCCGTTCGCCAGCACATGATCCTCCATCGTGCAGACGACCTCGCTTCCGCGCGCAAAAAATTCGATTGTCGCCGCGTCGAGCGGCTTGATCCAGCGGGCGTTGATAACCGCGGTGGAGATGCCCTGCTGCTCCAGGGTGGACGCGGCTTCGAGGGCAAGCTCGCACATGTTGCCGAGCGCAAAGATCACCGCGCGCGACCCGTGGCGCAGAACCTCGGCCTTCCCGATCTCAAGAATTTGCGGCGTTTTTTTTGCGGCGGCGCCGGTGCCCGCTCCGCGCGGATACCGGATCGCGATCGGCCCGTCGTGGTAGTTCACCATCGTCCAGAGCATGTCGGCGAATTCCTCCTCGTCCTTCGGCTGCATCTGCGCGAGCCCGGGAACCGCCCGCAGGAACGCGATGTCGAAAAGCCCGTGGTGGGTCGGCCCGTCGTCGCCCGAGAGCCCGGCGCGGTCCATGCAGAGCGCGACATTGAGGTTCTGCAGGGCCATGTCGTGAAGGATCATGTCGTAGGAGCGCTGCATGAACGTGCTGTAGATCGCAAGGAACGGCTTCATCCCCTGCGCGGCCAGCCCGCAGGCGAAGATCGCGGCGTGCTCCTCGGCAATCCCCACATCGAAGAACCTTTCCGGATGGCGCTTGGCAAAGCCCACGAGCCCGGTGCCGGAAGGCATCGCGGCGGTGATGGCGGCGATCTTGTTGTTGTGGTCGGCGAAGTTCGCCAGCGTCCGGCCGAGGAGTTCGGAATACGTCGGGGTCGGCCCGGCGTCGGTCTCGCCGGTATCCAGGTGAAATTTCCCGAGCCCGTGGAACTTGTCCGGCTTCTCGATCGCCGGCGCGTAGCCTTTGCCCTTCTGCGTGAGGATGTGAAGGATGACCGGATCGTTCTGCGTCTTGAGGAACTCGAACGTCTCGGTGAGCAACCCGACATCATGCCCGTCAATCGGCCCATAATACCGGATCCCGAGATCCTCGAAAATCACATTCGGGGCCAGGAGGTTCTTGAGCCCGACCTCCGCCTTGTGCGCGAGCTTGCGGGCGCTTTTCCCGGCGATCCACTCGACGAATTTCGCCGCCTTGTCATGGAGGCCGGCATACGTCGGGTTCGTGACGATCCGGTTCAGGTATTCCGCGACCGCTCCGACATTTTTTGCGATCGACCACTCGTTGTCGTTGAGGACGATGATCAGTCGCCTGGTCGTCGAGGCGATGTTGTTGAGCGCCTCGAACGTGATCCCGCAGGTGAACGCCCCGTCGCCGGCCACGCAGACGACGTGCTCGTCGCCACCGAGCATGTCGCGCGCGGCGGCCATGCCCAGCGCGGCGGAAAGCGCGGTGCCCGCGTGCCCCGCCCCGTAGCAGTCGTGCTCGCTCTCGGCGCGCAGCAGAAACCCGTTGAGCCCGCCGAATTGCCGGATCGTGGAGAACCGCCCGCAGCGCCCGGTCAGAAGCTTGTGCACATACCCTTGGTGGCTCACGTCAAAGACCAGCTTGTCGCGCGGCGTGCTGAACACCCGGTGCAGCGCGATCGTGAGCTCGACAACCCCCAGGTTCGGCCCGAGATGCCCACCGGTCGTGGACAGCACACGGATCAGCTCGGCGCGGATCTCGGTCGCCAGCAAAGGCAGTTCCTCCGCAGGAAGCACCTTCACATCGGCCGGCGAATCGATTCCGGCCAGAAGCGACGCGGCCTGCGGTTTCGGCGTCGGTTCAGGCATCCGAATCCTTGAAGTCCTCGAGCTCCACGGCTCCCCGCGCATTGCGCGAAATGATCTGGATCCTCTTCTCGGCCGCGTCCAGCTTTTCCTGGCAGAATTTCACCAGCCCGACCCCCTCCTCGTAGCGCACGATCAGCGCCTCGAGCGGCAGGCTCCCCTCCTCCATCTCCGCAACAATCTCGGAAACCCGCGCCATCGCGGACTCCAAAGTCGGCTTCTCAGGTTTTTGCGCCATGACTCCATATCAGTAAAATTCCGGCGGAAACGCAATCAGGAACGGTTGGCGGCATCAGACGAAAACCGGTTCCGGCCCTGCGGCGGGCAGGAGGCCACAGGCGGCGAGCGTCTCGCGGAATTTCCGGATCGCCTGCTTTTCGGGTTCGCCGATCGGGTAGCGGATCGAGCGGGTGAGGTAGTCGAGCGCGGCGACGGGGTCGGGCTCGCGGGCGGCGATTTCCCGGCGGGCGGCGAGTCCCGCGCGGGCGGCCTCGCGGAGAAGGTCGGCGGTTTGCGGCGGCGCATTTTCCGCAAGCATCCATGCCGCGAAGACAAACGGGAGCCCCGTCCATTCGTGCCATGCCCGGCCGAGATCGAGGACGGACCATGAGGCGTCCATCCCGCTCTGGAACCGCAGGGCCGGGTCGCCGATGATGAGGCGCGCGGCATTTGTGTCGTCCGATGTTTCGACGAGGCGCGGGGAAATCCGGAGCCGCATGGCGAGGAGCACGCGCAGGAGGTGGGAGGAGGTTCGGGAGGCCGGGTCGAGGACGATCTCGGGAACGGCCTCCAGCGGGCCGCGGTGGACGACGACGACACTATGCACCGCGCCGAGCGATCCGATCCCGAAGCCGTCCACGATGCGCGGTTGAGGAAGCCGGAAAATTTCGTAAACCGGCAGGAGTGCCGCGTCATAGCGGCCGACGGCAAAGCGCTCCGAAAGGACGGACGGCGTCGCGAGCTCCGCCTCGAGGTCGTGGAGGAGCGGGCGGGCGTTGAGGTAGGACACGCAGCCGAGACGCGGGAGGCTCATGGTTCGATCCGCCGGTAAAAGCTGTCGCGTTGCGCCGGCACGCGGCCGGCTCCGCGGATTGCCTTTTCGAGAGCCTCCGCCGTTTGCTTCCGCGGGGTCGGCGCCCCGGCCATGTGAAAAACTTTTTCTTCCTGGATCGTGCCGTGAAGGTCGTCCACTCCGAAGGAGAGCGAGATCTGGGCGAGCGGGAGTCCGAGGCTGATCCAGTAGCCGGTGATGTGGGCGATGTTGTCGAGGTAGATCCGGCTGATGGCGAGGTTGCGGAGCTCCTCGTGGGCGGTCGCGTGCGGGATCCCCTGGAGGCCCGGGCGCGCACCGTCTGGCTCGAACGCGAACGGGACAAACCCCGTAAACCCGCCGGTCTCGTCCTGGAGCCCGCGGAGCCTCCGCAAATGATCCACCCGGTGACCCGCATTTTCAATGTGTCCGTAGAGCATCGTGCAGGTGCTCCGCCCGCCGAGCTCATGCCATGTCCGATGGACGTCCGCCCACTCGTCGGCCGTCTCTTTGCCCAAGCAAATTTTGTCGCGGATTTCCTGGTCGAAGATCTCTGCCCCGCCGCCGGTGATCGCCCCGAGCCCGTGCTCGCGAAGCAGGACGAGCGTCTCGCGCACCGGCATCTTGAAAATCCGGTCGGCCAGGTGGCGGATCTCGACGGCCGTGAACGCCTTGATGACGAGCCCGGAATCGATCGCCCGCAGATCGCCCAGGAGATCCAGATACCAATCCCGCGGAAGCGAGGGATGCAGCCCCCCGACCATATGGATCTCGGTGATCCCGTGCTTCACCGCGTCGCGGACGGCGGACACGATTTCCGGGGCCGCCATCTCAAAGGCATGCGGCTCGCGCTTCTTCGCTCCAAACGCGCAGAACCCGCACGAGAGCAGGCAGACGTTCGAGTAGTTGATGTAGCGGTTGTGGATGTAGGTCGCGACGTTGCCGTTGATCCGCTCGCGAATCACATTCGCAATGGCCCCGATCCCGTTGAGATCATGGCTCGCGTAAAGCGCCAGCGCGTCGGCATCAGAAATCCGCGCGCCCGAAAGCACCTTCGCGGCAATCGACCGAAGCCCGGGATCCAAAAGACGAAAATTCACACCCCTTGCATCCCAGATCCCGGCCCGCCTGCGCAAGCCGGATTCCTCCTCGGATTCCTCGGAACCGTCGCGCGCGCCCATTCAAAACCGGCCCGCCCGACAGGGTCGGCATCAACAAATAATGTCCCAGGTGGGACATTATTTGTGAGGGGTTGGAATTTCGTGCCGCGGGGGCGCGGGATTTTCAATACCGGTAATGTTCCGGTTTGTAGGGGCCTTCGACCGGGACGCCGAGGTATTCCGCCTGGGCCTTGGAGAGCTTCGTGAGCTGGACTCCGATTTTTCCGAGGTGGAGGCGGGCGACTTCCTCGTCGAGCTTCTTCGACAGCCGGTAAACCGACTTTTTGTATTTGTCCTTGTTCTGCCAGAGGTCGAGCTGGGCGAGCGTCTGGTTGGTGAACGAGTTCGACATGACGAAGCTCGGGTGGCCGGTCGCGCAGCCGAGGTTGACGAGGCGGCCTTCGGCGAGCATGTAGATGCTTTTTTTTCCGCCGGGCAGGAAGTAGCGGTCGTATTGCGGTTTGATGTTTTCGATGCGGACGCCCTTGTGTTTTTTGATGGCATCGACCTGGATCTCGTTGTCGAAGTGGCCGATGTTGCAGACGATCGCCTGGTCCTTCATGGCGAGCATGTGGGCGAGCGTGATGATGTCCATGTTGCCGGTGGTGGTGACGTAGATGTCGCCGATGCCGAGCGTGCTTTCGACGGTGTTGACCTCGAAGCCTTCCATCGCGGCCTGGAGGGCGTTGATCGGGTCGATCTCGGTGACGATCACGCGGGCTCCGTAGGCGCGGAGCGAGTGGGCGCTCCCCTTGCCGACGTCGCCGTATCCGCAGACGACCGCGACCTTGCCGGCGATCATCACGTCGGTCGCGCGCTTGAGTCCGTCGGCCAGCGATTCGCGGCAGCCGTAGAGGTTGTCGAATTTCGACTTGGTGACCGAGTCGTTGACGTTGATCGCGGGGACGAGGAGCTTGCCCTGCTCGGCGAGCTGGTAGAGCCGGTGCACGCCGGTGGTCGTCTCCTCGGAGACGCCCTTCCAGGCTTTGGCGGCTTTTGTCCAGAAGCCGGGGCGCTCTTTGGCGATGCGGCGGAGGAGGGCTTTGACCACTGAGACCTCGTGGTTGTCGGCCGGCTGGTAGGCCCACTTGCTGCCTTGTTCGAGCTCGTAGCCTTTGTGGATGAGCATCGTGACGTCGCCGCCGTCGTCCACCACGAGCTGGGGGCCAAGGGCACCGGGAAACGTGATCGCGTTGAGCGTGAGCTCCCAGTATTCCTCGAGCGTCTCGCCCTTCCATGCGAAGACCGGCGTGCCGGTCGCGGCGATGGCCGCCGCCGCGTGATCCTGCGTCGAAAAGATATTGCAGCTCGCCCAGCGCACGGTCGCGCCGAGCGCCACGAGCGTCTCGATGAGCACCGCCGTCTGGATCGTCATGTGCAGCGATCCGGTGATCCTCACGCCTTTGAGCGGTTGGTGCTTCGCGTGCTTTTTCCGCACCGAGACCAGGCCCGGCATCTCGTGCTCGGCGACGCTGATTTCCTTGCGCCCCCAACCGGCGAGCGCGATGTCGGAGACAATGTAATCTTTCCCGGCCGGAGTCGCTGCGGAATATTTCGCGAGGTTGGCGGTGGCGGAAGTGGTGGATGTGGCGGGGCTAATGGCGGAGCGGGGCGTTTTTGACATAAGGACGAGTATTATGGTTTAAGTATTAAGGTTTAAGTGGCTGAGGCTTTGTGCGGAGGATGGCTTTTCTTAGGCCTTCGATCATGTCGGAGATTTCGGAACTTTCCGTAAGCATGCGCGAAGCGGCTTCATGCCGGGATGGCATGAAGTTTTTTTGCGATATAGAGTTGGGTTCTGAGTTCTCCGGCCGATCCTTTGGCGATTTTCAGGAACTGGGCGTATTCTTTCGAACCTCCACGTTCTGCACCTTCGGCAATATTTGATGGCACCGAAAGGCCGGACCGTTCGATTTGGGCGGTGAGATTTTGGTATTTACAAGAATGAAACGTCTCGAAAATTCCGACCGACAGCCGACAGGCTCTCTGCCAGACCTCAAGATCCTCAAACGAACGATACGCCATGCCGGAGAACTTAAATCTTAAGTCTTAACCCTTAATACTCTTCTTCAGCAGGGAGGCTTTGTCGGTGCGTTCCCATGTGATGTAAGGATCGTCTTTGCCGAAGTGGCCGTAGTTCGTGGTGCGCGAGTAGATCGGGCGGAGGAGGTTGAGCTGGCGGATGATGTCGGCCGGCTTGAAGCTGAAAACCGAGGTCACCGCCCGCTCGATTTGCTGTTCATCCACCGTGTTGGTGCCGAACGTGTCGATGTGGATGCTCACCGGATTCGGGTGGCCGATTGCGTAGGCGAACTGGACTTCGCAACGGTCCGCGAGTCCGGAGGCCACGACATTTTTTGCGACCCAGCGACCCATGTAGGCGGCGCTGCGGTCCACCTTCGAGGGATCCTTTCCGGAGAATGCCCCGCCGCCGTGGCGCCCCATCCCGCCGTAGGTGTCCACGATGATCTTGCGTCCGGTGAGCCCGGAATCCCCCTGCGGCCCGCCGACGACGAACCGTCCGGTCGGGTTGATCAGGAACTCGGTCGTCGCATCGAGGAAATCCTTCGGGATGACCTTGCGGATGACGTTATTGATAATGAACCGGCGGATCTCGTCGTTCTTCACGTCGTCGGAGTGCTGGGTCGAAATGACCACGTTGGTCACGCGGACCGGGCGTCCATCCTGGTAAAGCACGGAGACCTGGCTTTTGGCATCCGGGCGGAGCCATTTCACCTTTCCGCTTTTGCGGATGCGGGTGAGCTCGCGTCCGAGGCGGTGGGCGAACATGATCGGTGCGGGCATAAGCTCGGGCGTCTCGTTGCAGGCATACCCGAACATGAGTCCCTGGTCGCCGGCCCCCTGTTCGCCCGTGCCCTTCCCCTCGGCGGCCTTCGCATCCACGCCCTGCGCGATGTCCGGGCTCTGGCTGGTGAGCAGGTTGTTGATGAATACCCGGTCGGCGTGGAAGACGTCGTCGTCATGCACATAGCCGATCTCGCGGATCGCGTCGCGGACGATTTTTCCGACATTCAGGGCGGAGTCGAGCGAGGCGCCCCGGAGCTTCGGCACGGTGATTTCGCCGCCGACCACCACGGTGTTGCTTTTGACAAACGTCTCGCAGGCGACCCGGCTCGTGCGGTCGAGCCTCAGGCACGCGTCGAGGATCGCGTCGGAGATCGTGTCGCAAACTTTGTCGGGATGGCCCTCGCCAACGGATTCGGAAGAAAAAATATAACGTCGTGACATGGTAAGGAATTTTTTTGTTGAAGGTGAGGCTTTACGTATTGAGATATGCCAATGTATTCATGGGTCAGATGTCGTCAACAATAAAATCTCTGCGGGTGCTTTCCGATCCGACGCGGCTGCGGCTGCTTCTTCTGCTGACCGGGGAGGAGCTCACGGTGGCGGAGCTGCAGGAAATCCTCGGGATGGCGCAGTCGAGGATCTCGGCCAGCCTCGGCCTGCTCAAGCGCGAGGACCTCGTCCGCGCACGCCGGGTCGGAAAAAACATTTTTTATTCGGCGGCGGGCGATCCGGGCGGCGTGGTGGGGGCGATCCGGGAATCCGCGCGGGAAGATCTTCCCGAGGCGGCGCGCGACCGCGCGGCGCTCGTGCTCACGATGCGGAAGCGCAAAGACCGCGCGGCCGAGTATTTCAACAAGCTGGCCGGGCGGTTCGGGCGGGTGTATGTGCCCGGGCGGTCCTGGCAGGCGCTCGCGCACGCGGCGCTCGGGCTCCTGCCGCCGATGGTGATCGCTGACATGGGCGCCGGCGAGGGGATGCTGGCACAACTGATGGCGCGCACGGCGAAGAAGGTGATCGCGGTGGACAATTCCGAGAAGATGGTTGAGTTCGGCTCGGCGCTGGCGCGCGATCACGGGTTCCGGAACTTAGAATACCGGGTTGGGGACGTCGAGGAGCCGCCGGTTGAGCCGGGGTCGGTGGATCTGGTGCTCTTCAGTCAGGTTCTCCACCATGTACCGAGCCCGCCGCGCGCCCTCGCGGCCGCGTGCCGGATCCTCAAGCCCGGCGGGCGGATCGTCATCCTCGACCTCGCCAGCCACGGCTACGAGCAGGCGCGCGAGCTCTACGCCCACATCTGGCTCGGATTCGCGGAGGTCGAGTTCCTCCAGATGCTCAAAAAGGCCGGGTTTTCCAAAATCCATTCCTCGATCGTCGCCCGGGAGGCGGAGGCCCCGCACTTCCAAACGCTTCTCGTCACGGCGACGAAGTAGAGACAAGAAAAACGTTCCGGACCCCAGCCATCAAGCCCGCCGGCGGGACGCCCGTGGAGGGGAGATCGCCCGCCCGGCTTTTTCTGAGACATTTTGAGAAGCTTGCCTAACAGGAGAAAATGCGGGAAACTTACCCGTTTCATGGCTAATCGCTCGCGCAACAATTGGGCCGCCCATTTTTTTATCGGACTGCTTCTCGTCTGTCTGGGCGCGTATTTGTTTGTGTCGCTGGTGACGTATTCCCCCGGGGATATTCCGAAGTGGGCGTGGCTGATCTACACGAAGGCGTCCCCGGTGCCGGTGGTTCACAATCTGGGCGGGCTGATCGGGGCGCTGCTGGCCGGGCACGTCTTGTATTTGTTTGGCGCGGCGGGATATCTGCTGGCGGTCGGGCTGGTCGGCTATGGGCTGGCGAAGTGGTTCGTACCCGGGTATTCGCTCAAAGACAAGGCCGGCTGGGGCGCGCTGATGGTGCTGCTCGCGGCGTGCCTTTTTGCGATCCAGCCCTGGGCGCTTCAAAGCTGGCAGAAGGACATCAGCCCGGACGGGCCCGGCGGCTGGTTCGGGTTCTATGTCGGGACAAAAGCGATCCTGAAGCCGTTCGGGACGATCTCCGCGGCCCTGCTGGCGATCTTGTATTTGATCAGCCTGATCTTCGCGGTTTCCACGCATCCGGTCCGGGACATGAGGCATGCCTGGAAGTCGTTTCTCGTCTGGCGGGAGGCGCGCCACCTCGCGAGGCTGCAGCGGATGGACGGCGAGCGCCGGATCGAGGAGGAGCGGAAGACGCTCGAAAAGAAGGCCGAAAAACTGGAGAAGAAGCTCCGGAAAAAAGATCCCGGCGCGCTCATCGAGCCGGCTCCCGAGCTGCCCGCCGCACCCGCTGCGCCCGCACCGGAGCCGGAGATCATTGACGCGTTGGCGCCCGTGGCAAAAAAGCCAAAGCTGTCGGACCTGCGCGGGGAGAAGGATCTCGCGATCAAGCCCGGACTCGCCGGGGTCCACCTCGAAAACTACACGCTCCCGGGACTCGATCTCCTCGATCCGCACGACGAGTCCGAACGGATTCCGCTCGACCGCGAAGAACTCCTCATGATCCAGGGTCTCATCATCGAGACGCTCGCGACCTTCGGGATCAAGGCGACGCCGGGTACGATCACGAAAGGCCCGACGATCACGCGATACGAAGTTTACCCGGATGTCGGAGTCCGCGTGGACAAAATCGTGGTGCTCGAGCGCGACATCGCCCGCGCGACGCGCGCCGAGCGGATCAACATCCTCGCCCCGATCCCGGGCAAGGACACGGTCGGCATCGAGATCGCCAACTCGAAAAAAGTGAAAGTCACCCTCCGCGAGCTGTTCGAGAAGGACGCCTGGCGGGAGACCAAGTGCCTCCTGCCGCTGGCGCTCGGCATGGATGTTTACGGGCACACGATCATCGGCGACCTGGCCCAAATGCCGCACTGCCTGGTGGCCGGAACGACCGGCAGCGGGAAGAGCGTCTGCATCAACTCGATCATCGCGAGCCTCCTCTTCCGGTATTCTCCCGAGCAGCTGCGGTTCATCATGATCGACCCGAAGGTCGTCGAAATGCAGAGCTACAACAAGCTCCCCCACCTGATCACCCCGGTCGTCACCGACCCGAAAAAAGTCCTCCTCGCCCTCCGCTGGGTCGTGGACGAAATGGAGCTCCGCTATAAAATTTTCGCCAAGTGCGGGGTAAAAAACATCTCCACATTCAACGGCCGTCCGCTTCCGAAATCGCAGGAGGAACTCGACGCGACAAGCGTGCCGGCTGCCCCGCCGCCGGAGGAGGAGACGGACACCGAAAACGGGGACGGGCCCGACGAGGAAATGCCGCCGATCCGCGTGCCGCGGGCGGACGACCTCATCGTCCCCGACCGCATGCCGTTCATCGTGGTCATCGTGGACGAGTTGGCCGACCTGATGCAGACCGCGCCGGCGGATGTCGAGAGCGCGATCGCACGCATCACCCAGATGGCCCGCGCGGCGGGGATCCACATGATCGTCGCCACGCAGACCCCGCGCGCCGATGTCGTCACCGGGATCATCAAGGCGAACATCCCGAGCCGGATCGCCTTCCAGGTGGCCTCCAAGATCGACAGCCGCGTGATCCTCGACGAGAACGGCGCAGAAAAACTTCTCGGGAAAGGCGACATGCTCTACCTGCCGCCCGGAACCTCGAAATATACCCGCGCCCAGGGCGTCCTCGTCACCGAGGAGGAGATCCACCGGATCGTGGAATATGTCGCCGGGCAGGCCGAGCCGAAATTTGACGCCGGGATCCACGAGAAGATGACGAGCTCAGCCATCCCCGAGGAGGAGGTGAGCGACGAGGACGAGGAACTCGTCGCCAAGTGCCTCGAAATCGTCCGCCAGGAAAACCGCGCATCCACCTCGATGCTCCAGCGGCGGCTCAAACTCGGCTACACCCGCGCCGCACGCGTGGTGGATATTTTGGAACAACGTGGCATTGTGGGGCCGAAGGATGGCGCGAAGGACCGCGAGATCCTCGTGGATCTGAACGAAGAATTTTAAGACATGGACACACCGGATTTTTTTATTGGAGCGCGGCTGGGCGCGGCCCGGGCGAAGGCGGGCATCCCGATCGAGAAGGCGGCCGCCGACACGCGGATCCGCGTCGAGCGGCTGCGCGAGATCGAGGCCGATGACTTCTCCGGCTTCAGCCACCCGACGTATGTGCGGCTCTTCCTGCTCGATTATGCGGAATACCTTGGCCTCCCGCAGGATGAGATCCGGCCGCTCCTCCCCGACCGGGCGGGCGCCGCCCCCGGTGGCTTCGAATACATCAACGCGCTCGCCGCCCATCTCCCCGCGATGGCCAAGCCGGCGCGCAGGCAACGTTTCAGAATTCTCGCGACCCTCGCCACCATTGTCTTGCTGCTGCTCCTCGCCGCCGCCGGGCTGTTCGCCTACTTCACCATCAAAAAAATCGAGCGCGTCGCACGGTCGAAGCCGCCCGCCGAGATAACGGCTCCCCCGTCCGCCGCACCGGATCCCGTCGCCGCGCCGGAAGAATTTCCGCTGGAAAAAACCGATGCCGTCGAGCGGTTTGTTCCGGCCATTCCCCCGCCCGGATCGCCGTCTGCGCCTCCAACTCCCTGACGATGCCAAAGGCCGTCCGCCCAAGTGGCACGGGCATCCTGCCCATGCAGGAACACGGGCTGAAGGCCGCGGTTTCCTCGCATGTGAGTCCGTCCGTCCGGAAAATCGGGATGGTGAGCCTCGGTTGCGCGAAGAACCTCGTGGATGCCGAGATCATGCTCGGCGGAGCGTGCGAGGAGGGGTTCGAAATCACTGCCGATCCGGCCGAGGCGGACATCCTCGTCGTGAACACCTGCGGGTTCATTGACTCCGCCAAGCAGGAGTCGGTGGATGCGATCCTCGAGTCCCACCGCGGGCTGCGGCCGGGCCAGAAACTCGTCGTCAGCGGGTGCCTGTCCCAGCGGTTTTCCAAAGAGCTGGCCCGCGACCTTCCGGAGGTGGATGCGTTCATCGGGCTCGACCAGGTCTCCGGCGCCGGGAAAATTTTCCGCGGCCTGCTGGGCGCTGGCGGCGGGGTTTTGAACCTCGTGACCCCGAAGCCGCGGTATATCCCGGACTACGCGACACCGAGGTTCCGCCTCACCCCGCGCCACACGACCTACGTCAAAATCGCCGAGGGCTGCAACCATCCGTGCAGCTTTTGCGTGATCCCGCAAATGCGTGGACGCCACCGCAGCCGAACGCTGGAATCCATCCTGCGCGAGATCCGCCAGCTCGTCGCCGACGGGGTCAAGGAAATCAACCTCATCAGCCAGGACACCACGTATTTCGGGATGGATCTCTGGGAACAAAAAGCCGGGCCGCGCCAGCCGGCCGACCCCGCCCGCGGAACGACGCTTATCCAGCTCCTCGACGCGATCGCGGAGATCCCCGGAGATTTCTGGATCCGCCTGCTCTACACCCACCCCGCGCACTGGAGCGACGAACTCATCGCCGCGATCGCGCGCAACCCGAAGGCTGCGCGCTACGTGGACATCCCGCTTCAGCACATCCACCCGGACATGCTGAAAGCGATGCGCCGCGAAACCTCGCGCGGCCACATCGAAAACCTCATCGCCCGCCTCCGCGCAGGCATCCCGGGGCTCGGGCTCCGCACGACGTTCATCGTCGGATTCCCCGGCGAGACCGCGGAACATTTCGACGCGCTGCTGGAATTCATCGCGTCCTCACGCTTCGAGCGGCTCGGGGTTTTCAACTATTCGCAGGAGGACGGCTCGCGCGCCGCGAAGATGGACGGACAGGTTTCCCCGCGCGTCAAAAACCGCCGCCACCGCGAGGCGATGCAGCTCCAACAGAAGATCGCCCGCGAAACCGCCGCCGCCATGTCCGGGCGCACCGTCCGGATCCTCGTCGAACAGCCGAACATCGGCCGCACCGAACACGACGCGCCGGAAGTGGATTGCCGGGCCGTCCTCACGGAGCCGTGTGAACCCGGAACCTTTGTGAACGCGAAAGTCATCGGCTCGCAGGTCTATGACCTCGTGGCCCACCCGGAGAAGGATTGATGGTCCGTCACCTGCTTCAAAACACAGAAGAAAAACCGTCAAGGATCTTTGACCCTAAATACCGAAATAGAATCTCACGCAGGCGCAGGGACGCAGAGGAGATGAAGTTACGAAAAATAGGTCCACATCTTCCGGGTGATTGGTGATCTTCCTCCAACTCTCTGCAGGGGCTCTGCGGGAGCCCCTGCCCCTGCATTTTCCTTTTTAGGTTGACTGACCCCGATCCGCGCATAAGCGCAATAAATGGCGGCAGGTCGCCCCCGGCATCCGATCTGCCACAGCAAAGGTGCCGAGGGCGATACCCCTCCCTTGATCTATCGTCCGTCAAACCTCCCCCCTGTCCCCTGCGTTCTTACGCGGATTTGCGTCGCAGCACGCCGCTCGCCGCCCGCGGAATGTCGCCCTCAACAAGGCGCCCTCCCTTCAAAGGCGGCCCCATCCTCGCCCCCAGTCCCCGTTTCCACTCCGCCAGGGATGTTCACAAATAATGTCCCACATGGGACAATTTTTGTATGCCATCCAGATGAATCTACTGGGGGGATTATTGTGGATGGCTCATTTTGCAGGCAGACGTCTGCTTGCTCCCTATCATGAAATTCACAAATAATGTCCCAGGTGATACATTATTTGTAAATGATTTGGATGGCGTGCGAGATGGGGTTTTGCGGATGGCGAGCCTTTCGGCAGGCGGGGGCGGCGGTGCGCCCGTGGAAAAACAAGCAGGGAAAAATCCAAATCCGTCACGCAAGAGAAGGAAAAGGAACGGGGAACGGCTTCCCATGAGGCTGCGAGCGCCGGGGCATCATCGAGAGAACATCGAGAACGAAACACTTTCAGAATTCCGCTTCATGCCCGTCGGAGCCAGGCGCGAGAGAGGAACACGGAACGTTTTTCTTTAGACTCGATCTTACGTGACGGTTTGGGACTAACCCCGTTCGCAAGAGATGGAATGAGGCGCGTGGCCGGGGATCTCAGCGGCCGGGCTTATTGTCGTCGTCGAGGAGGCGTTTCAATATCCCGGACTTCACCGGGAAGGCGGTGCCATGTCTTGTGCCTTTCGGAAAATCCAGTTGCGGAGTGACGTCCTCCCAGGTCTTCAGGTCGCGAGATCGCAGCGCGCTGTAGCAACCCTTTGTGTAAGCATCGAAATAGAGATATGTGGTGTCACCCACTTGGAGAGCAGAAGGACCTTCGACCCAGCTTCCGGGCGGGTTGATCGGATCGGCCTGGAGGAGGTATGGACCTGAGATACGATCCGCCACGGCAAGACGCAGATTCTTCATCGGCGAGGGCAGCTTGTTTTCGTCCTTGAAGAACATAAAAAACTTCCCGTGCAGCGGAAGGATCGTCGCGTCGATGCAGTTGAAACCGGGATCAAAGAAAAGTTTCGTGGGCGTAAAGGTTTTAAAATCCCGCGTGGCGGTGCCGTAGATGCGGTGGTTGTGGTCGTTCTTGCCCCCGAACTCGGTCTCGGGAAACCGCCCCGGAATCGTCGAGGCCCAGAAGATGATGAAGCCTTTCTGCTCCGCGTCGTAAACGATCTCGGGTGCCCAGCAGTTTTTCGCCGCGGGCTCATCCTTCATCACGGCGAGGTCCCTCTGCTCGCTCCAAGTGAGGAGATCCTTGGACGAGGCGTATCCGATCGTCTGGCTTTCCCAGCTATCCGTCCAGACCATGTGAAAGGTGCCGGCCGGCCCTTGGGCGATGCACGGGTCGCGCATGATTTTCTCCCTGCCGACCTTGGGTTGGAGAAAGCTTTCCCCGTGTTTCAAAGCCTGCCACTTGAGCCCGTCCCGGCTCCAAGCGAGGCGCAGGCCGTCCTGGCCATTGTCCACGAAGTAGGAAAAAAGATAGCAGGTCTCCGGAAGATTTTTCGGAGTGAGGCAGTGAGATTCCGCGAGCGCGGTGACTTTTATGTTAAGCATGATGAGCAGCAGATATATGATTTTCCTGATCTGGGGCAGGATCCATTTTCGAACCGACAGGAGCTAAAACAAGCTATGAAATGCGGGTATGTTTGGGATTCTACGTGTTGGTTGTGGAGGCATCAACCTCCGATTGGAATAGATCTCCAGGGGTCAGGAAAGGGTCTCGCATGGCACTATCACTAACTTAAGCCAACGCAGAAGCGGCATCTTGCCGCTTCTACATGCCAAACCACTTTTAAGTTAGCACCATTCTTGACTGGCCCCTTGTTTTCTCCTTGTTTTTACGAAAAACCTCGGCAAGGCAGCCGGGCCGCTGGCAGGATCTGATAAAGCAATGGTTCACCGCCTCCTCGCAAAAAGAAAAGCCCGCCGCCCCGAGCACCACGTGGACATGAAGCTCGGCGAGGGGTGGCACAAAAGGAATTTTCTCGCCGAGGTGATTATTCCGTCGCTTTTCACGAAGCGGCAGGGAAGGAAGCTCAAGCCGGTTTTCCCGGAGCTGGCCGCCGGGCAGATTGCGCTCACATGGATCGGGCACGCGTCGTTCCTCATCCAGACGCCGGAGCACAGCATCCTCGTGGATCCGAACTGGGCGAAATGGCTGAAGGTCGTGAAGCGGATCCGGCAGCCCGGCCTCGAGATCCGCGACCTGCCCGCGATCGATCTGGTTCTTGTCACGCACGCGCACTTCGACCACCTCGACCGCAAGACGCTCCGCGCGGTGGCAAGCGACCAGCCGGTCATCGTGCCCGAGCATGTCGGCGGGCTCGTCAGCGGGCTCGGCTTCCACCATGTGCAGGAGCTCCGCTGCTGGGAGGCCTTCGAATTCGGGTCGCTGAAAATCACGCTCACCCCCGCGCGGCACTGGGGGGCCCGCATCCTCCACGACAACCACCGCGGGTTCGGCGGGTTCCATGTCGAGTATGCCGGGCGTTCGGTTTTCCACTGCGGGGACAGCGCGTATTTTGACGGGTTCAAAGAAATCGGCGAGCGCCTCCCGGTCGAGATCGCCCTCCTGCCGATCGGCGCCTACGACGCGCCGACCAAGCGCGATGTCCACATGAACCCGGAGCAAGCGCTCAAGGCGTTCGTGGCACTGAACGCCCGCACGATGATCCCGATGCACTTCGGCACGTTCCGCCTCAGCTACGAACCTCTTCACGAACCTCCGCAGCGGCTCATGGAATGCGCGGAAGCCCTCCGCCTCGCCGATCGGGTTTGCTTTCTTCAGGAGGGCGAGCCCAAGGTTTTTTGAGGTTCCGCCCGCGCGAACGTCGTGCGGAAGCGGCAAAATGCAGGCGTGCGGCGGACAAAAAACCTTGTCCTCGAGTGGGCGGAGGGAATATGCTGTCTTGCAACCGGTCGCAATTTGTGCCAAATTCGCCCCTGAAAAAATTCCCGTTTCCTGCCGCGGCACATGTTGGATTTCCCACGGTTCGGACGATTTTTTCCGGAGTCGCAGGAGGGAGAACTATGATGACAAGCCAATTCGCGAGCAGGTGGATCCCATGAGCTTTGAAAAAAGTTTTTCCATGGGCGATCCCTTGAGGGGGCAGCCTGCGCGCAGTTCCGGGCCGGAAGGTTTCGGACGTTTTTCCACGCGCGAACACGCCCGGCCGCAGCAGAGCGACTACCCGCCGGTGCTTCCTTCCCCGACCGCCCGCAAGGCGTTTGTCGAACGGCCGGTCAGCCGCCGGATCATCATCACCGCCACCTCGAAAGGAGGGGTCGGGAAATCCTTTTTTTTGATCAACCTGGCCGACTGGCTGGCCGGAAAAAACCTGCGGGCGCTCGCCTTCGATACCGACTGGTCGAGCGGGACGCTGACGCGATTCCAGCCGGACTCGCGATTTCTGACCGCCGCCGACGACGAGGGGTTCCGGGAGATTTTGAGCGGGCTGGACGATGCGGATCTGATCCTGGTGGACGGATCGCCCGCCTCGATACCGATGCTTGTGGACTGGATCGGAAACAACGGCCTGGCCGGCGACCGGGCGCTCGGCGAGATTGGGGTCACGTTTGTCTGCATGGTGGAGGAGGACAAGGACACGGTGTTCCAAGCGGGCGAGCTCTGCCGCAGGCTGGGAGCCAACGTGGACTGGCTCGTCGTCCGGAGCCTGAAGACCAGCCCCGCGACGGAAATTTACGACAACAGCAAGACGCGTCAGGAGCTGCTGCGCCTCGGGGCCGGCGAGATCACGATCGCCCGGCTGCCTTGGAATCTTTTGAGCATCATGCAGCGCACGAGCAAGTCGCTGGCCGGGCTGATGCAGGACCAGTCGCTTTCGCTTCTCGAGCGCCACCGGCTGCGCTCGTATCAGGAGCGGATCTTCGAGCAGTTCGCCGCGATGGAATCGGTGCTTCTCCCGCGCGTGATCCTGCATGCCGGGCCCGGCGACCACTCGGGATCGGGCAAGGGCTCCGTCCGCCCGCGCATCGCTCCACAGGAAGTATGACCACTTTCGCTCCCTACGCCCCGTCGCTTTCCCCGCCGTCCGCCACCCTGCAGAACAAGCGGCTGATCCTCACGGCGATCGACAAGGGAGGGGTCGGAAAATCCTTTTTTTGCGTGCGCCTGATCGAGTGGCTGAACGATGTCCACCGCTCGTTCATCGCCTTCGATCCCGACTACAACAACAGCACGCTGACACGCTTCTACCCGGAGGCTCAGTTTTTGAACATCGGCCACAGCGAAAACCTCGACCTCATCGTTGAGGCGCTCGACGCGACCGATGTCGTCCTCGTGGACGGGGTCGGCGCCCAGCAGAGGATTTTCATGGATTGGCTGGAAGAGACCGACCTGCTGAAGTTCAAGGACAGCCTGATGCTCTCGGTGACGCTGGTGCTGATCGTCGAGGAGGACAAGGACACGGTTTTCCAAGCCGGAGAAATCGCGCGCAAGGTCGGCAACCAAGCCGAGTGGCTCGTCGTGAAAAACTACAAGCAGAGCCAGTCGCTGCGGATTTACCAAAACAGCCGGGCCCGCGAGGATCTCCTCCGGATCGGCGCGAAGGAGATCGATCTCCGGAAGCTCCCCGAGCACCTCACGACGATCCTCCAGATGAACTCGTGGACGATCCCCCAGGCGCTCGCCTCGCACACGCTGAACGTTCTCGACCGGCAGCGGCTTGTCGAATATACTCGCGTCTTGAACCAGCAGTTGCTCAAAGTCCAATCCATCCTTCTTCCATGAACGACAACCCCGAGATCCGCGCCAAGGTGCTTGAGTGGCAGCGACGGCACAACATCCAGGACAACGACCCGGCGCTCGCCCTCATTGATCTTCTGGACATCTACTACCGTGCCCCGGCGGTCGTGCAGTCGGTCGGCGCGGACGGTCGGCCCTCGCAGCCGCTCATCAGCCCGGAGGGGCTCTCGGAGGCGGTGCGTTCGAGCCTCCAGCCCTCGATGGATCGCCTCGTGGCGCAGATCCAAGAGATCCCCCGCGCGGGATCCCTGCAGGCTCCGACCGCCGAGGCGGTCTCGGAATCCGTCCGGCGTGCGATCCAGCCAGCGATCGACCTCCTGCTCGAAAAGATCCAGTCGGCACCGGCCGCCTCCGGGTCGCCGATCAGCGCCGACGTCCTCTCGGATGCGATCCGGATCTCGCTCCTGCCCTCGCTCGACCGGGTGACATTCCAGTTCCAGGAGCTCCAGAAAAAGCTCGATGCCACCGACGTTGAGGAGTCGCGGAAAAAGATCGAGGCCTACCACGAGAACATCGACTACTGCACGAAGAAGCTCGACGTGGTGAAGAAGGAATCCGAGGCGCTGATTTTGAAGCTGGACAAAACCTCCGCCCAGATCAAGCCGATCACGCGCGGCGCGGTGCTGATGCTGATTTTGTTTTCCGGCGTCATCGGCTATGTGCTGGCCGTCATTTTAGGGCATTGAAGAGCCATCTCCAGATCCTACTGAAATCCCGTCGGGGGGGCGGGTTTCCGCCACCATGAATTTTCTGGATCGCTTCCGTCTGCCGGAGGCCGGCGCGCTGCGCACCCGGCTTCCCGGGTATATGCCGGTCGGCCTCTCCGTCCTGTTTCTTCTGGGGATGGTGGCGTGCGCGTCGAGCATCTCGACCCGCACGCAGATCTCGGTCGCGGTGGTGGCGATGATCGGCTTCATGGTGCTCCGCCACTTCAACGAGCAGGAGACCGTGCGGGTCGTGTTCCTGTTCCTCGCGACCTTTCTCTCGGTGGACTATTTTTACTGGCGCACGTTCACGACGCTCATCTACCACGACCCGGTCAGCTTTTTCTTTGCGATGGCGCTGTATTTCGCGGAGTTCTACGGGTTCACGGTTTACATGCTGAGCATTTTTGTGAACGTGGATCCGCTCGACCGGCGGCCGCTGAGGATTTCCGGCGGCCCGGAGGCGCTTCCGACCGTGGACGTGATGATTCCGACCTTCAACGAGGGGCAGGCGCTCCTGGAGGTGACGGTGCTCTCGGCGCTGGACATGGATTACCCGAAGGAGAAGCTGAAGGTTTACGTGCTCGACGACGGGGGCACCGAGCAGCGCCGCAACTCGCCGGACCCCGAGCTGGCGCTGGCGGCGCGGCGGCGGCACGTTGACCTTCAGGCACTCTGCGACCGGTGGGGGGCGCATTACCTCACCCGCGAAAAAAACCTCGAATCGAAGGCCGGCAACATCAACAACGGGCTTCAGCAGAGCCACGGCGAGCTCGTCGCGATCTTTGACGCCGACCACGCCCCGACCAGAAATTTCCTGCAGAACACGATCGGCTGGTTCCAGCACGACCCGAAGCTCTTCCTCGTGCAGACCCCCCACTTTTTCGTCAACCCGGATCCGCTCGAGAAGAACCTCGAGACATTTGCCAACATGCCGGGGGAGAACGAAATGTTTTACAAGGTGATCCAGCGCGGGCTCGACTACTGGAACTCGGCATTTTTCTGCGGCTCAGCGGCGGTGCTGCGCCGGAAGTGTCTTGCGGAGACGGGCGGCATCTCGGGCGAGACGATCACCGAGGACGCCGAGACCGCGCTCGCGCTCCACGCACGCGGCTACAACAGCGCCTACATCGGCATCCCGATGATCGCCGGCCTCTCGCCGGAAACCCTCAGCGGATTCATCGGCCAGCGCATCCGCTGGGCGCAGGGCATGGTGCAGATCTTCCTCCTGAAAAACCCGCTGCTCGTCCCCGGCCTCACCCTGCCGCAGCGGCTCTGCTACTTCAGCAGCTGCTTCTTCTGGTTTTTCTCGTATGCCCGGCTCGCCTTCATGCTCGCCCCGCTCTGCTTCCTGATTTTCGGGCTGAAAATCTACGACGCGAACTTCGTGGACTTCACCGCGTTCGCCGTCCCCCACCTGCTCGCGGTTTTCATGGTGTCCGATTTTCTTTTCGGCAAGGTCCGCTGGTCGTTTGTCTCCGAGCTCTACGAGCTGATCCAGTCGGTCTATACCTTTCCGGCCATCTTGAAGGTCTTCCTCAACCCGCATGCCCCCACGTTCAAAGTGACCGCGAAAGGAGAGACGCTTCACGAGGATTATATCAGCCCGCTGGCCAGGCCGTTCTATGCGCTCCTCATCCTGAATACCGCCGCCATCGTCTTCGGAGTCATCCGGTTCATCATGACCCCGGAGGACAGCTTCCCGACCGGCGTCACCATGTTTTGGGCGTCGTTCAACGTGTTCATCCTGCTGGCGGCGATGGGCACGCTTTTCGAGCGGCGCCAGCGCCGGAGCACGCACCGGATGCCGATCGACCTCGCCGCCCGCGTCAAACTCGGCGAAAAATCCTATTCGGTGACCATCCGGGATTTGTCGATCAACGGGTGCGGGATGATTCTGGATCCGGCATTCGAGTCGCTTTTTGTCGATGGCGCGCGGGTCGAGCTAACGGTTCCCGGCGATCCGGATTTGAGAAAAACGCCGATCCACATGGTGATCCGAAACGCGCGGCGCGAGCCGGGCGCGCTTTTTGTCGGAACCCAATTCGAGCACGAGTCGCTTGAGGAGATGAAGCTCAAGGTGCGGCTGGTCAACGGAAGCAGCCAGCGTTGGGTGGACTTCCAGACCACGCGCGAGCGGCGGATCGGAGTGTCCCGCAGCGCGCTTTTTCTTCTGGTCCTGGGGATCCGCCACTCGCTTCAGCATTTCGGCCATGTCATGCTCGTGGCCAACTCGAAACGCATCGGAAAACCCTTAACAACCAGCCCCTCATCCGTATAAAATCCATCCTATGAAAACCCGATCAACCACCCTCCGCCTTGTCACGGTGCTGGCACTCCTGCTTGCGGGCGGGGCGACGCTGAAAGCCCAAAGCCGGATCCAGGTCACGCCGCCGGCCGCTCCAACCGTCCCGCCCGGGATCGCAGCCCCTGCGGCGACGCCGGTCCCGCAGGTCGAAGCCCCCCGGGAACGCCTGCAGTCGTTCCGGCTTCCGCTGCGTCGCCTGATCCCGCTCGACGCGCCGATCATGCTGCGCAACGCCACGAGCACCTACACCGTCTTCGTGCCGCAGAGCGCGCGCTTCCAGCCGAGGAGCTACGGCCTCCGCCTCAAGTTCACGAATTCGATCGCCCTGCTCAGCGAGCGCTCGGTGCTCCGCGTGGTCATGAACGACGTGATCGTCGCCCAGTATTATCTCGACCGCACGAAGCCGATGAACGACGTGGAGGTCGAGCTTCCGCTGAACCTCGTGAAGACCGGGTTCAACCGGATGCAGTTCATCGTGGCCCAGCACTACACCTACAAGTGCGAGGATCCCTCGGCGCCCGAGCTCTACACGGAGATCAATCCCGACCAGTCGTATCTGACCACGACCGGCGAGTGGAAGCCGGTTCCCGAGCGCCTGTCGTTCCTGCGCTGGTGGGTGGATGAGAAACTCTGGACCCCGTATCAGTTCAACATCTGCATGCCGTCGTCGGGCGTGATGCAGGATCTCCACCTCGCGTGGGGCGCGATCGCGACGCAGGGGGTCGCCCTCGCTCTCAACAACCAGGCGTTCCGGGTCTCCACGGCCACGGCCCTGCGGCCGGGCATGGACAACGTCGTGATCGGCACGATGAACGAGCTCTCGCCGTTCCTCACCGCCACCGAGGTGGGCACGATCAACGGCAGCTTCCTCGCCATCAAATCCCTGCCGGGCGATCCCTCCCGCTGCATGATCATCCTCAGCGGACGCAACGAGCAGGAGGTCAGCCAGACCGCCCTGGCCTTCGGGATGGTCAACTTCCCGCTCCCGGACTCGAAGTATGCCATCGTGGACAAAATGACTCTTCCCGATTCGGCCTATGTCCGCAACGCTCCGGTGAGAGTTCCCGGGATCTACAGCTTCCGCCAGCTCGGCTTCAAAACCTCGACGATCAAGGGCTGGAACACCGACAGCTACTCGCTGAAAATCTATATGCCGGGCGACATCTCGAAGGACGACCGCAGCAATGCCGAGCTGCGCCTGCACTTCGTTTACGGCGCGGGCTGCCGGAGCGACTCGTCGTTCAACATTTTTATCAACGACCAATTCCAGACGGGGATCCGGCTCAAGGACGTCGAAGGCGCGCTGCACTCCGACCACCGGGCCTACCTACCGATCCAAGCGTTCCAGCCGGGGCTCAATGAAATCCGGCTCGCTCCGAAGATGGTCCCCCTGGTCTCGAACCAGTGCGAAATCCTGCAGGATGAAAATCTCCAGTTCACGCTCTACGAGGACTCGGATTTTGTTTTTCCCAAGGCGATGAAAAAAGCCCGCCTGCCCAGTCTCAGCCTGTTTTCCCAGACCGCCTTCCCGTATTCCGCGCCCCCGGATGGCGCGCAGACCGCCGTGTTCGTGGCCGGGAACTCCCCGGAAACCGCCTGTGCGGCATGGACCCTCATGGGCAAGATGGCCCAGATCTCTGGGGCCTTGCTCTCCCGCACAGAGATCTCCCAAAAACTGCCGCGAAGCAAAAAGAGCCTGCTGGCCGTGGGGCCCCGGGACGCGATCCCGGCCGAGCTCGTCACCAAGGCGGCCGTCTCCCCGCTGGAGACCGGAAAAATGCGCTACGTCGTGAGCGTCAGCCCGAAGCCGGAAAAATTCGCGACCTCGCAGCTCGAGGAATTTCTCCAGAAAATCCGCGGCCAATCGTCTGAGCGCAGCGAGCCCGAACCGCCCGCGACCGCGGATCTGAACCTGACCGCCGACCTCGTGGACGATGTGGTGGCGACCCAGTTTGAATCCCCGTTCCATGCCGGGTATCCGGTGACGCTCGTGACGGCGCGCGATTCCGACCTCCTGCTGGGCGGGATCAACATGCTGCAGGAGCGGGAATTCTGGGACAACCTGGCCGGGGATCTGGCCGTCTGGAGCGCGCGCCCCGACTCGCTCGCCGTCGCTAAAATCGGAGGCAACTTTATCTACAAGGCCACCGGTCTGGTCACCAAGGTCACGAACAGCTTCGACCAGCAGCCCTGGTTTTTTGCCGTCAGTCTCGTGACCATCCTGATCCTGCTCGGGCTCGGAGTCCGCTCGCTTCTCAGGAAACGCGAACACCCGGAATAGGTGAAGGCCGCAAAGAAAAACCTTCTGGCGATCCTGGCTGCGGCGGGTTTGGTGGTGGGCGGGCTTTGCTTCTGGCTGGCGGCGATCTACGATCCCTGGAGGTTGCCGCGCCAGGACTGGAGGGAATACCAGCGGCGCTTCATCTCCCCGGAGGGCCGCGTCATTGACACCGGCAATGGAAACGTGACCCACAGCGAGGGGCAGGGATACGGCATGCTGCTCGCCGAGGCGTATGGAGATCGCGAGACGTTCGACCGCCTCTGGAAATGGACCACTCAAAACCTCCAGACCCGCCCGGATGACAAACTCCTCTCCTGGCTTTGGAAGCCTTCCGAGGACGGAGGAGGCGCCATCGCCGATCCCAACAACGCGAGCGATGGAGAGCTCCTCGTCGCCTGGGCGCTCGTCCGCGCCTCCAAACGCTGGACCGACTACTCCTACGCCCAGTCGGCCGCCGCACTCCTCGCCGAACTCCGCCGCCTCGCCCTCGCCGACTCCCCGCAGGGCCCCGAACTCCTCCCGGGATCAGACGGCTTCATCAAGGAAAACGGAACCGTCCTCAACCCGTCCTACTATGTTTTCCCAGCCTTCGACACGATCGAAAAATCCTTTCCGGGTGGCGGTTGGAGCCGACTCGGAACCAGCGGCCTCGCGCTGATCGCGTCCGCTCGCTTCGGAAAATGGTCGCTCACCCCGGATTGGGTTCTCGCCGACTCAGGCAGCTACTCGCTCGGCGCCCCGTTTCCTCCCGACTTCGGCTACAACGCCATCCGCGTCCCCCTCCATATCGCATGGCATGACCCCCACTCCCCGCTCCTCATCCCCTTCGCAGATTTCTGGAAAACCTTCCCCGCAGTCGCCGGAATCCCCGCCACCGTCAATCTCGAATCCAATGCCTTCGGCCCCAACCCCGCACTTCCGGGCATGCAAACGGTTGCGAGTTTTGTTCTCGCCTGCCGCTCGAACTCCCGCTTTACTGTGCGCGATATTCCGCCCCTCATGCCCGACGAACCCTATTTTTCCGCGAGCCTGAAGCTGCTGACCAAGGTGGCCGTGCGCGAATCCTTGGGAGGAAAACGGTGAACCTGCTGCGGCACATCCTCTGCGTCGCCGTGTTCGTAGCCGGGATGTCCCCGCTTGCCGCCCAGGACATGATGTCCCAGCAGCAGCCGGAATCCATCGGGCTGCCGTCCGAGCCCGCACCCACTCCGACGCCCTCGCTTTTTGTGCCGGTCGTTCCGGGGATGCCGAAGCCTGCCGCGCAACCGATTCGCCGCTCGCCGCTTTTTCTTCCCGAGGATATCCCGGCTCCAGCGATCCAGTCCACGCCCACGACGCTCGATGTTGTGCCGGG
>Ga0194039_1000447_pt1 | contig 25049 bp, 17 predicted proteins | sample JunL228m_MetaG_FD_148679 | JGI IMG/M metagenome (GOLD analysis project Ga0194039, IMG submission 148679) | Anoxic zone freshwater microbial communities from boreal shield lake in IISD Experimental Lakes Area, Ontario, Canada - Jun2016-L227-8m | ecosystem: Environmental > Aquatic > Freshwater >... | reverse complement strand
GTTCGATCTGGATGCGCGCGAGGAGGCGGTCATCTCAGGCTGGCTGCGGCAGCGCGGGCGGATGCTCGTGCTTTTGGATCCCACGTCCGGGACCCCGCGCCTGCACGGGATCCTCGCTGCAAACGGGATCATTCCGCAGGATGACCGCGTGCTCCGGATCGTGCGGCTCGCGTTTGCCATGGGGATTCTGCGCGAGGTGACCGGGGAAATTCTTCCGACGACGGAATTCACGCGGCGGCTCGCCGGGATGACGGTTCTTTTTTCCGGGGCCACCCAATCGCTCCACCTCGACCAGGGGCTGGCCGCAAAGGAAACCATCCAGCTGCGGCCGCTGATCCAGGCGGCGGAGGAGTTCTGGGGCGAGAGGGACTACGCTCCCAATCTGCCCGGCGGGGTCCGCTACGACGAGGGCCGGGACAACGGCCAGCCGATCACCATCGCGGCTTCGGCCGACCGGGGAGGCGTCGAGGATGACCGCGTCGAGATCCAGACCTCGAAGCTCATCGTCGTCGGCAGCGCGCAGTTCGCCTACGATGCCTCGGCCTCGCCGCAGGGGCTCGACTTTCTGATCTCCGCCCTCAACTCGCTCCTCGACCGCAACAAGCTGACCGGCGTGACGCCGAAGTCGGTCGCGCATTTTGCTCTGAACCTGACAGATGACCAGCTCGGGAGGATCGCCTTCTTCGCGATGATTGTCCTGCCCGGGCTCTCCGCGCTCGTGGGGGCGCTCGTCTGGTGGAAGCGCAGATCATGAGCCGGGGCACCACGATTTTCCTCGTCGCCCTCGCCCTCGCTCTCGCGGTCTTCGCCGCCATTTTCATTCCGCTGCACGACGTCGGTGGCAAACCGCCGGGATCTCCGCTTTTCGACTTCGATCCGGATGAGCTCCGCAGCATCAAAATCACCAACGGCGACAATGTTTTTGAGCTGAAAAAATCGGCGGGCGGATGGACGATCCGCCCGGAGCCCGCGGACCGGGCATCGGTGGACGCCGTCAAGCGCCTGATCGAGACCGCCCGGGACACACCGGTGGTGGATCGGATTGACGGGAGCGAGATCGCGGATCGCGGCCAGCTTTCCGAATACGGCCTGAAAAAAAGCAGCGTTCAACTGGATTTCAAAGGCGACCGCGACCACTCGCTTCTTTTCGGGAAGGATGCCGCGGACGAACGGCTGGTTTATGTGCGCTTCGAGGATGCGAGGGATGTCTATTTGATCCCGGACGAATTGCTGCGCCTGGTGCTCAGCCCGGCGCAGGATTTTCGCGACCGGATGCCAGTTCGCCTGCGGCCGGATCGTGTCGCTCGGCTTGTGATCCGGCGGCCGTCCGGCGAGATCGAGTTGAAGCGCGAGGCGGGCGGCTGGGCGATCGTCAAGCCGCTTTCCGCGCGGGCCAGCGCGACGGCCGTGGAGGCGTTTCTGGAGAAGCTTTTCCGCACGCGCATCGAGGGGTTCGAGGCCGCAGCCGACCCCGCCGCGTTCGGGCTTGCCGAGCCGGTCGCGGAAGTCCTCGCATTCGGGGAGGGAGAGCCCGAACCGGAGACCATCCGCGTGGGAATGGCTGTCTCCGGCGGCGGCTACTATGCGCGGCTGATCCCCCGCCAGGTGACAGTGCGTCTCCCCGCGTCGATCATGGATCAGCTCGCAGTGGATCCGACCACGTTCCGGGATCCCTCGCTTGTGCGGATCAACCTTGATCTTGTGGACATGATCCGGATCGCATCCGGGGGGCGCAGCTTTGAAATCCGGAGGAATGGGGACGGGTGGAAAATCGGGGATAAAAATGCCAGCAAGGCGGCTGTCGAGCGGATGGCCGACGCGTTCGCCCTTGCCAAAGCCACCCGCTACGAGCCCGCGACCGGGCCGGTGCTGGCGCGGACGGGGCTGGCCGATCCGCCGCTCGCGGTCGGGTTTTATTCCGTGCTTTCCGAGAACACTCCGGAAGAGCAGGCCGGCGAGCACCTGATCGCCGAATTTCGTTTCGGCGCGCAGGCCGACGACCTGCCGGTTCATGCCAAAGGAGCTGCCGAGGTGGCATTCACCGCCGCGCCGCTCCTGAAGGCCATCCCGGCCGATCCGGCCGCGTGGGTTGCCCCCTGACCCGCCTGGCACTCAGCTCTCGTCCATGCGAACCGGGCCGTCGCCATGGCCGTGGGATCTCACGCTCCCGATGTTTTCGAGATTCACGCCCATCGTCTCGATCCCGAACCGCCAGGTCACCAAAGCTCCGAGGATCGAGGCGCCGACCAGAAAATAGAGGAGGGTGGAAATTCCGATTTCGCTGAGAAGGACGGGAAAAAGGAACGCGGTCGCCACGGCGCCGATCTTGGCGAACGACGCGGCAAAGCCGGCCCCGGAGCCGCGGATCTTTGTCGGGAAGACCTCGCCCGCGATGAGATACGTCATCGCGTTCGGGCCGAGGTTCGTCATGAAGTTGAAGAGCATGAACCCCGCAAAAATCAGAGCTGTCTGCCCGGTGCCGGGCAACAGGCAAGTCGAAAACGCGGCGAGAAGAAGCCCGGCCGCACATCCGAAAAACCCGAAGATCTGGAGCTTGATGCGCCCGATTTTGTCCGCGAGAAAAACCGCGCAGACGATGCCGACCAGGAGGAGCACATCGAGAAAAGCGGCCCCCTTGGCGGCGATCATGTCGTTGTGGATCACCCCGGCCAGGTTCTGCTCCTGGAAATTTGCGTGGCCAAGGATCGTCGCCAGGATCGTGGGCGTGAAAATCCCGATCCCGTAAGTGGACAGATCCTGGAGAAACCACGGCACCGAGGCCAGGATCGTCGCCCGGCGGTGCTTCGGCTTGAAGAGCTTTTTGAATTTTGATTTGTGGCGCTCGTGCTCCGGCTCGTCGTCGGCCACCTCCTTGAGGCGGATCTTTTTCGGATACTGCGGATCGCGCCGGAGGAGCCGCTCGGTCGCGCGCTCCGCCTCCCCGATGCGGCCGCGGGACATCAGCCACTGCGGGCTCTGCGTGACAAAAAGCCTCCCGATGACAACGGCCATCGTGGGGAGGATCGCGGTCGCATACATAAACCGCCAGTCGGTCAGGCTCTGGTGGGATTTGAGGATCATGTATCCGATGACCGTCCCGACCAAGGCCCCGACCGCCTGAAACGCGAACGCGCTGAGGACGAGCCGTCCCCGGCAGTTGCTGGGAATGCTCTCCGAGATCACCAGATGCGCCGTCGGGTAGTCGCACCCGAGCGCCAGCCCCATGCCGAAAAGCGAAACGAGCAGCAACGGAAAATTTGGACTCAGCGTCATTGCGACGAGGAAGATCAGAAAAAGAATCATCTCCGCGATGAAGAGCTGCTTGCGGCCCAGATGGTCGGCGAGGCCGCCGAGCGCCGTCGCCCCGATGAGGATCCCGAAAAGCGTGGCCGCCCCGACCATCCCCTTCTCCGCGGCGCCGAGCCGGAACTCCATCGCGATCAACGGCAGCGCCACTCCGGTCATGAATACCACAAGCCCCTCGAAAAATTTCCCGGCCGTCGCCAGCCCCCAGATCTGCCACTGCATGAGCGTCATCGGCACCTGCGGGACTTTCGTGCCGTCCGCCCAGACCGGCGTCTCGTCAATGTATTCCTGAACGGTTTTGGCGGACATCTTTTCGGAACCCATCAGCCAATCTTCGCGCGGGTCATCCAGGCGGCAACGCGGACTGGAGCTCGGCCAGCCGTGTGAGCCAGTCCTGCTGGCGCCGCCGGTGTTCGGCGACAACGGCGGGCGGGGCATTGTTGACGAACGATTCGCTCGAGAGCTTGCGGGCGACCTTTTCGATCTCGGCCTCGACCTTGGCGATCTCGCCCAGCAGCCGCTCGCGCTCGGCGGACGGATCGACAAGGCCGTCGAGCGGGAGGTAAAGAATCCCGATGTCGGTCGGGCAGGCGGCGGAACCGGCGGGAGCCGCTTCGCAGACCGTGAGGGATTCCGAATGCAGGAAAAGCGCGAGGGTCGGAAGCTCGTCGAGCAGCCAGTCTGCCGACGGGGCAATCTGCCAGGCGACCCGCTTGTTCGCCGGGATATTGTAGGTCGCGCGGAGGTTGCGGGCGAGTGAGACCGCGGAATAGACCGCCCCGGCACGGGGCTCGGGCGCGGCTTCGCCCGCCTCCGGCCACCCGCATTCCATCAGGCTCTGCGGGCCGAACCCCAGCCCGCTCCACAGCTCTTCCGTGATGAACGGCGTATAAGGATGCAGGAGCTTCAGGATCCGCTGGATCGCAAAATCCATCGCGGCCAGCGTCCCCGCGCGGCGCGGCGAATCCGCCTTGGCCGCCTCGATGAAACGGTCGCAGAAATCCCCCCACACAAAATCGTAGAGCGCCTGCGCAACCTCGCTGAACCGGAACCCCTCGTATCCTTCGTTGACCCGCAAAATCGTCGCGTCAAGCTTGGCAAGCAGATCGCGCGCGAAGATCGAAAGGTCGTGCTTCGAGGGATCGGCGGCGGGATCCACCGGGCCGTGCATCAGCCGGAAGCGGCAGGCGTTCCAGAGCTTGTTGCAGAAGTTCCGCCCCTCGATAATCTGCTGCTCGTCAAACTTGATGTCCTGCCCCTGCGGCGCCGTGCGCAGCAGCCCGAACCGCAGCCCGTCGGCCCCGAACTTCGCGATGAGGTCGAGCGGATCGGGCGAGTTGCCAAGGCTCTTCGACATCTTCCGCCCCTGCTTGTCGCGGATGATCCCCGTGAAATACACGCTGCGGAACGGCACCTCCCCGGTGTATTCCAGCCCGGCCATGATCATCCGCGCCACCCAGAAAAAAATGATGTCCGGCCCGGTGACCAGCGCGCTCGTCGGGTAGAACTTCTTCAGCGTGGCGTCATCCATCGTCCCGTGCGCCCAGAGCCACGACGAAAACCACGTATCCAGCACGTCGGGATCCTGCTCCCACCCCTCGCCGGGCGACTCGATCTGGCATCTGCATTCCGCATTCCGCATTCCACATTCCGCATTCGCCGGATACCAAACCGGGATCCGGTGCCCCCACCAGAGCTGGCGGGAGAGGCACCAATCCTGGATGTTTTCCAGCCAGTGGTCATAGACTTTCTCCCAGCGATCCGGAAAAAACCGGATCAGGCGGTCGCGCACGGCGGCCCGGGCTTCGACGGTCTTCGGGTATTTAAGAAACCATTGCTCCGAAAGGCGCGGCTCGACCGGCACGTCCGCCCGCTCGCTGAATCCGACATGGTTTTCGTGCGGCTCCTCTTTGACGAGAACCCCGAGCTCGCGCAGCTTGTCCACCGCCTCGACCCGCGCCTCAAACCGGTCGAGCCCGGCGAAATCCTCGCCGGCCAGATCGTTCATCGTGCCATCCGGGTTCATGATGTCCACGACCGGCAGGTTGTGGCGGAGGCCGATTTCGTAGTCGGCCTTGTCGTGCGCCGGGGTCACCTTGAGCACGCCGGTGCCGAACTCGAAGTCCACCGCCTCGTCACCGATGATCGGCAGGATCGCCTGATCCTCGACCGGTAGGGGGCGGCGAACATGCAGGCCGATGAGCCCGTTGTAGCGCGGATCCTTCGGGTTCACCGCGACGGCCGTGTCGCCCATGATCGTCTCCGGACGGGTCGTGGCGATCTCGAGAAACATCCCGGGCCGCTCCACGATTTCGACCTGGAAATGATAAAGGTAGCTCTTCTGCGGCTTCGGGATGACCTCCTCATCGCTCAGCGCCGTGAGCGAGACCGGGCACCAGTTCACCATCCGCTTCCCTCGGAAAATGAGCCCCTTGCCGTGCAGATCCACAAAGACCTCCTGCACCTTGCGGGCATACGCCTCGTCCATCGTGAACCGCTCGCGCTCCCAGTCGCACGAACACCCGAGCTTCTTCAGCTGCTTGATGATGATCCCCCCGTGCTTCTCCTTCCACTCCCACACCCGCTTGAGAAATTCCTCGCGCCCAAGATCGTGGCGGGTCTTCTTTTCCTCCTTGCGCAGCTTCCGCTCGACAACCGTCTGGGTCGCAATCCCCGCGTGGTCGGTGCCGGGCAGCCAAAGCACCTCGTGCCCGGTCTGCCGCGCGTGCCGGCACAGGATGTCCTGGATCGTGTTGTTCAAAACATGCCCGAGCGTGAGGACGCCGGTCACGTTCGGCGGCGGAATCACGATCGAGTAGCCGGGCTTCGGGGACGCGGGATCCGCATGGAAAAGCCCGCGGCCCTGCCACCAGGCATACCACTTGTCTTCCACCAATCCGGGTTCGTAGGCTTTCGAAAGTTCTGACATGGAACCGCTCATTGTGACGGAATCCGCCGCGGATTCAATCGGGTTCCTCGGAAAAATGCCCTGGATTCCCGAACGCGAAGGCACCGCCCGCTTGTCCGGGGATCTTGTGCCGTTCATGGCGTCACTGCCTGTCGAATACTGCGCCCATGATCAACCGCCTTCCCCGCCTAACGATGTGCCAGCAGCGCGCCGGGGCTTTTTCCCGTGTAGCGCTTGAAGACGGTCGCGAAGTATTGCGATGACGAAAAGCCCAGCCGGAATGCCACCTCCGTGACAGTCGCGCCGGGCCGGACCAGCAGCCTCTTGGCCTCGGAAATCTTGCGGCGCAAGACATACTCGGCTGGCGGGATGCCGATCTCCTGTTTGAACCGCGCCTTGAATCGCGAGACGGACAGCGCCATGCGCGCCGCGAGATCCCCGACGCTCATCGACTCTTCGATTTGAGCATCGATGTGATGGAGCAGGCCGTTGATGCCGTTCGAGAGCCCGGCCTTCGGATTCCGGCGGGAGCATTCGAGAATCAGCAGAAGAAATTCCGCCAGCTTGACGCCGAGAAAAATGCGCCGCAGGGGATCCTTTCTGCGCCTTGTGGCGGCCAGGGTTTCCTCCAGCAACGACCGGAGCAGGGGCGTCCCGGAAAAGTGCCGGTGGGGAATCGCCAGGAGCTGCGCCACCAGGCGGCGGGCATCGGCCGGCGGGCAGTTCAGGAAGCGAACGACCTTGCGGGGAAGGATGAAATGGATCCAATACAGCACGCCCTTTTCCTGCGGCGCTTCGCCCGTGCTGTGTTCCTCTCCGGGAAACGTGACAAAGACATCCCCGCCGCGCAGCACGAAATCGCGGCGCCCCACTCGGTAGATTTGCGTGCCCTTCGCCAAATAGCAAATTTCCATCGCGCCGGGATGCGCGTGCTCGACGAGACCTTGGTGGGCGTGCGTGAAATTGTAACGCCCCAGCATCGGCACTTCGGGAATGCCCGCCGGACGCAGGTCCAGGACAACCCGATCGGGGATCTGCATTTCCAGCATGTTTGATTTTGTATTGCAATACGCGTCTGAAAGCCAGCCGCGATTGCGCGTGCTACATTGCCGCCACACAACCAACATGCCGCCTCCACTGCAACTCCCCACCGACCGGTTCTCCCACCCCGACTTTGCCCGCTTTGATTTTGCGAAGCACAACGCCGAACAGTCCGCGCTGTGGGCCGACTTTAACGCCGGCCGCCCGACGGCGCGTATCCCGGTCATTCTCGGCACGAACACGCGATTTTTCATGTTCAACGACGGGGCAAACCCCGGCGGGCTCGACTTCCGCAGCTACACCGAAGACCCGGATGTCATGTTCGACGCCCTGCTCCAATTCCAGCGCTGGAGCAAGTTCAACCTGCTTCAGGACGCCGGGCTGGGGTTGCCGGAAAAATGGACCGTCAGCCCCGATTTTCAGAACTACTACGAGGCCGGCTGGCTCGGATGCGGCATCCACTACTTCGACGGTCAGGTGCCGGACACCCTGCCCGATTTTTCCGGCGCACCGGAGCGGATCATGGAGAACGGGATTCCGGATCCGTTCGGCGGGCTCGGGGCGAAGGCGATCGAGTATTGGGAGCACTTCAAGGCCAGGGCCGCGCGCGAGACATTTCTCGGCCGCCCGATCGAGGTGGGCGTTCCGTTTAGCGGCACCGACGGCCCACTGACAGTTGCCTGCAATTTGTTCGGTGCCGACTTCGTCTGCGAGACGATGGCGGCCGACCAGGACCGGCTGCACAGGCTGCTCGACTTCATTACGGAATCCGCGATCCTGCGGATGACAGCATGGCGGAAGGCGGGCGGCTTGCCGGTGCCGCAAAAGGACTTTGGCTTCGCAGACGACAGCGTCGCCCTGATCTCGACGCCCATGTATCGCGAGCATGTGCTGCCGCACCACCGCCGCCTCTGCGACGCGCTGGCCGGACCGACGACGACCCCCCGCTACATCCACCTCTGCGGCGATGCCACGCGCCACTTCGAAACACTGGTCGAGGAACTGAATATAAAAACCTTTGACACCGGCTTTCCAGTGGATTTCGGGGCGATGCGAAGAGAGCTTGGCCCGGAAGTGCGGATTCAAGGCGGACCCCATGTCGATTTTCTCATGCGCGCCACTCCCGGCGAAGTGCAGGACGAGGTGCGGAGAATATTAAAATCCGGGGTTCTCGATGGCGGACGGTTTCTGCTCCGCGAAGGCAACAATCTCGCTCCCTACACGCCGCTCGCAAACACCGAGGCGATGTATCACGCGGGCCGCGAATCGGCAGCGATTCTCGCTGCGTAGCATTCGGCGACAAGAAGCGTCCCCGAAAGCGGGTCGGCGCAGTCGTCGTACGAGATGTTGCGCCGGATGAATGTCCGGTGTATTGCCGCTGTGCAGGATCTCCTATGAAAACGACATTCCAATCCATCGATATCTCAAAAGTCGCAAACAGAGGCTTCAGGGATGATGCAACGGGTCATGGCGGCTGGACCAACCAGGGGGAAGACGACCTCCGTGGCATGCAGTCCGGCCCGCTCAAGGCGGGCAAGTTGGAATTCCATATTCTCGACCCGGTCTCAAACGGCAACAAGGCGGTCGCCGCCATGCGCAAAGGCGATCCGGCCTGTGGAAAAGGCGAAGACCCGCTCGAGTTGCACTGCACGGATGCCACCATAAAAATCAATTGCGATCACCAGATCGGGAAAATACGCAGGCTCCACGGAACGAATTGTGCCGCTCCGATCTACTATGCCGCTTACCCGGCGACGGATATTTCCGAAGACTTGCGCGCGCTTGATATTCCATTAACCCGTCTTCATGACGCGCCCCTGTTCGACCATGGGATGCGCCTGGTGGACATCGACCGGGTCTTCCCCCTTTTCTATCTGAATGAAAAAGATCCCCGGAACTACTTCTTCGCCCATACCGACGACTACATAGCGAACTGCCTGAACTATGGCTCCAAAGTGCTTTATCGTCTCGGTCCTTCGATCGAACATTCCAAGAAATCCTACTTTACCATGCCGCCTCTGGACTACGATAAATGGGGCGAGATCTGCGGCCAGATCATCGCGCACTACAACGAGGGCTGGGCCGGCGGCTTCCATCACAACATTGAGTATTGGGAGATCTGGAACGAACCCGATCTGGGCCCGAAGATGTGGGCCGGAACCTGGGCCGAATATCTCAAGCTATATGTTGCCACAGCGAAGCGGTTGAAGGCGAGGTTTCCGAATATCAAAATCGGCGGCCCTGCGCTAACAAGTAACAACGAGGAAAAGATTAGAGAGTTGCTTTCGGAGTGCCGCACGCAAGGCGCCCCTCTGGATTTCTTCTCTTGGCACGGGTATCTCAGCAACCCCGCTGATGCCATTGCCTCCCCTGCAATAGTGAAGGCGTTGCTTGACGAATGCGGATTTGAAAAGACAGAGCTCCACTATAACGAATGGCACTACTTTCCAGGATCTTGGAGCATGACGAAGAATAGCCGAACCTATTTAGCGAGCTACGATAAAGTCCTGACTGGAAGCGATAGCGCGGCATTCAACTGCGCCGTCTTGAGCGGCTTACAGGATACGCCCATCACGATGGCCAACTACTATACCGGCTCTGTCACCCCAGGATTCAGTTGGGGGATCTTTGATTCGATATCCATCCTTCCCAACAAGAACTACTTTTCGCTCATGGCGTTCAACTTGATGACGAAGTATGAAACGCGCCTTGAGGCGGACGTGCCCAACGGCAGGAATCTCTGGGCTCTTGCCGGACGCGACAGCGCCGGCGGGATCGCCGTTCTGGTTTCCTGTTTCAAGACAAGCGAGCGGCATATCCATCTGGATTTCGGGGGCATAAAAATCGATGGCTTGAAAGTGAAAGTCTCCTTGCTCGACTCCGATAACGACCTGACTCCCGTCAAACCGGCGAAGATAAGCGGCGGCACGATCACATTAGAAAAGCCGGCCGGCTCGGCGGTCTTCCTTGTGGAGGTGCAGTCATAAGAACTGACAAACGAGCGATCGCCGGTCCCATGTTTATTGCGCACGCAGGCGCCTCGGATAAGGCGCCAGAAAACACCATCGCCGCATTCAACCTGGCATGGAAGGAGGATGCCGACGGCATCGAGGGGGATTACCATCTCACGAAGGATACAAAAATCGCATGTATCCATGACGACACCACCGAGCGTACAGGCAAACAGAGGATGAGGGTGGCAGAAACGACGTTCGCGAAACTGCGCCAACTTGATGTCGGCTCGTGGAAAGGAGATCGCTGGCGCGGCACCCGTATCCCGTCCCTTCAGAAAGTGTTGGCTACTGTTCCGAAAGGGAAAAAAGTGTTTATCGAGATGAAGTGCGGTCCGGAAATTATCCCTGCTCTGACACATGCGCTGGCCAAGAGCAAATTGCAGCCCGAACAGATAGCCATTATCTCATTTCATACCGAGGTCATTGCTGAAGCAAAACGACAAATTCCTGAAATGAAAGCGCTGTGGTTGACATCTTTCAGTCCCGGCAAGACCACTGGAGCAGTGGCGCCGTCTCCAAAAGAAATTGTGGCAACGTTGGAAAAGATCGGCGCCGACGGAGTGGGTTGCCAATTTCACGCAAGCCTCAATAAAAGGTTCATGAGGACTCTCCGCGCTGCTCACAAGGAGGTTCATGTATGGACAGTGGACGATGTTGCGACGGCGAATCGCCTTGTGCAACTTGGCGTCGACTCCATCACGTCAAACCGCGCCGGTTGGCTGAAGCGGCAGATTCGGGAAAAGCAGAAGGGATAAGCAGAAGGGGCCTGAATGGCGCTGACACCGGTTTCCTGTCGGCCGGGAGGGCCGCGTCACGCGGGTTTGCGAAGGAGCCAGTAGATCTCGCCCGGCCACCACGGGAAGCGGCGTCCCCAGGCGAGGTTGAACCGCATCCACGCCGCCGAATTTTCGAGCGGGCTTCCCTTGCTGCGGAGGAAAAAGGCACCGCTGGAAAACTCCGCGACGAGCCCGGCCTCACGAGCCATGGCGCGAACGCGTTCCGGCGAGAAGACGCTCACATGGCCCATCGGGCCGGCGGTCTTGCGGATCTGCGACTCGCGGATCCCGCGGAAAACCTCCGGCACCACCGGAAACCCGCCGATCAGCGACCCGCCAGGCGCGATCCCGGCGGCAATTTTTTTCAGGACCGCCTCGGGGTTCGACAAGTGCTCGAGCACATGGAGAAGGATCGCGCAGTCGTAGGTCGCGGGAAGCGCGAACGCCGGGTCTTCGAGATCCGCCTCGAAAAAATCCTCATAGCCGACCTTGGTGAGCTTGCGCGTGAGCATGACGGCATCGACCGCCGTCCAGTGCGACCACGAGATCCCTGCCGGGGCGGACTTCACAAATTCGAGCATCTGGCCGGTATGGACGCCGATTTCTGCGACGGCCAGCGGGCGTCCGGCACGCAGGCATTCCTCGCGGAGGAGCTGGTATCCGAACCAATACCTGAGGAGGCGGAGCGGGTAGCGCACGGCCTTCGCCTCGGCGGGCATTCCAAACCGCTTCGCCCGGACCGTCGGGTTGTCTGCCAGAAACCCGATGTCCCATTGGGATGTGTCGTAAGTCTTCAATGCGGTCGCGCATCGTGGCCGCCCCCGGGATCCCGGTCAAGCACCCGATGAATGCCCTGTTTTTTCTGCGTCAGATGGCCGCAGCGATCGCATCGCCCATCTCGCTTGTGCCGACAAGCCTGGTTCCGGGGGTGTGGATGTCGCCGGTGCGGAGGCCTGCGGCAATCGCCGAACGCACGGCGGATTCGATGGCCGCCGCCGGCTCCTCGCGCCCGCAGGAAAACCGGAGCATCATCGCTGCGGACAGGATCTGGGCGATCGGGTTCGCGATCCCCTTGCCCGCAATATCGGGAGCAGTCCCGCCGCTCGGCTCATAAAGGCCGAACCGCGTCGTCCCGCCGGTGGATTCCCCGAGGCTCGCGCTCGGCAGCATCCCCAGCGAACCGGCGATCATCGCCATCTCGTCGCTCAGGATGTCCCCAAAAAGGTTTTCGGCGAGCACGACGTCGAAGGCTTTCGGGTTTTTGATGAGCTGCATCGCGGCGTTGTCCACGTAGAGGTGGTTAAGGGCGACGCCGGGGAATTCCTTGGCGGTCACGGTGACGACCCGGCGCCAGAGCACGCCGTTCTGGAGGACATTCGCCTTGTCGATCGAGGTGACCCGTCCGCTGCGCTTGAGCGCGGCCTCGAACGCGACCTTCGCGATCCGCCGGATCTCGCTCTCCGAATACCTCATCGTGTCCACCGCAATTTCCTCGCCACCCTCGCGCTTCAAATATTTCGGCTCCCCGAAATAGAGCCCGCCGGTGAGCTCGCGCACGCACAGCACGTCGAACCCGCCCTCGACGAGCTGCGGATGCAGCGGCGAAGCATGGGTCAGCTCGGGAAGGCACACGGCCGGACGCAGGTTGGCAAAGAGCCCAAAATGCTTCCGCAGCGGCAGAAGCGCCGCGCGCTCGGGCTGCTCGGACGGCGGCAGCGACTCCCACTTCGGACCGCCGACCGATCCAAATAAAATCGCGCACGCCGCCTCGCAGGCCGCAAGCGTCTCCGGCGGCAGCGCCCGCCCGGCACCGTCAATCGCCGCCCCGCCGACCAGCCGGTGGTCATACTCGAACTCCAAAGAATATTTTTTAGAAACCGCGCCGAGAACCTTCAGGCCCTCGGCCATCACCTCCGGCCCGATTCCGTCGCCGGCCAAAACTGCTATGCGAAAATGATTGCTCATCCGCGCGATCTAACCTTTCGCGCGGGCCGGAGGCAAGCTCCGGCAGGCAGGTTCCCGAAGCGCCATGACGAATGGCACGAGGAGAAATGGCCAGATCGCGGTGAAGAGGTAGGCGGCCTTGAGCCCGAGCGCCTGGGGCGCGAGCCCGGAGCCGAAGATGGCCAGCGCCCATGCCGGGGGCGCGCCGCTCACACGGTCGGCGATCAGGCCGACCAGCCACGGCATGATGCCGGATCCGAAATCTCCCGCAGCCGCAAGCAGCGCGAACATCGAAGCGCCGGCCAGCGGGAATCTCGCCGCCGAGAGAGAAATCGTCCCCGGCCAGAGCATGCTCACAAAAATCCCGGAGAGCCCGGTGGCCAGCAGGGCGAGCAATGGTGAGGGCAGGAGCGCCATGGCGAGGCAGGTGACCCCGGAAAGAACCGCGCTGATCCACATGACCCGCGTCAGATCCGCGTGCCCGCCCTTCCATCCGAACCACAGCCGCCCGATAAACATGCCGATCCCGAAAAGGAGAAACCCCACGAGGTCGGCGACCACTTTGGAATACCCGAGTGCCGTCTCGACATACGCGGACGTCCACTGCGCGATCGTCACCTCGGCCGCCCCGGCCAGCGCCATCGTCGCAAGGAGCAGATAAATCGGACGCCCGCGCACGATCGAACGCAGCGTCTGCCGCCTCTCGGGATCGGCCAGCGGTGGAAGCGCGACCATCCCGAACGCCACGGTGTTCAACACCGGAAACAAACTCCACAGGGCCATGATCCACGGCCAAGCGCGCAACCCGAGCACATAAAGCGCGGCCCCGGTCACCACGATCACCGCCACTTTTCCAATAGGATAATACGCGTGCAGCACCGCCATCGCCGCGCTTTTGTTTTCCGAGGGCAGCGCGTTGATCAACGGGCTCAGCAGAACCTCTAGCAGCCCGCACCCGACCGAAAAAATCACTGTCCCAGCCATGAGCCCGGAGTAAGGATGCGCGAGCACAAACGGACTGAACGCAAAGACCCACAGCCCGATCGCAGAAAGCGCGTTCGCCGCGACGATGAGCGGGCGCGGATGCATCCGGTCGGCCAGCGCCGTGCAGGCCAGATCCGCCACCATCTGGGTCAGAAAATTCACCAGCACCAGCCGCCCGATCTGCTCGAAGCTCAGCCCGAACTGCTCGCGCAGCGGAATAAAAAGCAGCGGCGTGATGTTGATCACCAGCGCCTGGATGAACATCCCCAGGTAACAGCAGCGGACCAGCCAGCGGACGGAGGAGATCATGAGTTGGTGCCTGTCGGAGAATGGAACTCCATTCTCAGCCATTAGACCTCGCTCGCATTGGTCACAACATGGAAGTCCACATCGAGTGCCTGAAAGTGACGTCGACCGCAACGAATCTTATCGGCTTCGGTCTTCCGGAGTTTTTCGAAGTCCTTGGTGCCTTTGGTTTCTCGAATAAGGTAGAGCGCGGAATTGTCGTGCTTCACAATCGCCCAGTCGGGATTGTAATCCCCGATGGGCGTCTCGATCTTGAACCACCCGGGCAGTTTGACAAAAAGTTTGATGTCCGTGCGACCATCCAGTTTTGCTGCAAAATCGCGCTCAATCTCGGAGTCGTAAACCACGGCGTCATACACAGAATTCTTCACTTCGAGCCGGTTGTTGAGATAACTGATGATCTCCTTTTCCTCAAAAAGCCTCATGCTCCACTCCTCATCACCGAGACGTTCGTATTTGATCCCGTCAATCATCAGGCGATGAAGTTCGCTGTTCAGAATCGCAACGACTTCGTCCATGAATATCTGCGGATTGGTAAAAAAGTCCGCCAGTCGGCTGCTTTCTTTGAGAATGCGGACAAGGGTTGATCGGGTCAGTTCGGTCCCGGCTTGCAAATAGGCCACCACGTCGGGCAGCGGGCCGGAGTGCCCCACGGCCTCGTCCTTCTCGCGGATCACTGTGCCACCGATCCCGCCACGGCCCTGTTCCACTTGCGTCTCGGTATAGTGAACCTTCGATGGCTTGATTTGTTCCATCTCACGGATGGCCTTCACCGCCAACTTCACAAGTTCATCCGTTGAGTATTCCACCGAAAATGTCGTCTTCGGTTTGATGCGTTTCCAAAGTTCCTGAAATTCGGGATCCAGTGTGACCTCCTTTTTGAAGCGCAGTTTCCTTCCTTCCTCATCGCGCTTCACATGGCGGTCCATTTGGTAACTTTGCAGCGTCTCGATGATTTCCGCCTTCCATGTCGCCTGCTCCGCCGGAAGCCCGAGATCGAACCCCGGCGCAGGCGGATTGAACTTCGGAAGAATCTTCCCGTTCGCATCTAGAAACCCCCGATTCACGAGCCCCTGCCAAATAATCTCCGACTGCTCACGCCCCAGTGTTTTCTCTACCTCGCCGTCCATCGTCACAAACTTGGAAAAAGCAAGTTTCGGCACTTTGCCAAAAGTCACCCCGCAGTCTTCCTCGTATTCCGTCTGCAATGATCGGGCGAAGTCATCGTAGCTCTCGTTCGCGACAACGAGCAACTTGTTGATGTTCTCGTCGAAAACACGCTCGCCGTTCTGATTGACCGGCAGCCGCAACCCCCGTCCGATTTCCTGCCGCTTTTTCGTAGTCGAGCGAGTTTCATTAAGCGTGCAGATTTGGAAAACATTCGGATTGTCCCATCCCTCACGCAGAGCGGAATGGCTGAAGATAAACCGCAGCGGCTCGTCCAGCGTGAGCAAGCGCTCCTTTTCGCGCATGATCAGGTTATACACGTCGTCATCCGCCTGCGTCGTGCCGCTGGTATCCTTGAGGAGGCCCTTCTTGTCCTGTGCGAAATAGCCGTTATGCAACTGATCCAAGGGGAGCTGTGCCACAGCCAGTTCGCGGTAACGATCCTGAACGATCAGCTTCCGGAACGCCGCCTCGAACTCCGTGGCAAACTTTCCGGGCACTGACTTTCCTTCCTGATCGTAAGCACGGTAATTCGCCACTTTGTCGATGAAGAAAAGCGTCAACACTTTCAGCCCTTTGCCCAGAACTTGCAGTTCCTTCCCGAGATGTTTTCTGACCGTGTTCTCAATCTGCACGCGCCACACGTCATCACGCATTCCGCCAATTTCCTGTCCAGCGTTCAATGATCTGCCGTTGGTAAACGCAACATGTTCCGCTCCGGGCGTGGCATCAACGTAATCCACAACCCAGTTGTCCTGATAACAGGCGCGTTCGCCGGAAAGCAGATGCAGATCCTCCCCGCCCTTGACCTTGAATTCCTTTTCTTTCACGCCGTCCTTCGTCTGCGCTTGGATGGCAACCTTGCCAAAAGGCCGCTTTCCTTTCGGCTCGTAGCCGATGCTCTTTGCTTTCACATACGCCCCGTTGAGCGCATCCCCCGCAATCGCACTCGCCACCACGATCTGTTTCACAAGACGCAACTCGAAGGCACGGATCGGATCCAGCAGATACACGAGATTGTAGGGGTTCCGGTGAGTGGCGGAATAGCGCAGCGTGCAAAGCGGATTCAGCGCCCGGATCGCCTCCTGTGCCTTGTCCGTGCTGTCCACGCTCTGAGGTTCATCAATAATCACGATCGGGCGGGTTGCCTGCACAAACTCGATTGGCTGGCGCCCGGAGAGCTTGTCGTTTTCCTTGTAAATAACATTGCTCCGGTTCTCCGCCTCCGTGCCGGTGAAATTCTTGCGGAAGGCGTCAATATTAATCACGAGCACCTGGATGGTGTTGCTTGTGGCAAATTGCCGCAGCTTGTTGACCTTTTTCGCGTCGTAAACAAAATGCTCGAACTCCACGTTGTTGAAGAGTGCGCGAAAATGCTCGGCGGTGATTTCCAGGTTCTTCAATACCCCCTCGCGAATCGCCACGCTCGGCACCACAATGATGAATTTTTTAAATCCATACTTCCGGCTCAACTCGAAAATCGTCCGCAGATACACGTAGGTCTTTCCCGTCCCCGTCTCCATTTCCACGGAAAAATGTGGACACCAAAAACTTTGGGCTCCGGCAGTCCAAGTCCACCCCTGCACCTCACCGGCCAGATCGAGGTCGTTTCGCTCCTGCACCCGGCGCAGATTTTCCTGCAGCTTCCCGGGACCGATTTGAAGCTTGTTGCCCACGCCAAGCTCCGTGCGGGCCTGCCCGGAAAAAAGCTCGGTGTCCATCGTCTGGAAAATCACCGAGAAATCCGGTTTCTCCAGCGGTTGCCCGTCGAACAAGTCCACGACGGCATTTACCGCGTCGAGCTGATACTGTTGCTTGGGATCGAACTGGATCTTCACGGCGAAAAAAGAGACATCTGGGGATCGTCTTTGGGATAGCAGCAACCCAGAATCATGAAGCTTCTTCTCATGGCGGGATTCGCCAGATTCCCAGCATACAAGATCAGGTCTTTGTCCCCGGCACAGACCCACTCGAGTTTTTTGCGCACCTGCTCCGCCGCTTTCTCCTCGGACTCCAGACGGTCGCGCTCCTTCCGCCAGAGCTGAAAGAACTCCCAATCGATCACGGACAGCCAGTGATCTTTTCCGATCTCGTCCAGAAATCCGATCCGGAACCGATACGGCACCTTTTCCAATGGCTCCCGGTCGAATCCGTCAAAAAGATCGCCCTGATCCAGCACGGATTGCTGCTGTGGCGTCCACTCGCCTTTGTCGGGAGACACTTCGATATCCAGAATCCGGGAAGGCTTGAAGGCTCCCAACGATTTGTTGGCGGACTCTTGCAATGTCTGAAGCTCCGCGTAGCCACGGAGCAGAGTGGGCCTGATCCATTTTAGGCGGGTATCCCAGTTGCCTTTCTGGGTGTCGATGTGCCCAACTTTTTTCAGTGTGTCCATCAAAGGTCGCCAGCTTTCCGGACGATTGTCTTTGTGCGCCTCGCGCCGTTCAACATCGACCTCAATGATGTCGTATTTCTCGAACTGCTGCCAATTCGGCAGCGTCCGGTAAGGCACGGGATAAAGCCGCACCCACTCGCCGCCTTCCGTGATTCCCGCGCAGCAAACGAGTTCTTTGTATCGGATGCTGACGGATGGATATGCCTTCACCGCCACCATCAGACGCAGCCGGGTTCTGTCGGGGATTGGTGGCACGGGGTTCAATATCGGATATGCTCCACTCGGAGGTTGGAACCGTTCGCACGTTTTTCCATGTCGCGGGCCACTAGGCTCCGGTGGCATTCCTCGGGCTTCCGTTCAAAGCACAGCAGGCAGATTCGGCGATTCTTGGCACAATCGATCAAGGTCAGGATCTCTTCACCGCGCCCGGCAAGCACCTTTTCATACCCTTTCACATACTCCCACCAAGACCCGTTCTCGCGCAAGCGGTCGCGGATCGGCTTTGGCGCTCCCAAGGTCTGCATGTGCAAATAATCGATGCCCTCCTCAGCCAGCAATTCCCGCAATTGGTTCTTTGAGAATCCTCTCTTCCGGCTCAAGGGCATTTGCCGCACATCCACCACCACGTCAATGCGATGGCTTCGCAGCAACTTCAAGAAGGCGGTTGGCTCATTCTGTTCATAGCCGATGGTATAAAACAGTGTTGTCGCCGTGGGACGTCCAACGGGGCGGGTCAACATGCGTTTGGGCTGTGGCAATGTTGCGATCATGGCAAAGATTACACCGTTTTGAAGGCGATCACACCTTTCGTCTTCATCGTCTGCACGGCATTGGTCTTGAGCTGGTCGTTCCCGGCAAAGCCTTCGTCGAGGCAGACCACGCGCTCCGGCTTGCGCGCGGCCATGGATTTGATGACTTCCGGCGTGAGCTTCTTTTCCAGACAGATGAGCATCGCGCCCTCGGCAATGCTGAAAACCGTCTGGCCCGCGAGCGGCAGCGTCTCGATGGGCGTGGTCAGAGGAAAACCGCTCTTGAGCAGGATTTCATACAGCAGGTCCTCCTGCGTCCGCCCGTCCACAATGTGCCGGACGTGCATTTCCAGTTGCTTCTCCACCTCGCCGGGCTCCTTGGGGACATCGGAGTTCCATGTTTTGAAATTTGAACTTCGGAGTTTGAAAACTTTGAAACCGCGATCCGGTTTCCCGCCGGTCTCCAAGGCCAACTTTCCGGCGTCTTCGTCGTTCAACTTTTTGATGACGCGACGCACACGCTCTTTGGTGATGTCGGCAATCGTGAGAAAATCCTTCCGGTCGGTCGGCTCGGGCAGTTGCACGAGGATGAATTTGCGATTGCCGCCGTCTTGCTTGTTCAGGTCGAGCACTGCGTGAGCAGTTGTTCCGCTGCCAGCGAAAAAGTCGAGGACGATGTCATCGTCCTTTGATGTTGCAAGAGCAAGCATACGCTGGACCAAGCGTGTCGGTTTAGGATTGTCAAAAACGCCACCCAACCCTAAGAATTTGAGCTCAGCATTGGCTTCGTGATTATGGCCTACCTCATCATAAGTCCAGATCGTTGTGGGAGTCACGCCTGCCTTTGCCTCTGTTAAAAAGGTTTTTCTCGCCGGCGTTGCGTTACCATCCTCACCAAACCATATTTCATCATCGGCATCTAGTTTCTGTAGTGTTTCAACGGAGAAGCGAGGAAACGTGCCTGGAGGTGGGCTCCAAACAACACCATTTTTAAATTTGTAGTTGAAGTTTGTATCATTTCCGCTTTTTGCCTGTAGTGGCGTTGCCTTCCAAGGCCCCTTTCGATGCCCGTCCGGATTAGTATATGCCGATTCTTGTTCAGCATTACGTGGAAGGAGCATAAGCTTAAATATCTCCCGGTTCCGTGCGTACACTAGAATATGGTCGTGATTGTCAGAAAAGTATTGCGCATCATTGCTGCGCGTGTATTTTTTTTGCCAAACTACATTTGCAATAAAATTCTCTTCTCCAAAAATTTCACTGCAGATCTTTCGCAAATTGTCTGCTTCATGATCATCAATGCTGATGAAAATCACGCCTTGCTCTTGTAGTAGATTTCGCGCCAAAAACAGACGCGGATACATCAAGTTAAGCCATTTGGAATGGAATCTTCCATCAGTCTCTGCGTTTGAATTAAATTTTTTTCCCTCAGCGTCCACTTGTCCTGTGTAGGAAAGATATGTTTCCAAACTTTCCGAGTAATCATCCGGGTAGATAAAATCGTTGCCTGTATTGTAGGGCGGGTCGATGTAAATCATCTTCACCCGACCGAGATATGACTTCTGGAGGAGTTTGAGCACCTCGAGGTTGTCTCCCTCGATGATCAGATTTTGCGTCGCGTCCCATTTAACCGACTGCTCTTTTATCGGAATAAGCGTCGCCCTGCTGGGCTGTTGAATCGTCTTGAAGCAATCTGCTTTCCCTGGCCAGTTCATTCCATACCGCTCCTTGCCTCTATCCAGAATTGCGCCCAAGGTGGTTTGTAGGCGGGCAAAGTCTACCTGGCCACCTTCTGTAAAGACTTCTGGAAATATTCCGCGCAAATGCTCGCGCTTATCGGCAGCAATATCACAGGAGTAAAGATCTAGTTTTTCAGAAAGATCCGACATATGTGGCCTGGGTTGATGTATTTGTATTTAGCACCAAGAATGTCATAAATTTCACAAAGGATCACTAACACCACCCATAGGTTCTGGCGGTTGTATGCCCAACTGTGCCGTGCATTTGTGACCGGCTCAATAGCTTTGTGTATGCGGCGCTCGTCAAGTTCACAAAGCACATTTTATAAAGATTTCTTTCGTTTGTTCTTCAAAGACGGCCACATATTCGGATCTTGCAAGTGAACCATCGTGTAGACGCAGACGCAAGCCTCGCGCGACCTCCGGAACAGAATTGTTCAGTTGTAGTCGCCACATGTGGTTTCCTTGGTACTTCATGCGTAGCACCGTCACCTGTCCATTTGACAAAATAAACCGCATGTCACGAGCGTTGCCACCAGTCGGATCAAGACCGAAAAACAGCCCTTGCTCTGCTTTGAATTCCAGTTCTCTCCCCATTGCCGTGATGTAACCACATTCAATCCAGCATGATGAAGCGAGGGACGGGTCTAACTCGGCGTTATCAGTATCAAGCACCAAGGCCCGTTTCGGCTTCCTTCTCTCTTTTGGCCGGGCAGCTTCATGCTTCATACGAAACCGACGCAGTGCATCGTAGCGACCCTTATAGTCTGCAATTTCAGTGTTGGATGGCTCATGTCCAAGTTTCCAAGTTGTTTTCCACAACCCCATCGCCTGTGAGTAATCAGCTTGATTCTCTGTATGAAAGAATGCGACCCCTTCCGCATTACCGCGCAATCCTGTTTTTGTAAGATTCGCAGAACCAATCATAAAGAACCCCGCTTCCCTATTTACAGAGTCTCCGAAATAGCAAAGCTTTGGATGAAACCTGAGTGCTTTTTTCTGTAAACTCGCAACTTTCAACTGTGCATGCCCTAAATTCTTGAGCAATTCAATCGCCCCCGGTTGAGATATACAATCATCAAGACCTATTAGCCATTTACTTTCACAAATCTGACCATCTCGAAATCCTTCCAGAAGCGTACGGACGCCCGCCACTGTGACATATGCCATAGCGACTTTTATGACATCATACTCACGTTCTTTGGTGAATTTTTTCAAAAATCCTTGAACCGTCTCCGTCGCGGCAGATACGGGAGTTTGAATCAGTGTTGTGCATTTCATAATCTAGCCCCTTTCCTCAAGTTTCTCCATCCCTTCATCCTTGTTCGACCAGCGGAGCGGGCGGATCTTCTCTCCGCCGCCCGCGGATGGCGGCGAGAATCTCCGCCACCGCATCCGCCTTGGGCTTCGATCCCAGGTTGCCTTTGCCATGGACGCGGACGCTCACGGCTCCGGCCTCAAGATCCCGGTTGCCGATGACGAGCATCGTGTGGACCTTCGATTTCTCGGCGTCGGCGATCTTGGCTTTCATGGGATCGGTCGAGAGATCGAGATCGGCGCGAACTTCGTGGGCACGCAGCTCACGGTGGATTTCCTTCGCATAGTCCACAAGCCGCTGCCCGTCGCCGATGGTGATCACGCGGACCTGGTCCGGCGCCAGCCAGAGCGGGAAGTTCCCGGCGTAGTGCTCGATGAGAAACCCGATGAAACGCTCGTGCGTGCCGAGCGGCGCGCGGTGGATGCACAGCGGCGTCTTCTCGGTGTTGTCCTTGTCGCGGTAGACGAGCCCGAACTTTGCGGGAACCGCGAAGTCCACCTGGTTCGTCGCGATCGTGAATTCCTTGCCGATCGCGCTCCAGACCTGGACGTCGATCTTCGGGCCGTAGAAGGCGGCCTCGTCGGCGACCTCGACGTAGTTGATGCCGGATTCGATCAGGACCTTGCGCACCATGTCCTCGGTCTTCTTCCACAGCTCCGGCTCGTTGACATATTTCTTGCCAAGACCATCCGGCGCGGACGTGCTGAAGCGCATCTGGTATTTTTCGAGGCCGAAGATTTGGAAATACTTCAGATACATGTCGTTCACGGCGCGAAACTCATCGGCGAACTGGTCCTCGGTGCAATAGATGTGCGCGTCGTTCATGTTGAGCGAGCGCACGCGCATGAGGCCGAAAAGCTCGCCGCTCTGCTCGTAGCGGTAGCAGGTGCCGTATTCCGCGAGGCGCAGCGGCAGATCGCGGTAGCTGTGCGGCTCCGCGGCAAAAATGCGGTGGTGATGCGGGCAGTTCATCGCTTTGAGGTAGTAGCGGTCGGATGACTCGCCCTCCTTGAGCACCATCGGCGGGAACATCGACTCCGCGTAATACGGCAGGTGGCCGGAGGTCTGATACATTTTCTCCCGGGCGATGTGCGGGGTCTTGACGCGCACATAGCCGGCGGCGAATTCCGTCTCCTTCGCGAGCTTTTCGAGTTCCTCCAAAATCGCGGTCCCCCTGGGCAGCCACAGCGCCAGTCCGGGCCCGACAAATTCGGTGTCCATCGCGAAGAGCCCCATCTCCGCGCCGAGCTTCCGGTGGTCGCGCTTCTTCGCCTCCTCGAGCATGTCGAAGTAGGCCTGCATCTCGGTCTTGTTCTTGAACGCGGTGCCGTAGATCCGCTGGAGCTGCGGGTTGTTCTCGTCGCCCTTGTAATACGCGCTGGCAACGTGGGTGAGCTTGTAGGCCCCGATGTTGCCGGTGCGCATCACGTGCGGCCCGGCGCAGAGGTCGGTGAACCCGCCGTTGCGGTAGAGCGTGATCACCTCGCCGTCCGGGATGTTCTGCACGATATCGAGCTTGAATTTCGAGGCCTCGCCGCGCGGTCCGAGCGCCGCCAGTTCCCCGCGCCCGGCCATGCCGACCGCATCGTCGCGCGAGACCTCGAGCCGCTCGAAAACATGGTTCGCCTTGATCTCGCGCTTCATCTCCTCCTCGATCCGAGAAAAATCCTCGGGCGAGATCCGGTGGGCGAGCTCGACGTCGTAATAAAACCCGGTCTCGACCGGCGGGCCGGCCGCAAATTGGGCTTCGGGCCAGATCTTTAAAATTGCCGTGGCAAGCACGTGCGCGCAGGAATGTCGGATGCGTTCGAGGTCGGTCATGGAACAGAGAAATCAAACACAGAGCGCGCCTGGAGCACAGAGAAAACCGTCCAGCCCGCTATGGATGGCGGTCACGCGGCGCGATCAGCCGGAGTTTCAGTATTCGCCGACATCAATCGGCACTTCCCCACCCACCGCACGCAACCGGGCCGCCCATGCGCTCAGGCTGGCCAGCCGTTCCTCCCCGCTCAGATGCACAGGGCCATAAACAACGTTGGGTGCCAGCACATCCCAGCCGGTGAACCGCAGCATCCCGCGATGGATCGGCCGGAGGATGGCTTCCATTTCCCCGTTGAACCCACCCGACCGATACGCTTCCGCCGGACCACCGGTGGTGACGGAAAGCAGAGCCCGTTTGCCTTTGAACACGCCATTCTCGTAGAAGCGATCCCCCCCGTAGGTGCGCCCCATCGCAAAGACCCGATCCACCCAACCCTTCAAAATCGCCGGGAGGCCGAACCACCAGAGCGGGAACTGCCAGATCATCAGATCGCACGACTCGAGTTTCCGAAGCTCGGCTTCGATGTCGGGGGCGAATCCGGCAGCCTCGGTCGCGTGCATTTCTTCAATCTGCTGTTTGAAGTAATCGGCATTTTTTACCGTCGTGAAATTGCGGCGGTCGGATACCGGATCAAACTTCATCGCGTAGAGGTCGGAGACTTGGACGGAATGCCCTGCGCCGGTCAGCGTCTCCTGTGCTGAGCGGAACATCGCACCGTTGAAACTTTTCGGCTCTGCATGGGCGTTGATGAGGAAGACATTCATGGTTGGCAGAAAATTATCACATTTTCGATAAATGAAAACACGGGAGTTGAGTTCGTACTCAACAGCCGGATGAGCGCCCTCCCCGCTTCATCGCCCTTCGCGAGACATTTTGCGTTCGCTTTTTTGATTGAATGAGTTCCCTCCGCAAAGGAAGCTGCCCGCCTATGAAAACCGATCTCCTTTCCGCCTGCAGGGCAGGGACTGTTGTTTGCGACGGGGCGATGGGAACCCAATTGATTCTCAGGGGCCTCACGGCGGGGGAATGCGGGATGCGCTGGAACGAGGAGCGCGCCCCGGATGTCGAGGCCGTCCACGCCGCGTATGCGGCCGCCGGCTGCCGGCTGATCACCTCCAACTCCTTCGGCGGCACGCGGACGATGCTCGACCGCCACGGGCTGGGCGCACAGGTTTCCAACTGGAACCGCCGGGCCGCCGCGCTCGCCCGCGCGGCCGCCGGCAAGGACGGCTGGGTCTTTGGCGATGTCGGGCCGTTCGGCGATTTTCTTGAGCCGCTGGGCGACATGACGGAGGACGAACTCCAAAAGATTTTCGGCGAGCAGATCGCCGCGCTGGTCGAGGGCGGGGCCGATGCCGTCCTGATCGAAACGATGAGCGATCCCGCCGAGGCGGCCGCCGGCGTTCGCGCGGCGAAATCGGTTTGCGGCCTCCCCGTCGCGGTGACGTATGCGTTCCAAAAAAGCGGCGGCGAATTCCGGACGATGATGGGAACTTCCGCGCGCGAGGCCATGCTGGCCGCGCTCGAGGCGGGGGCGGATATCGTGGGCGCCAACTGCGGAACGGATCTGAATTTGACCG
>Ga0194039_1000446_pt1 | contig 25068 bp, 25 predicted proteins | sample JunL228m_MetaG_FD_148679 | JGI IMG/M metagenome (GOLD analysis project Ga0194039, IMG submission 148679) | Anoxic zone freshwater microbial communities from boreal shield lake in IISD Experimental Lakes Area, Ontario, Canada - Jun2016-L227-8m | ecosystem: Environmental > Aquatic > Freshwater >... | reverse complement strand
AGATTGGTTGTCCTACATTAGGACTTTTGATCGCTGTTATATACATCGATAATCCTCTCTGATTTACTCAAATCATTTTGACTTGAGATTATACCAGATTTGTTACCGATGTATTTCAACCTACGCATAATAATAAATGAAAAAAGGCCAGGGGTTACCTGGCCATATAGTTTAGCTTGTAAAGAAATCTCTCGGATACGGATTGCCACAAGTCATTTTACCTTCTTTACAATCACCTGAGACACAGCTCGGTCCGGCTCTCCAGAAGAGAAGTGGAGCAGTAGCATGAGCCAATTTGAACATCTCTATCGCCATCGCCCTGATCTCCCACTGGGCTCGCTTGCAACAACGGGTATCGAAAAAATGCCTTAGTTCTCGGGCATTCATTGTAACTACAATTTTGGTTTCGGCTGCGTTCGGGAGCACGAACCGTGCGTCTTCTTGAACAGTCTCTTTCTTTAGCCCTTTGCTCAGACCGATCATGACGAGAAGATCGTAAGCATCTTTAGCGTCTCTCATCGCCTTTAGAAAAATTTCTAGTGCACTTGGATCCTCAGCGATAAGTGGGGGAACGATGAAATCATTCTCGAACCGTACGTATCGCTGTGACTGCTGACTATATGAAGCTACCCTATGTCTCACTAGTTGATGTGTACAAGCTCGCGAGACACCGTCGATTGCGAATGTAAATGAAGCATGCTCGATAGCAGAGTGATGACCTGATCTGATCAGGACTCTGATTAGGACCGCCACATCCTCATCGCTCATCTCTTTCTGTAGGTCTGAAGCTGAAACGGGTGCGTAACAAAGCCTACCCGCTACGGCTACTGCTTTCTCTGGGCATGGAGTATTCCCTAACAGGATTACTTGAAGTTCCGCGGCCATGATCGTCCTCCTTGGTTTTGTTATCTCAATACTCTGAGAAACGTCGGTATATGTCTTGCTTAATTTCCTGGGAACAACTTTCCGGCGATTGACCCCCATCTATAATTACAAATCGTTCTGGGTCTTTGGCCGCCTCTGCCAGAAAACCATCCCTGACTTTCTCCTGAAAAAGGATTCCTTCTTGTTCAATCCTATCTATGGCGTCGCCCAATCTCCTTCTGGCAATGGCAGGATCAAGATCCATAAGGTATGTCACACTTGGCTTATAGCCATCCGTGACTAGATGGTTTAGGTATTTAATAACGTCTATCGGCAAGCCTCGAGCGTACCCCTGGTAAGCGACACTGCTATCAATGCTACGATCTCCTATGATGAAATCATAGTCACCTACTGCTTGGCTGATAACTTTTTTGTAGTTTTCAGCTCTTGCCGCCATATAGAGAAGAAGTTCAGTCAACATGTCCATATCTGGGCCATGCAATAGCAGCTCACGAATTCTTTCACTTATTAGGGAACCTCCAGGCTCTCGGACCTCAAGGACTCGTAATCCCTTTGATTTTAGATACTTAGTTGTGAGAGCAAATTGGGTTGACTTTCCAGTCCCATCTGCTCCTTCAAAAGTGATGAAAGCTGTCGGCTTCCCTATCATTTGATTCCCTCCTAGATTTTAAGGTTCCATACAAAAAGGAACAGTAACCCTGTTCCCTCCTCTTTCTGGTGGTAATTCTAACATTATTTCTACCATCCTACCAGGATGCTTTAAGTAATGGTACTACTCGAAAAATTCTATTTCAAGTCCAGGTTTTTTGAGAAATCTTACCTTAATATTTAGTTCCTTGAATAATTTTTTAAAGGAGTTATCACTATATTCTTTGAATACTACAATCTCCTTAATCCCAGCATTGGCTATCATTTTTGCACAAATATTACAAGGAGTATGAGTGCAATACATTGTTGCCTCTCTCATGCCTAAGCCATGAACTGCTCCTTGAATAATTGCGTTTTGCTCGGCATGGATTGCTCTACAAATCTCGTGTTTCTCACCACTTCTGATCCCTAATTCATCCCGAAGACAGCCTAGCTCAAGACAGTCTTTTGCTCCCCTTGCGGCACCATTATAACCGGTAGAAATCACAATTTTGTCTTTTACTATCACTGCACCCACACTGTGCCGTCGGCACGTTGCCCTCTCAGAAACAATTAAGGACATTTTCATAAAATAATTATCAATATCAGGACGAGTCAGCTTTCTTTTTTTGTTCTTCGTCAACTTTTCTGGCACCATAACTCCTATCTTGTGAAATAATATTTATAAAAGTCAGAAGCAACAGGCACTGCAAAAACATCGCCACCACCTGCACCTTCAACTAATACAGTCAAAACTACAGTAGGTTTGCTATATGGAGCAAAGGAAGTAAACCAAGCATGTTGTTTTGAATTGTTGGGACCATACTGAGCTGTTCCTGTTTTGCCGGCTATTTCTCCAGGTATATTCTTAAGTGCCGAACCGCTCCCACTGGTAACTGTTTGTCTCATCCCCGCTCGAACAATAGCTAACGATTTCTCAGAAAGAATATTTTTTTTGTTTATCTCAGGTAATACTTGATTTTTTTCCTTACCGTTTTGATCCAAAATATAGTCAGCAATTCTTGGCTTATAAAGGGTGCCACCATTGGCAATTGCTGCTGTAGCATTTGCAATTTGTAGAGGGGTGACAAGGATATCACCTTGTCCAATTGCCATATGGTAAGTATCTCCAAGATACCAAGACTCTGCTTTGATTCGTTCTTTCCACTCAGGATCTGGGACTGAGCCCTTTGCTTCACCCAAAATATCAATTCCAGTATAATTTGCAAAGCCAAATTTCTCAAGATAGGTTTTCATTTTCTCAGGCCCAAGACCATTGATGTTTTGATAACCACCACCAATCGCATAAAAGAAGGTATTAACAGATTCGGCGATAGCTTTAAAAACATTTGTTACCCCATGCCCCCCAGCCTTCCAGTCGGGAAAACTGAATTCGCCTACCTTAATCCCGCCCGTTGAGTTTACAGTGGTATTTTCGGTAATAGTCCCCTCTTCAAGTGCTGCCGCCGCGAGAAATGGCTTTATGGAAGACCCAGAAGGATACTCTCCTCCTATTGACCTCGGAATAAGCGGCTGTCCCTCGCTTTTTAATAATTTTTCATAATCTGTGTTGCTGATCCCCTTTGCAAATAAATTATTGTCGTAACTTGGAAGTGAAACAAGAGCAATAATCTTGCCCGTATTTGGATCCATCGCTATAGCAGAAGCCTTTCCAACTTTTGCTTTATTCATTTGCTTTTGTAGTGATTCTGTCAAATTCTTTTGTAGACCCAAATCAATGGAAAGTCTTATATTGTCACCTGGGATTGGCTCTGTTAGTCCGAGTATCTTCTCGTTTTGCCCCTTGGAGTTCACTTCAATCCTCTCCTTGCCGTTTACTCCGCGCAGCTGCCTCTCATATGTTTTCTCAATGCCGGACTTTCCGATATAGTCAGTCAGGAGGTAGTCTTTGTTGTTTTTTAGCTCATCCTCAGAGATGCGCCCGACATATCCTAGAGCATGAGATAGTAAACCTCCATCCAAATACTCCCTAATTGGATTTACTTCCACGCTAGCTCCACGTAGCTCCTTTATCTGTGAGTCGATAATAATAGCTGTGTCTTTTGAAAGATTTTTGCTTATCAAGACAGGCTGGCTATAGCCGATCCCTTTTTCAACAACTGCTTTTTTTATTTCAGCTTCAGATCTATTAATTATCCTTGAGAGATTCATTATGACCCTGTCTCTCTCCTCTTGTTTCATTGGTAGATTACTTGGTGTAATAACCAAATCATAGTTGGGAACATTTTTTACTAAGGGGGTTCCGGTGCGATCATATAAAATTCCTCTTGGTGCTCTTACAACTCGTTCCTTTAACCGATTAATCTCAGCGCTATTGTAATTTGATTTTCCTTTAATGATTTGTAAATCAAATAATTTCCCTAGGATTAAGGTGAAAATTAATATAGTTAATCCAAAAAAAACCAAAAAGTAGTACTTTCGTTTTTCGGCCTCAATATTTGGGGCATCTGCATCCGCGGTTAAGACGTGATTAATCCACCTCTCCGAATCTAAAGTTTTACTGGACTGAACCCTCCATCGTCGCTTGCCTTCAAGGCCAATAAGTTTCTTAAATATGTTTTTCTTCTTCATTTTTCAGTCTTTTCTTCTAGCCAAAGATAATACTTCTCAAGAGCACGGTCCATCAAGATTCCATAGAGAATTGTTAATATAAGACAGGTGATGTATGAGAAAAGATAGTTTTGCCAATAAACAAAATTATCACCATACAATAGATTTAGTTTGCTTAGATAAACTGCGGTTACTGCTACAGTAAGAATGCCAATATAAGTAATTTTATTTGAGTACCCACTTTTTCTATAAAAAACAATCCTATTTATCAAAATAATTAACAAAAAAAGAATTGTATAAAATGGATACCGAGAATCTGTAGAGAAGTCAAAAAATATTCCTGACAAAAAGGCAATGATCGGTAGGAAATTGCTCCTGCTCTTTAATGAAAGGTCTATCAAAAATGGCAAGACTAGAAATGGTCCCACGCTAAAAATTGAAAAATATGGCATAAATGATAGTTCTAGAATGGTTAAACTCAAAGCAATTAATAAGGTAATGATGAAAGCCATTAATTCCTTTTTATTATCATCACATTGTCAAGGTTGTTGATTTTGACAAAAGGTTGAATGTCAATAGCTTGAAAAATGGACCCAGATATTTGTTGTACGTTCTCAATTTCACCAATTAACAATCCCTTCGGGAATGTTCCTCCCAAACCACTAGTTGCAATTATATCACCCTTTGCGACTTTTTCATTTTGTGGGACTTGATCCATAAATAAACCATTACCAATCTTGCCTTTAACAGTACCAGAAATATTTTTGCCAACCACTGTAGCTGCTATAACACTCTCAGGATCAGTAATAATCATAACCTTTGATGTAGTCTTGCTAATATCCCTAATTCGACCCACTAGAAACCCGTTTGCTATTACGATATCGCCGTCTTTGAGTCCCTCATTTTTCCCTGCGCCTATTGTAACCGTATCTTTTATATTTGAGGGGTCAAAGTATACAACTCTTGCACCAATCATGTCAAAATCATTTGTGTTTTTGAAACTTAAATCTTTCTTAAGCTGACTATTTTCTTTTTGAAGTGCGTCTAGTCGACCGATTTCAGCTAGTGATTTATCAAGTTTTAACTGAAGTTCGGAATTATCTTTCTGAAGGTTTCCGACATTAAATATATTTTTGAAGAAGCCTGAAATCCCGGATCCGAAATCTGTAAATACGGCACCAACAGGTCTTGTATATGATAACGTTGTCTTGGCAATGCCCAAATCTGCAAAGTTATCTAACACAACAAATGATGTAAGCGCTATTAAGAGAATAATAAAGGTAAATTTTTTTCTCCTTTTCATCTACCCACTTTTGGAGACTTTTCATACTGGGTTGCCACTAAAACTTCTTTCAAAACATCAATATCCTCCAAGACTAATCCCGCCCCTCGAACTACGCAGGTCAAAGGGTCATCAGCGATTTGGACTGGCATCTTTGTATTAACGCTTATAAGCTTATCAAGGCCTCTTAAAAGTGCTCCACCGCCAGCCAGTATAATACCTTTATCCATTATATCTGCCACCAGCTCTGGTGGAGTTTCTTCAATCGTCATTTTTACCGAGTCAACAATTTCCATAACAGAGCGCGACAGCGCCTGTCTGACTTGATCGCTGTCTACAGTTATAGCTTTTGGCAGTCCAGTTACCAGATCTCGGCCCCTCATAATTGATTCCAGCCTATCTTTCATTGGATAAGCTGAACCAATATCAATCTTAATATCTTCAGCAGTTCTTTCGCCTAATAGCAAGTTATATTCATCTTTTGCAAATTGGATGATATCCTCATTAAGCTCGTCTCCAGCAATTCTCATCGAACGCGAAGCTACTATTCCCCCAAGTGAGATGACCGCAACTTCTGTTGTGCCTCCACCAATGTCAACAATCATAGACCCTGACGCGTCTTGGACTGGCAATCTTGCACCTATAGCAGCGGCCATTGGTTCTTCTATCAGATAGGCTTTTCTGGCTCCTGCGTTAGTTGTTGCGTCTTCTACAGCTCTTTTTTCTACTTCTGTGACTCCAGAAGGAATACCGATTACAACTCTGGGCCTAGGTAGTAGTGAAAACTTTTCTTTATGAACTTTTTCAATAAAATATTTTAGCATCTGCTCGGTTACTTCAAAGTCACTGACCACCCCATCAACCAATGGCCTACGAGCCACAATGTTTGCCGGCGTTTTGCCAACCATTTTTTTTGCATCCTCTCCTATCGCAAGTATCTGCTTTGTTTTGGTGTTGAGCGCTACTACTGATGGTTCATTTATGACTATACCTCTACCTTTAACATAAACAAGGGTATTGGCAGTTCCAAGATCTATCCCAATATCATGACTAAAATATCCGAATAACTTATTAAACATCCAAACCTTTCTTCAGGCTTGGTAATAGCTTATTTTCTGAGACTACTTCTACAAGGTTATTCTTCCGTATTTTTATCTCGACAGATTTTTGTTGAATCATTTTTGCGCTTACAACAACTCGGATTGGCATGCCCAAAAGATCAGCATCAAATAATTTAATCCCCGCTGCTTCGTCTCGATCGTCCCAGATGACTTCATAACCAGAATTAGAAAGCAAACCATATATCTTATTTGTTTGACTGATAATCTCTGGGTCACTACCCAAGCTTATTAGGTGGATTTGATATGGTGCAATTGATTTTGGCCAGATGATACCACTATCATCATGTGAGACTTCCACTACGGCTCCCATTAACCTACCTAGCCCTATTCCATAGCAACCCATTATAACGGGCTTATCATAACCTTCGTTGTCTCTATAATTCAATTTAAAGGGGTCCGAAAACTTGTTTTTTAACTTAAAGATATTCCCGACCTCGATGGCTTTTATCTCCCTCAAGTCAGCATTTTTACACTCCGGACAGGTATTTTGCTCCTTGATAATTTCTCTATTAACTGCGACTCTGCATTTATCACATAAGAAGATTTGGTCCTCTCCTGATTCGGATTCTGTTTGGTATTCGTGTGAATACTGTGAGAAACTACCCCCTGTAGCAAACGTTTTAAATGTTTTTTCGCCAATGCCAACCCGATCGAATATTTTTGTATATGCCACGCCTGCCTTCTCATAATAATCGTCTAAGTCTTTTTCATCCACGTGAAACGAATATAGATCTTTCATCATAAACTCGCGCCCGCGAAGTAGACCCCCTTTTGCTCTTTTTTCATCTCTGAATTTGTTTTGAATTTGAAAAATATATTTAGGCAGGTCTTTATAGGAGAAAATAAACTTTTTCGCTAGAGGAACTACAACTTCTTCATGTGTTGGTCCAAGTACGAGGTCTGTTTTAGAATAATAACTAGTAAAACGATAAAGATCATCTACGCTTTCCCATCGTCCAGTTTTTTGCCAATTTTCTTTTGGTTGCAGAACTGGCATCAAAACTTCTTGCCCTCCAATATTAGTCATTTCTTCACGAATAATCTGAGCAATTTTATTAAGGACGATTAAACCTAGGGGAAGATAGGTATAAATACCAGAGGCAAGTTGATCAATGTAATTCCCACGAATTAAAAAATCTGCATTGATACTATCAGCGTCTTTTACTTTTTCCTTCCTTGTTTTGATAAGGCTATTTGTAAATTTCATTTTATTTGTTCACCAATTTTAATATATACTGCCAGACATCAAAAGTAAAAAAATCTCTAAAAGTAACAATAATCATTAGACTCATTAACAGGGCAAAACCGACTAGATTAATTGTGTTTTTCAATCTAAGTGGAATTTTCCTCCTTGTTACTATCTCAATTAAAGTAAAGGCGATAAAGCCACCGTCAAGGGCCGGGATTGGCAAGATATTAAACAAAGCCACACTAACACTTAGTATTACTGCAAACTGCAAGATGGCCTCTAATCCGAGGTGAGAGAAATAGTTTGTGACGACTACTAAGCCAATTGGACCAACCATATTTTCTGAAAGTTTAAATTGAGTAAATATCTTACTAAAAAAATCATATATACCGATAACTGTATATTTGGCTATCCCTACCTCAGTGATAAAGGCAGCCTTCATCGATGCAAATAAACCTCCTTTTAAAGTGCCGTCAGTCTCGGGCACTATTCCGATCCGATTGACCTCTTTCTCCTGGTTGTCTGAAGTTTTAATTTTTGATTTGTATGTAGTTAAACTCTTGGTGAGAGTTTGTCCGTCTCTATCAATTGTTAGATTTACATTTGCTCCATTTTTAGTAATTCTAGAGCGTACAATCGAAACTAATTCATCGCTAAAATAAACCTTCTTACCATCAACACTAACTATTATGTCGCCCTTACGGATACCTTCTTTTTCTGCAGGAGTGTTTTTTTCTACTTCAGCAACAACGACCCTCACCGTGCTTTTGATATCACCAGCTCTATCGACGCTTGGGAATATGTTTCTGTTAAATTCTCCTAGCTCAATTGGCTTAAATCCCACTATAAACAATAAAACCAATATCAAAAAAGCTGAGACTAGATTCATCACAACTCCTGCTGAGAAAATAAGTAAAAGAGTGGCTGCGTTTTGATCGAAGAGCTTATTTGTTTTTCCCCTGGTTGCACTATTACGTTTTTTTTCCACAATGATTGTCTCAATTTCCTCCGTCTCTTCATCTTCACCCTCAAGTTTGACGTAACCACCAAATGGAATTAAATTTATCTTATACTCAGTTTCGCCAACTTTTTTTGACCATATTTTTGGAGGAAATCCAAATGCGAATACTTTAACTCCAACTTTTGCATATTTAGCTGCCAAAAAATGGCCCAATTCATGGATAAAAATGATAAATCCGAAAACTAGTATAAATGTAATTGCTGTAATCATCTATTTGCCATAGTTTCTCTTAACATCTCTGTACCAAATCAAAGCCTCGTCAAGGTCTTTTTCCATAAATTCAGGCCAAAATTTATTTGTAAAATATAATTCTGAATAAGCCGACTGCCAAAGCAAAAAATTTGACAACCTTTGCTGCCCACCACATCTTATAATCAGGTCTGGGTCGGGCTGACCTGAGGTGTCTAACATTTGGGAAATTTGATTTTCGTCTATTTCCTTATCTTTAACAACACTATTGGCGATTTTTTTAAATGCTCTGACTAGTTCTCCACGACCACCATATGAAATAGCTACGTTGAGAAAGCCCTCTGAGTTGTTCTCTGTTATGGTTTCCGTTTTAATGATTAGCTTTTGAAGCTCTTCTCCTAGGTCTGATATCTGTCCTATAGCCTTAAATTTTATGCCTTCACTATTAAAGGTATGAACATCCTTTTTCAGACCAATTCGTAAAATATTCATTATATTGTCTATCTCAAATTTCTCTCTCTTCCAATTTTCAGTAGAAAAAGCATAAACTGTAAGGTGTCTGATATTCTTAGACTTTAAGAGCTTTACCGTCTCAATCAAACGCCTGTAGCCCTCTTTGTGGCCCCAGACTGCGTCTCTGCCGTTCTGTTTAGCCCAACGACGGTTACCGTCCATAATTATGCCTATGTGTTGCGGTGAGCTGATAATATCACTCATTATTTAGAGCTCCATTAGTTCTTTTTCTTTGTGAGCCAGTATCTCTTCTACTTTTTGGTTTGCCTTATCGACCTCTTCTTGAATGCGATGTTCACCGCGGTACATCTCATCTTCGCCAATCTCATTAGTACTTTTTGCTTTCTTTACAGCATTCCAGGCTTCGGTCCTTGAATTACGAATTGAGACTCTTGCGTCTTCTGACTTTTCCTTGGCAATTTTGCTGATTTCTTTCCGTCTGTCCTCCGTAAGCTCAGGTATATTTACCCGAATAGCGTCCCCAGTATTTACCGGACTTAGGCCCAGATTTGACTCTCTTATGGCTGTCTCAATCTGCCCAGTAATGGCTTTGTCCCATGGATGGATAAGTATTTGCCGTGATTCAGGTATAGTAATGCTAGCAATCTGTTTAATACTCTGTTTGGAACCATAAACATCTACTAAAATAGACTCCACCATATTGGTTGATGCCCTGCCGGTATGAATCGTGGCTAATTCATCATTCAAAAACTCAAGTGTTCCATCAATTTTGGGTACAAGTTCTTTTATCACCTGCTCAACAAGCATAGTCCCTCCTTAGTTACCTAATTCAAAACGCGAAAACCTTCTTACGGATATCTTCTCACCTATAGCGGCAGTTTTTTCATTTAACAGATCTTGAATAGTAATGTCAGGGTTTTTGACGTATGGTTGTTCCAAAAGACAAACAGTTGAAAAATATTTGTCCAATTTGCCCTCTAATATTTTTTTCAAAATTTCTTTTGGCTTGTTCTCGCCATCGAGCCTTGCTGTCTCGATTTCTTTTTCTTTTTCAATTACCTCATTAGCTACTTCTTCTCTAGTAATATAAAGCGGTGAAGCCGCAGCAATGTGCATTGCTATTTCTTGAGCTAATTCCCTGAAGCTCTCATTCCTGGCTACAAAATCTGTCTCTGAGTTTAGCTCTAAAAGAGCACCAATTCGCTCGTTATGGATATATGAAACAATTAGACCCTGATTCGCCTCTCTGTCGGCTCTCTTAGCAGCCGTCGCTGCGCCTTTCTTCCTCAGTAATTCAACTGCCTTTTCAAAGTCGCCTTTAGCTTCTTCAAGTGCATTTTTGCAGTCCATCATTCCCACGCCGGTCATTTCTCTAAGCTTTGTTACGTCTTTTAGACTAATTCCCATTTTGACTCTCCAGCTCCGCCTTAACTATTGGCTTTGATTTATTTATCAGTTCCGCAATTTCGGTTGAAAAGAATTGAATTGACTTTACAGCATCATCGTTTCCTGGAATAACATAATCAATATTGCCAGGGTTTGCATTTGTATCAACAATAGCTACTACAGGTATATTCAGCTTCTTTGCCTCTTTAATAGCAGTGTTGTCCTTAATCACATCAATTGCAAACACAACATCTGGCTGCTTATCCAGCTGGCTAATTCCACTTAAGTTCTCAGAGATTTTATTAGCCTTTTTCTTTGCTACCAAAAGTTGTTTTTTTGTAGCAAAACTCATTTTATCTATTTTATCTTCCATTACCTTAAGAGTCTTGATTCTCTTGTAAAAGGTATCAAAATTTGTAAGCATTCCTCCGAGCCATCTCTCTGTCACGTAGGGCATGCCACAACTTTCAGCTGCTTCCCTCACAATTGTCTGAGCCTGTTTTTTCGTACCTACAAAGAGCACAACCCCATTATTCTTTATAACCTCACCAAGAAATTTCTCAGCGATAGTTAGCTGTTCGTCTGTTTTAACTAGATCAAAAATATGGACATTTCCACGCTCTGTAAATATATATTGAGCCATCTTTGGGTTCCACCTAGATTTTTGATGTCCGAAATGGACCCCAGCCTCTAGCATCTTCTTAATTCTTGATTCCATCATTCTCCTTTTTCTCCACTTTTTGTGGACCGCCGTTTCTTTTTTATTTTGCCATAAAATCAGGAGGCTATCATTAGAAACGTGTGTATTTATTTAAAGCGAATATAATCTTACCAAAAGAGAGCTTGTGAGTCAATCTCAATTTACTATTGAAAAAGCCAGATTAATAAGTTAAAATTACTTTTGTTGTTAAAAATGAGATTATGAAAAAAGAAATACATCCAAAATACGAAATAACGAAAGTAACTTGTTCCTGCGGGAATACTTTCGAGACAAAATCGACAGTATCTGATATACACATTGATATTTGTTCTGTTTGTCACCCCTTTTATACCGGTAAACAGAAATTAGTCGATACGGCTGGGCGTGTTGACAAGTTCAGATCACGGCTATTAAAAATGGAAGAAATGAAGACTGGCGCACAGAAAAAGTCAAAGAAACCTGAGACTAAAGTGGAAAATAGCGATAAGCCGGAAACGATTAATGATATAAAGAAAGAACTAAGAGAAGAAACAGTCGACTTAAAGCCTAAAAAGAATAAATAAACTGAAGATAGCGCTCGCAATATATATATTCTGGGCGCTATAATTGTATCTATATGAATCCAGAAAAACACAAATCAATCATTGATGACCTGCGAGTAACCGAAAGAGCGCTATCTGATCCAAATATTTTTGCAGATACAAAAAAACTAACTGAGCTAAATCGACATCGAATCTATCTTAATCACTTATTAACAATCTTCGATAGCCTTGAAAAAACTGAAAAGGAACTTGCTGAGGCGGAGAACATAATCGAGACCGTAGATGATCCAGGTTTGATTGCACTTGCCCAAGAGGAGGCAAAAGTAAAGAGAAATGAACGTGAATCACTAGCTGAGCAGATACAATTTGAACTTTTGCCAAGGGACGAAAAGGATTCGAAAAATATCATTATTGAAATTCGAGCAGGTGCAGGTGGAGACGAAGCTGCATTATTTGCGGCCGAGCTCTTCCGTATGTACATTAATTATGCTGAACACAGGGACTGGAAGGTTGAGATCTTGACCTCTCATCAGAACGAAATTGGGGGCTTCAAGGAGGTAATATTTGAAGTTATCGGAGAAGATGTCTTTCATTATTTGAAATATGAGAGCGGGGTCCACCGGGTCCAGCGAGTCCCTGAAACGGAATCAAATGGAAGAATACATACTTCAACCGTAACTGTGGCGGTCCTGCCTGAAGCAGAAGAAATTGACCTAAAGATAGAGACTAGCGAGATAAGAATTGACGTTTTCCGCTCAAGCGGCCCCGGCGGACAAAGTGTTAATACTACTGATTCAGCTGTCAGAATTACTCACCTTCCTACAGGTCTAGTGGTCTCCTGTCAGGACCAGAAATCACAGATTAAAAACCGAGATAAGGCGATGAACATCCTCCGTTCTAGACTGCTTGCTCTTAAGGAAGAAGAGGAACAAAAAGTGCGTGGAGTAGCTAGAAGGTCTCAAATTGGAACAGGTGACCGGAGTGAAAAAATAAGGACATATAACTACCCCCAAGATAGAATTACCGATCATAGAATCAATATCTCTCTTCACAATCTACCTGGTTTTCTCTCAGGTAATATTGACGACATGATAAGCAATCTTATTGAGACCGATCGAACCGAGGCTTTAAAGAAATTGACTTAATTATTTTAGAACCACTCACTTCGCTTCAGTTAATGTGACTTCAATCGTTTTTTGCTTACCATCCCTAAGGTAAGTTATTTTAACTTTATCACCTACCTTGTATTTTGTAATAATACTAGATAAGGATGTACTACCGTTGATTTTATTGTCACCGATTTTCGTTATGATATCACCATTTTCTAGCCCTCCTTTATCAGCTGGGCTCCCTGGTATAATGCCAAGTTCTGTCCTACTTCCATAGATATAGGCACCTTCAGTGACAGGAAGATTATTGCTTGCCGCAAATTCCTTTGTTATAGGGATGTATCTTACACCAAGCATAGGTCTTACTATTTTACCTTTTGAAATTACACTTTCCACGTCTGTTTTTGCAGTATTAATAGGTATTGCAAAGCCGATTGATTGACCGTTTTGATCTATGGCCGTATTGATTCCAATGACTTGTCCTGCCAGGTTTACCAATGGTCCACCTGAGTTTCCAGGATTTATTGCGGCATCTGTTTGGATTACGTTCTCGAGTGATTCAGAGCTTCCACTAGAGCTGTCCCCTGCCTCTATAGCCCTCCCTATAGCACTCACAACTCCAGTTGTAACCGTATTTTGATATTGGCCTAATGCATTCCCAATCGCAACAACAGACTGACCAACCTGGAGATTATCTGAATTACCCAACTCTGCAATCGGCAGATTGTTGGCATTTATCTTTAGGAAGGCAATATCATTGCTTGGATCAAGTGCTTTTATCTCTGCTTTATATTCCTTGCCTTCATTTGTAAAGACACTATAACTGGTGTTTTTCCCGCTTACGACATGTTTATTTGTAATTATTAAGCCATCTTTCTCAATTATAAAGCCCGTGCCAGAGCTTTTGGAATTACCTGTGTTTCCAAAGAAATCCACGGTTTTTGATTCACCCGTAATGCTTACAACCGCTGGACCAACTTTTTTTACAGCCTCAATTACAGCAGAGTTTTCTGTAACATTTTGTCTGATTGTTTTATTCAGAATACTTCCACTGCTCTGACTCTTGTAATCTAGGTAGACAAAGGAGCCAAAAACCCCACCCAATATGCCAACTAAAAAATACAATAAAATAAATATTGCTTTATTTGATGACAAATTCTTTCTCGTGGCCGTACTTTTTTTTGTTTGTGATTTTTCTTTAATAACTTCTTCTGCCATAATTCCTCCTAGACTTGTGGTAACCATCTGGCTGACACAAATAATATTGCTAAAAACAAAATCGTAAAAACCGTATATTCTATAATAACATTTTTGGTCAAACTCTTGTCTGCTTTGTGGGAAACAATGCCCCATGTAAAATAAAAAATAATTGGTAGAATAATAGCCGGTAGAGGTATTCCTAGCAGAGATGCTTTTTCATAACTCGAATAAATCGGATAATTGATTATCCAAATTGATGAAACCCAGGCCACTTCCATCCCCATTAAGGCAATTACTACATTATAAGGCAAAAACTTCCTTTGATTAATACCGTTTTCCCATGCCAGAAAATATGAAACTAAAAAAAAGATCACTCCTGTTAGAAAAATTATCAAAACTAACGGAACGCCAATGTCAGAATTAACGCTGTTGGTAATATACAGTTTATACAAAGTAGATAAGGTAAAAAAAACTGACAAGATACCAACGCTAACTAATAAATTTCTTTGATTTTTGGCCGCTCTCTCGCCCAAGTTAGAAACTCTCTTTAGGGCAATAAATAGAAAGTAATTCATTACCGCAAAAGCGACGAGAACGATGTATTTGATACTAACTATCGATAATGATTGTATATACAAAATCCCACCAATATTAAACAACAGAGGTAAAAAAATAAGTCTAGTTTCCGCTAGTAACGGCTTGAGTTTATATTTGACTTTGAAGAATATTTTTAGCGAAGCCACGATCGCAAGAAAAATCAGAGTGATTCCCAGTAATATTAATCCAGGCCAATTAACTACTGAAAGTTGCAGGATAAATATAATTAACGCAAAAATGATTGACTTTTTCTGGCTGTTGTTCATCTTACTGTTTGTAGTCTTTGCCCACAATAATTTCGATATCGTAGCTGCTGTTTGGGTTTGGATTACTTACCGACTTCACATTAAAGGTTTTCTCCAGAGCCGCAATTGTTTTGGGTTTTGCTCCCTTGGAATTATCGTAAATAATTGTCGTTAAGTGGGTTTGGCCTTGAGCTGAACCTGTATATAGGACCGTATAATCTGAAGCTTTGAGACTCTCAGTCACCTTGGCCGCAAGCCCGGCCGTCGAGGTTCCATTGAAGACAGCCAGATTTGCAGCTTCATCAGAGATTGAATGATCATTAAAAATATTCTTTGCCAATGACCGAAGTGCAGTATAGTTACCTAAACCTAGTTTTGGGATTAAAGTGTATCCGGCTTGAGGATAGTTACCGGCAATCAGCAACCCGTCAGGTGCATTATCGAGTACTTTGTTTACTATTTTCTTGCTATCTATGGTTTTGCCTATTTCTACTAAGCGCTGGATTTCATTTGTTTGAAAATCAGTTTTAACGTTATTTCCTGTTATCTGGATAATCTCAGCGATTTTTTTCGGATTAACCAGTGTTTGTGTCGATAGCAGTTTGTCCTTAAGTGCCACCAAAACCTGCTGTTGCCTCCTTGCTCGGTCAAAGTCGCTTGTAGTTTCACGAGAACGAGCATATTTTAGGGCCATCTTGCCATCCATGTGGTGTAGTCCCTTGGTTATATTAAATGTCCCGTCTGGATATAGAGGATCATATAAATCCTTCTCAACATTTATATCAACACCACCGACCGCATCGATTAATTTTGAAAAGCCGGTAAAATCAGCCCTCACATAGTAATGGATTGGTATATCCAAGACATAGCTAACAGTATCTCTGGCTAGCTGTGGACCACCACCAGAATATTTATATTCCTCCCCATAGGCATGGGCTGAATTAATTTTTGCATAACCATAACCATCAACCTTTACGTAAAGGTCTCTAGGAATCGAGATCATTGAGACATTTTTAGAACTTACATCATAGCTAACAACCATTATAGTATCAGATAAAGTTGCTCCTTGGTGGCCAGCGTCACCTACTCCCAATATTAGAATATTTACTCTGCCAGAACTCTCACCTTTGAGTTGCTTCTTGTCGAGTAGACCCAAAAGGCCAGGAGCATTTTCGCTAACAAAAATATTCTTCATTGATTGGTACGATATCCAACCAAAATAACCGATTATTCCTAACACAATCGCAACGATTGATAAGATAATAATTCTTTTAACTTTTCTTTTCTTTCTTTTCTTCTTGAAACTGACGGTTGTCTTCCCTGGTTTAGCTATCTTCTCTTCGCCCACCATGTTGACACTATTTTCAATTTCGTCAATCGATAATTTTTTGTTCATATTCCTATTTATTACACAAATAAAAGTATATACGAAAAAGTGATTGTCAGCCAAGTGTTTTTTTCGTTATAATTACATCATCGTGATAGACGAACCCAAAAAAAATAAAGGAAAATTCTTTACTGCCCTCTCGCTTGGATACGTCGGAGAGATTATAAAAACAATTTTAATTGTAGGTTTTTTTGTTCTGTTTTTTCGTTTCTTTATTATTCAGCCATATTATATTCTCGGTTCTAGCATGGAGCCAGACTTTCACAACGGCGAATATCTTTTCATAGATGAAATTAGTTATCGATTCTCGGGCCCAGCAAGAGGTGACGTAATTGTGCTAAGACATCCAGATGATGCCTGTATCTCATATGTTGAATCCTCTCCGATAAAGAAGACTTTTTTTCAGGGTCCTTGCAAGAACTATATTAAACGAATCATTGGCTTGCCAGGCGAGACTATAAAAATTGAATCTGGCAAGGTCTATATAATAAACAAGGACAATCCTAGCGGATTTATTTTAAAGGAGCCTTACATTGAGTCAGGCATTTCCACACTAGGGGATCAGACAGTTACAGTTGGTGAAAATGAGTATTTTGTATTAGGTGACAATCGAAAACCTAACGCAAGCTCCGATTCTCGTGATTGGGGCCTACTAAATAAAAAGTATATTATTGGCAAAGGTTGGTTAATGGTTCTGCCAATCGCCAATTTTGGCTTCATAAAAAATCAGAAGTATTAAGAACTGATTAGTCTTCTATATATCCTCTCAAGGTCTTCAAAACTGTAGTACTCAATTACTATTTGGCCGCCATCTTTTTTCATTTTTATAATAACTTTTGTGCCCATTTTCTCTCCTATCCTCTTTTCAGCAGCCTCGAAATTGGGATCTTTTTTAATCTCCTTATCCTGGTTTATCTTGCTTTTAGACCTCCTTGATTCGGCCTGCCGCACAGTTACCTTACCTGCCTTGATTTCCCTAAATAGCTCGAGTTGTTTTTCTGAATCATCAATATTTAAGAGAGTCCTTGCGTGTCCTTCTGTTATTTCACTATTTATTAGAGCTTGTTTAATTTCGCTCGGAAGGGCTAGTAATCTGAGCGCGTTAGCAATCGTTGGCCTTGCCTTCCCAACCTTTTTAGCTACTTCTTCTTGCGTCAATGAAAATTCATCTATTAATCTTTTATAAGAGTTTGCAGATTCAATTGGATTAAGGTTTTCCCTTTGTACATTTTCAATCAAGGCGATCTCTAGCTTTGATTGTTCACCCATGGTTCGAATAATGACAGGAACTTTAGTCAAGCCGGCAATTCTAGCAGCTCTGTAGCGTCGCTCGCCAGCTATCAGCTGGAATTTACCTTCATGGGGTGAGACGAGTAATGGTTGGATTATGCCATGCTCCCGAATTGAAGACGCTAGCTCAGCCAGTGCAACTTCTTCAAAGTTTTGTCGTGGCTGTTTTGGATTCTGCGCTATTTCATCTAGGTCCATAAGTCCGTCTGCTTTTGGAGATTCATCGTCATTCTTCCCAGTTGGGATTAAAGAATCCAACCCCCTTCCAAGCCCATGCCTTGTTATATTTTTGTCATCATCTGTTACTGTTTGCATTTGTTATGAACCTCCTTGGCTAACGATTTATATGCACTTGCTCCTTTCCCGAAACGATCATATTGATAGATTACTTTCCCAAATGAAGGAGCTTCTGCTAGTCTAATATTCCGTGGAATAATTGTATCAAAAACCTTATTAGGAAAATGTTTTTTTACTTCATCTTCAACCTGTCGAGACAAAAGAGTATGTTTATTATACATCGTTAAAAGAACCCCTAGAAGTGATAATCTTGGGTTTAAATTCAATCTAATTCTCTGCACTGTGTGCAAAAGCTGACTAAGGCCTTCCATGGCATAAAACTCAGTCTGAACAGGTATCAAAATGTAATCAGATCCGACTAGCCCATTTACAGTTAATATGCCTAGAGATGGAGGGCAATCAATAATAATATAGTCATATTCATGCTTTATCTTTTCAATTGACTGTTTTAGCCTATGCTCTCTGGCCAAATGGCTGACAAGCTCTACTTCTGCCGCGGCTAAAACCATGCTCGAAGGAGCGAGGTGTAGTCTCTGAGTCCCCGTCTCAACACGGATTTCCTGAATTGGCACCTCTTTAATCAAGACATCGTACATACTTTTCTCAATCATATTCTTGTCGATGCCCAGCCCGCTTGTAGAGTTACCTTGTGGATCCAGATCTATTAAAAGAACCTTTAATCCCTCTCGCGCCAAGTAACCCGCCAGATTTACTGTCGTCGTGGTTTTGCCAACCCCGCCTTTTTGATTTGTAATAACTATTACCTGTGCCATTACATCTAGTCTATCAAAATTATTAGTCTACGGCCACAAATAAATTATCTCCATTTTTGGTGGAGATAATTTATTTTTTTTCAATTTTGTTGATCGTAATCTGTGAGTACTTCTGCCTATGTCCTGTTTTGACTCGATAGTTTTTTTTGGCCTTATATTTAAATATGATTTGTTTTTCACCTTTGACCTTGCTATTGTAGCTTGCTCGAACTTGTACATTTTTGAGAATAGGTTGGCCGATATCTACCGTGTCACCCTCAGCAAAAAGGAGCACTTCCGTAAAGATAACTTCTTTTCCTTCTTCTGCCTCGATTAGTTCTACTTCGATAACATCGTTCTCTTTTACAACATACTGCTTACCGCCAGTTTTTATAACTGCCAGTTTCTCAGATTTTGCTTCTTTAGTTTTGTCTTGTTTTACTTTTTCCATATATTTTTACAACGCTATAGATTTTATCATTTTTTCATTATTTAATCAATAATATTAGAAATCAATTTTTTTATACCGAATAATAATGCTCTCCAAGATTCCGATAGAAGCCAAAGTTATGACAATAGAGGTGCCGCCGGAGCTGACTAACGGCAAAGGGATTCCTGTTACTGGCATAATTCCTACATTCATTCCGATGTTAATGAAAACGTGAAAAAACAGCATTGCAAAAATACCGGTTGCCAAGTAGGTGCCGAAATAATCCCTAGCTAACATAGCCGTTCTAACAGCCCTATAGAGAATCACTGCAAACAAGCCTAATACAGCAAGAGCGCCAGCAAAGCCCATTTCTTCAGCTAGGGCCGCAAATACAAAATCTGTATGTTTAAATGGAAGGAAATTGAGTTGAGATTGAGGACCATGGCCCAATCCTCTTCCAAGCCAGCGGCCTGATCCTATTGCAATTATGGCTTGGTTGACGTTCCATCCTGCTCCCATCGGGTCAGCTGTTGGATTAAAAAAGGTTAAGATACGTTTCTGCTGATAGCTATGCAGAAAGTGGAAGATTATCGGTGTCGATGCGATGCCAAGTGCTCCGAGTAATAACAAATATATTTTCTTGGCGTTACTGACAAAAACCATTGCCACCCAAATAACGATGAAGGTCATGGCTGTGCCTAGATCTGGCTGCATCAAGACAAGAATAGCTGGGATAGCCATGTATATAAGTGATTGTAATAGTGTCTTAAGCTTATGCATTTCACCCGATCGTTCGGCAAAAAATTTAGCTAAAACAATTATCATAAATATCTTAGCAAGCTCTGATGGCTGAAACTGGAAAAAACCCAAATTTATCCATCTGGTCGCCCCGAGTGATGTTTTCCCCAAAAACTCAACAGAAAGCAACATTACTATCGTCAATATATACAAAACGCCAGAATAATTTTTAAACGATCGATAATCAATTCGTGCGATTGCAAATAGGGCGACAAGTCCAATTGCTGCGTTTAGTCCTTGCTGTAGCGCTTCTTTCCCACCACCAGACATCGAAAAAGTTGTAGAGTAGATTATCGCAACGCTAAAACCAAGCAACAGAATTGTTGCCAACAATATTATCCAGTCAAAATTCCTTGAAAAACGGAAATAGCGCTTCAATTTTATCTAACTCTCTTTAAACCGATCCAAATAATGTTTTCTTCTATTTTTGTATCTTCGTCGTAGTCTGTTCCATTGTATATTCCTGAAAGAACTTTAGTTGCTAAAATTTCGCGTGTTAAGTATTCGTTCCATGTGTTTAAAATAATCTCAGATAAGTTGCTGTTTTTGGTTTCAAAATATATTTCGATTCTGTCGGCCACATTGAAATCTGCTTTTTTCCGCATGTCCTGGATTTTTCGCACAAGTTCTCGAGCCAGCCCTTCATTAGCCAATGCTTTGGTGATATTAGTTGTTAGCATTACCTTATCAGCCTTTTTTACCAAGTGCTTAACTGATTTAATATTAACTTCTTCGCGTATAATCTCTTCAAACTCTTTCTCTAGCTTCTTCCCCTGGTAAGTTAGTTCTGACAGAGGCTGTCTAACCTTTATCCCTGCCTTCATCCGTAAGGAAAGTCCTTCCTCAACAATCCTCCGAGTTTGAGTCATAGAATCAAGCAAATCCTTATTAATGTGCCCTGTGTTTGGATAATCACATAAATGAACAGATATCGGGTCCTTAGGCTGTTTTAAGCCAATATAAAGCGTTTCTGCGAACATTGGGGCAAATGGGGCCAGCAGGACTGATAACTGTCTTAAAACAAGATATAGGGTCTCATACGCTGAATTTTTGTCAGTATCGCTCTCGCTCTTCCAGAATCTTCTCCTTGATCGACGTACATACCAAGTCGAAAGTTCTTGCACAAAATCTATTAAGTCGTTTGCTGATTTGTAAGAATCATAGACTGCCATACTATTATTAACATTTTTTATTAACTCATTCAATTTGGCAATGATCCATTTGTCTAGAACGTTTTCTGAGACTAAACCACCTCTTGGTTGAAATTTATCAATCTCTGCATATAGCATAAAAAAGGAATAAACATTCCAGAGCGTCATAAAAAGATTGCGTGAAACTGATAAGACCTCTTTATCAATAAAAAGTTTCTGCTCTTCTGGCTTGTTGACGGAATACATAAAAAAACGAATAACATCAGCACCATATTTCTCAAATGCCACGTCTGGAACAACAATGTTTCCTTTCGACTTTGACATTTTTTGTCCTTTACCGTCTAGCACCAGACCAGTTGAAATGACATTTCTATAAGCAGTTTTATTACTAATCAAGGTCGAAATTGCAAGTAGAGTATAAAACCAACCTCTTGTCTGATCAACCGCCTCACATATAAAATCAGCTGGGAACTGACTTTCAAAATTGTTTTTGTTCTCGAATGGATAATGATATTGAGCATAAGGCATAGACCCAGAGTCAAACCAGCAATCTATCACTTCTGGTGTTCGTCTCATTTTACCACCACAAGCACACTCAAACTCAACAACATCAACATAAGGGCGGTGTGGCTCTATATCACCTATCTCTTTTAGCGAAGTTACTACTTTATACTTCTTGCACACCTCACACTCCCATATTGGCAAAGGAGTGCCCCAATATCTATCTCTTGATAGAGCCCAATCGACATTATTTTCTAACCAATTACCAAACCGACCATGTTTTAGATGCTTTGGATTCCAATTAATTTCTTCATTATTAGCAAGTAATTCATCCCCCACCTTTGTGGTCGCAATATACCAGCTGTCTTTTGCATAATATAAAAGGGGTGAGTCGCAGCGCCAACAAAATGGATAATCATGGCTGAATTGTTCAGTTTTAAATAAAAGTCCTCTTTGTTTTAGATCGTCTTTGACGTCAGCGTCGGCGTCTTTAACAAATTTCCCCTTTCCTGCCCCTGCCAGTGCAATGCCTTGTTCATCCACAGTCTTTAAAATTTTAATACCGTTTTTTTCAAATCCCCACTCATAATCTTCCTGACCGAAAGCTGGGGCGATATGAACTATCCCTGTTCCATCTTGGTCTGATACATAATCTGCGATTATCAATTTGTAACCCTTATCCCCCGCCTCTGCAAAATTCAATCCGTCTGAGTAAAGCGGTTCATAATCATCAGTTTCATCATTGGGCGATTTAAGCTCTTTGAGTAGATCATCACCAGTGTATTCTTTGATAATCTTGTAACCGTCCCCCATGACTTGTTCAAGTCTGCTTTTAGCTATTACAAATTTGATTCCATCGCTTTCTACCAGAGAATAATGAACGTCCTCGCCAAAGGCTAGTGCAATATTTCCTGAGAGTGTCCAGGGCGTGGTAGTCCAAACCAAAAAATAAAAATCCTTTTGGCTTGATTTAAATAGGACATACACTGACTCCTCTCTGACATTCTGATATCCCTGTGCCACCTCATGCGACGATAGAGCCGTTCCACATCTTGGGCAATAGGGTACAATTTTGTAACTTTTGTATAAAAGGCCTTTTTTTTCAATCTCTCCGATAATATTCCAGACGCTTTCGATGTATTTCGGCTCATAGGTGATATACGGATTTTTCATATCAACCCAGTAGCCCATCCTTTCTGTCATCTCCTCCCATTGGCCTTTGTATTTCCAAACTGATTCTTTGCATAGTTTGTTAAATTTTTCTATGGAGTCATAGCTATTACCTTGCACGATATTCTCAATCTGGTTTTTGCCTGAAATACCCAGCTCTTTTTCGACCTGAAGTTCGACTGGAAGTCCATGTGTATCCCAACCAGCCTTTCTTTCAACATGATATCCTTCCATTGTTTTATAACGGGCGAAAAGATCTTTAAAGGCTCTTGCCAATACATGATGCAGACCAGGTTGTCCATTGGCCGTCGGGGGACCTTCATAAAAAACAAAATTGCCTTTTTTTGCTTTTTTCCCCAGTGTTTTATTAAAAATATCTTCCTTTTTCCAGAAAGAAAGTATTTGTTTCTCTTCATCATTTAGTTTAAGTTTTGGGTCGATTTTCTTAAAAGACATAGTTGTATTATACAGATTTTACCTTTATCTGAACACACTTTTTTCTTAGAAAAGTTAGGGGCACCCAAAGCTTTTGCTTCAGGTGCCCTTGTTTGGCTAGGTTTGTTTTTTTGGCAATCTTAGCCTTTTGAGTGATTTTAGATATTTTTTATTTCGATCGTCCTTGCGCCAGGCCCTGACTGTTGAGTATCCCCAGCTCCTGAGCGCAATCTTCATCTTTTGGAGAGTAAAAACAGCGGAAATAACTCTTCTTAGGGCATAGAATCGAACGTACCCCTTGATGATCTCATTCTGAAGCTCATAGGGTGACATGTTTTTCGGCCGGAAGACTACATGATGAGCATCATAGTGGTTCCAGTTGTTGTCAAATATTCTGTTTCTACTTTCCAGTTCCTGGTAAAGTTCCGTTCCAGGAAGCGGTGTCAAGATATTGGGCATTATCGTATCAAGCTTATACTTGAGTGCAAAATCTACTGTATCTTTGACGACTGTTGACTGATCAGTATCTGCGCCAAGAACAAACATACCGTGTGCCCCGATGCCATATTGATGGAGAAGCTCAACTGCTCTAATTATTTCTTCCACTTTTTGAGATTTATGGAAACTATTTAGAGTTGCCTGGCTAACTGATTCCAATCCTAAATAGACAAGCCAAGCTCCACTTTTAGACATAAGATCAAGAAGCTCAAGGTCACGAACAACGTCTATTCTCATTTGAGCACTCCATCTTATCCTCAGCTTCTGATCAATCATCATCTTTAAGAGAATTTTAAGTCTTTGCGTATTTGCGGCCAGGTTGTCGTCATAGAAGAATATGTTAGTAGCCCTTTTTGATTTTATTTCTTCGATAACTTTTTCTGCTGAGCGATAGCGATACTTCTTCCCAAACATCGCGGTCACTGAACAAAAGTTACAGTCAAAAGGACAGCCCCAGCTAGTCATAATCGGCGTAGTGGTTATCTTTTGATGGTTTTTTATCAGAGTTAAGTCAGGAAACGGGAGATCGTCTAGGTTTTCTATCTTGCCGCCAATCGGATTATGGATGACCACTCCTTTTCTTTTGTATGAAATCCCAGGGATTGTCTCCAAGGAACCTTTGCCTCCAAGATAAGCAATAAGCTCCAACATGATTCTGTTGCCTTGTTCACCAACAGCAACATAGTCAACATGGCGGAGAGCCTCCTCAATCATGAAAGTGACATGTGGTCCACCAATGATTACGGGAACTCCATTCAGACGTAGTCTGTCTGCCATGTCATAAGCTTGATTCACTGTTGAGGTTGTTGCTGAGAATCCCACTAAATCTGCTGATAGCAGATCGTCCCAGTCAACTGGTGCCAAGTCAAGGACATAGATAATAACATCGTGGCCCTTCTCGATCAGGCTCGCCCCAATCATGGGTAGCCCAAGTCTTGGTAGTTTGAATTTCGAAAAGACGTGAACTCCAGCCGGTGCCGGCTCTACCAACCTAATCTTCATATCAATTCTCCAATCAAATATTTTCAAGGAACGTCAATCTATTATACAGATATTAACAAGTTCGAAACATAACATTTTTTTATCCAATTTGGTGTCTTGGGTGAGATACATAGGTTACACATCTGATAGAATATTAGAACAATATTTTATGAGTGAGGCACTATGCAAAACAGTGGCTGTTATTTCAAGCCCAAACCAATAATACTTTTAGATAAGTAT
>Ga0194039_1000445_pt1 | contig 25120 bp, 23 predicted proteins | sample JunL228m_MetaG_FD_148679 | JGI IMG/M metagenome (GOLD analysis project Ga0194039, IMG submission 148679) | Anoxic zone freshwater microbial communities from boreal shield lake in IISD Experimental Lakes Area, Ontario, Canada - Jun2016-L227-8m | ecosystem: Environmental > Aquatic > Freshwater >... | reverse complement strand
AAACTATATTTTTTAAAAACTTTTAGCGGTAAAAATTGTATAGATCTTATTGTTTTTCTACAGTTTGGCTCTTCACAATGACATTTCATTGACCAAAAAATATCTCCTTCTGTCGTAGAATAGTCAAAAGTAATTTCTTCTTCTTTTTCTATATTACGCAAAGCAACCACAGTGACTCTGCCTTTTATTGCTGAATTCGGATTACAAGAATGATTAAAATAGACACTATATTCTTTTTCAGGATTTATCCATTCATTTTTACCAACACCAACCCAATTTAGTCCAGCAACTTTTGCCCTTTTCTCATCTGTTATAAAAAACTTTATCTTTTTTCCTTTAACAAAAAAAATCACCTCTCCTCTTTTAATGTTCCTGGAGGCAAAAAGGCCTTTACCGTGCAACTTGCTTTTTCCAATATAAATTTTTCTAGATTCTTGTTCCATAAACTAATCATGTTTCATAAGAAAATCTATGTCTTTTATTATACTCTTTTTCTTTACAAAAAGAATACCAACTATAATTATGTCGGATATAAGCATATAAACAGGATAAATTAATATAGCAAAAGTAAATCTTTCAACAGCAAAAAGATTGATCATATCTGCAATCCCTGTACCAAACCAAGCCCAAAAATCTTCTCCTTCTGGACGTAAAAATGATTTTTTAATTGTTGGAAAAATTGCAAAAGAATCGCTTGCCAAGTTTGTTATAAGCGCAACAACTGGATTATTAAAAATAATCCAAAGAATAATACTCACCAAAGCTCCAAGCAAACAAATTATATCCGTTTTATTGCTTAAACCACCTTCTCCATATTTTATTGATAAAATCGCAATTAGAAATGGACCCAAAAATTCAACATATGGGACCCATATTGTATTTTCAGCACCAGAAAATTGGTAACTTAGAGCAAGAACTAAGCCCATAAAAGACCAAATCCACCAGCTTGCCCTATTTGGTTTTGTCTTACCTCTTATAACAGAAACTATATAGACTAAATAAGCAAAAAAGGCAATTGCGCCAGCGAGCAAGCCAAGGATAACTTTCATATCAGTAAAATCTAGATTAAAGCCAAACACTCTTTCATTTTACCACGAGATTTTCCGAAAAGCTAAGTATAATAATGTCTTATCTAGTTTCACGAACTTCCGATAAACGAAAAATTAACATCTAGTCTTAAGGATGATACTATTGTAAACATGATATCAAGATATTTAAACAAAGAAATAGAAGTCACCATGGATAGACCATTAGGGTCCAAGCACCCAAAATATGACTATGAATATCCAATAAATTATGGGTTCATAGAAAACACAATGCAAGGTGATGGAGAAGAAATTGATGCTTATTGCATTGGTCCCAAGGAAGCTCTTAAAAAATTCACTGGAATTTGCGTAGCATATATTAAAAGGTCAGACGACCCAGAGGATTTCAAATTAATTGTTGTTGATAAAAACAACATATATGTCACTGATTCAGAGACATTAAAAGCCGTACATTTTCAGGAACAATTTTTTTCTCCGACAGTGATGCGATCCTAGATAAAGACAAAATAATAATAGTTAACCTTTCGGGTCGAGGGGATAAAGACGTTGATTATATCGCTCAACTACTAAAAATATAAATTATATTCCAAAAAGACGTTTGGTGTTAGTCACAATTGCTCTCGCGGCTTCTTCTTCGGGAATATTTTTTATCAGAGCAATCTTTTTTACAATTTCTTTTACATAAGATGGTTCATTGCGCCTGCCTCTGTAAGGCATTGGTGCTACATACGGGGAATCAGTATCAGTCAGAATCATATTTAATGGAGTTTCTTTTATCACACCTACATAATCACAGATCTCTAATCTTGGTTTGTATGTTATAGGGCCTGCAAATGAAACATAAATGCCCATATCAACAAACCTTTTCATGTCTTTTACGCTGCCAGCAAAAAAATGTGAAACCCCTTTTACATTAGGATAATTTTTCAAAATTTCTGCCACATCAGCATAGGCATTGCGAGTTTTGTCTGTTGGGTTATTTCTAATGTGAAGCATGAGTGGCTTGCCAACTTCATTTGCTAGTTCTACCTGAGAAACAAAAGCTGTTTTTTGTTTCTCAATAGACTCTGAATCCATATGAAAATAATCCAAACCACATTCTCCGAGAGCTACAATTTTTTTATCTTTCAAAAGTTCTCTATAGACATCTTTATCAAAGACTTCACCGCGTGAAGTAAATTCTTCTCCTTCGTCTCCTAATTCCTTTGCATCATGAAATGACTTATCTGTATGAATAGGATGTAGCCCGACAACTGCATAAACTCCCTCTTCATATCTGTGAGCAAGTTTTATGGCAGCACGTGAAGTATCTACCTGAGTACCAATATTAAAAAACCAAGTATCGTTATCGAGCGCTCTACGAATAACCGCATCATGATCTTCTTCAAAGATCTTGAAATTTATATGTGCGTGTATGTCAATATATTTTGGCATCGGATTTATAGAAGTCATGCTCGGTGTCATTCTTTTCTCAAAAACAACGGCATTTCTGGTTTTTTGTTTTGTTTTATTAATTCTTGAATTTTTTGAGAAGTTTCAGGAAGCGCCGGCTCTATTGCTAAAGCTGCTTTGTATAAATTAAATAATAAATAATGTAAATCCTTCTCTGCTTCTTCTTTGTTTATTTTAATTTTTTTAAACGGTTCATTTTTTTGAATATACTCATCTAAACTACTTAAGTCTCCCCAAATTTTATTTATAAATTTATTTAAATCAAAAGCTTCTAATTCTTCAACTGATTGTTTATAATATTCTAATTTTAAATCTTCCTCACTTAAATTAACTCCATAATTCACAACCATAGTCATAACTCGAGAAACCAAATTCCCCAATCCATTTGCAAGACCTGAATTGTATGCATCTTTGAATCTTTCTATGGTAAATGGACTATCTTCAAAACTGCTTACTTCTCGAAGTAGAAAATATCGTAGCGCATCGGTGCCGTATTCTTTTACAATATCTCGAGGATCAACCACGTTTCCAACGGTCTTTGACATCCTGACTCCCCCCTCTGCTGTTATAAAACCATTTACAACGATTTGGTGAGAATTTGGCAAACCTGCTGCCATAAGCATGGCTTGCCACATAGCAGCTTGAAAACGAGTATTGTCCTTGCCACAATATTGAGTTGGGTTTCCATTTATCCAATATTTTTCAAATAAAGACACGCCAACCACCGCCTCCTTCGCCAAGGCTTCGGAAGGCCAGGCAAGGGTAGAAATATAATTTACTAATGCATCAAACCAAACATACATCACATGGTCTTCGTCTCCTGGCACAGGTATACCCCAAGGCATTTTTGATTTTAATCGTGAAATAGAAAAATCTTTTAAACCATTTTTTATAAAGTTTTTTATTTCATTAAAACGAAACTCCGGAACAACAAAATTTGGCTTTTTAGTATAAAATTCCAAAAGACGATCAGAAAATGCTGAATATTTGAAAAAATAATTTTCTTCTTTTATTAATTCTACTGGGCGACCCGGATGGAGTTCACATTCTCCTTTATCATTCAATTCTGAATCTGTTTTTTCACTTTCACAACCTACACAATATTTCGCTTCATAATTCTTTTTATAAATGAACCCATTGTCTGCAACCTTTTTCCAAAACTCTTGTGCTGCTTTTTCATGATGAGGATATGTGGTACGAATAAAATGAACATCATCACTCACTCCAAACATTTTCAACTGTTCTTTAAAGGTTTCAAATCCTTGGTCTACAAATTTTTGTACATCTACTTTTTGCTCTTTAGCTTTTTCATAAATTTTCATTCCATGCTCGTCAGTGCCAGTATTGAAATACACATCATAGCCAATAAGTTTTTTATATCTAGCTATAGTGTCTGCACGCACGAATTCAAGCGCATGACCCATGTGAAGTGGAGCATTCACGTAAGGTAAAGTAGTGGTAATGTAGAAATTTTTATCGTTGTTCATTATTTGTTCTAAAGAGAGCTTTGTGTTTTTCAATATCACTAATCAATTCCATTAAAAATACTGCCACAGGAATAGCAAGGACAAGTCCCCATATTCCACCAAGCTCAAAACCGATCACAGCCGCGAGAATCACCACTATTGGCGAAAGCCCTACTACTTTTCTAATAACTAGAGGAGAAAACAAAAATACTTCAAATTGATGGATTATAAGATAAGCACCAGCTACCAACAGAGCATCCGTTATCCCTCCTGAAAGATAAGTGAAAGAAATCGCAGGAACTAAGGCAATTATAATACCATAAGGAACAAGCTCCATTATCCCCGCAATAATAGCTAAAAGTAATGCATATTGATTGCCAAGCAATGAAAGTACTAAATATGTGAGAATTGTTATCAAAACCCCCAAAAGAAGTTGCCCCCTAAGCCAAAGAGCGATCTTCCTGCGCGAACGTTGCCATAGATCTACTATGTATTCTTCTTGTTTTCTTGGAATTATAATCCTCAAAAAGTTCTCTATCCCCTTTTCTTGAATTGAAAGATAAAAAGATAAAATTATAATCAAGCTAAAATTAAAGATACTCCCAAAGGCAACTGAAACAGTTTGAAAAAATCCTCCAGAAAGATTTGTTATAAATGCTTTTGATGTCGCAAGCAATGTGGTCAAAGACAAACTATGGGAAAGATTAGAGACAATGTCCTTTGCCCCAGAAAATGCTTCATTTTGGAAATAAGAAAGAAACTGATTGTCTGGTATATAAGAGGATAAGAATGTTGAAAAATTATAAACTTCAGTTATTAAAAGTGGAGCAAAAAGATAAAATAACCCAGCTAGGATAAGAACACCAATAACGTAAACGATAACTACAGCAAAAACTCTGCCAATTTTTATCTTTCTAAAATATGGAACAGCTGATTCGACGAATGATGAAATCACGATAGCCGTCAAAATGACAAGAACTAAATCTCTCAAAACCCAAAGCAAATAAATACCGAGAGCCACAAGCGCAACCCTCAAGATCGTACCTGTAGATATAGATAAATAATTTGTATTATTATTCCCAAACATATAAATATATTACCACAAAAATACACAAACTAAAAACTTAGAATTTTAGCACCTTTGAAAATTGAGTTTTTTCCTTAAAAGGGCCAATCAAGGCTAGATTTAGCTTATCATCAACAAAGATTTCATTGGCTAATTTTTTTATATCTTTTGCACTTACTTCTCGTATTTCTTTTGCTTTTTGTTCGACACTCTTAATTTCGTGTTTTAAAAGTTCTTGCCCACCATAAAAACTAGATATATCATCACTGGACTCTAAGGACAATTTCATATTGCCTATCAAGTATTCTTTTACCTTATTCAACTCTTCTTCGCTTACTAAACTTTCTTTTAATTTTTTACACTCCTCGAGCACTGCTAAAATAACTTCATTTATTCTTTTATTGTCTACTCCAGATGAAACTTGAAAAAATCCATGATCAGTAAAAGCATCGTCATATGCTCTAACATAATACCCTACCCCCATTTCCTCACGAAGTTTTTGAAAAAGTCTCGAACTCATTCCTCCGCCTAAAATTCCACCAAGCACAGAAAGTGCAATATTTTTCTTGCTAAATAAATCATATGTACGAACTCCAAGCACAAAATGTGTCTGATCGGTCTCTTTAAATTTTAGCAAAACTTTTGGTTTGTTTTGTATTTCTATCACCTTCGCTTTTTTTGCTTTTTTGCCACGTGGAATTGCCCCAAAAATTTTATTTACTTCTTGCATTACATTTTTTTCAGTCACCTGCCCTGATACTACAATCACTGTCGCTTCTGGTAAATAATGAGCTTTTTTATAGGCAATAAAATTGTCGCGTTTCATGCTTAAGATATTTTTCTTTTCTCCTGCTATATTCCATCCTGCTGGCTGATCACCGTATAGAAGCTCCATCATTAAATCTTGCACATGACGCATCGGTAAATCTTCATACATATTTATCTCTTCAATGATTACTCCCTTTTCTTTCTCCATTTCAATTCTCGGAAAAGTAGAGTTCAAATAAATATCAGAAACCACATCAAAAATTTTCTTAAAATGCTTGGCATCAGATTTTGCATAATATCCAGTATATTCCTGAGCAGTAAAAGCATTATACTGACTCCCGATGGCATCAAGTTCTTTTGAGATATCAATAGCTTTTGGCCTTTTGACTGTTCCCTTAAAACACATATGTTCCAAAAAGTGCGATATACCATTTATCTCTTTTGTTTCATATTTAGAACCTGCTTCTACGAGCACTAAAACCGTCACAGTCGGATTGTCTTTCATCGGTACAGTTACAACCCTAAGCCCATTTTTAAAAACTTTTTTTGTATATTTCATAATAGAGAAATATTAACATAAATTTATTTAATCACCACCTCGCCCTTCGGGCACTCCTCCTCCACAAGGAGGAGAGGAATTTAATTCATTTAAAATACTTTGCAAAACACCGTTTAGATTTGAATTAATTTGGCCATTATCAAAGCGCAAAACTTTTATATCTAGTCCAGTAAAATAATTTGTTCGAATTTTATCATATTCTACGTTATCTTTTCCAAAATGCTGAGAACCATCAACTTCAATAATTAATCTTTTTGATGGACAATAAAAATCAGCAACATAGCCACCAATACTGTGCTGTCTTCTGAATTTAAACCCAAGTTTTGAATTTTTTAATTTCGCCCAAAGTAAAATTTCCTGAGGAGTTGCATTATTCCTTAATTCTTTTCTGCGGTTCAGTAAAGAACTTATATTGTTTAAAATTTTCATAGATTTTACCCCCTCCTTGTTGAGGAGGGGGCGGGGGGGGTGGTGATTAATTTATTTTGCCTTTTATAAAACCAATAAGTTCAGCTACCTTTACCCTTTCTTGTTCTCCTGTATCGCGATCTCGCACAGTCACTGTGTCATCAGTCAAAGTATCAAAATCTATGACAATACAAAATGGTGTACCTATCTCATCTTGCCTACGGTAACGTTTCCCAATGTTGCCATTGTCATCATATGTAATCCATCCAAATTCTTTTTTCAAATCCTTAAAAACATTTTTTGCATAAGTAATGAGTTCTGGTTTATTTTTCAAAAGTGGAGAAACGCAAGCCTTGTATGGAGCAATAGATGGTGGCAATTTTAAATAAACTCTAACATCATCGCCGATACCTTCTTCTCTGTAAGAAGAACAGAGAAGTGCAAGGATCGCACGATCAACACTTACAGTTGGCTCAATGACATGAGGGATAAACTTATCTCCTGTAGCTTCATCCAAGACTTCCATTTTTTCACCAGAATATTCTTGATGTCTCCTCAAGTCAAAATCCCCCCTATGTGACAAACCAGTCAGTTCTTTGGTCCCAAAAGGATATTCAAATTCTAAATCTACTGTTTTTATACTATAGTGAGCCCTACCGTCTTCGCCATGCTCTAGTGAATGAAGTTTTGTTGTATCAACACCGATTCTCGAAAGCCACTCTTTTTGCTCTAATAAAAAATTGTCAAAGTAAGATTCCCAAGGGGAATTTGGGTGAATAAAATATTCAAACTCCATAATTTCGAATTCTCGTAATCTATAAGTAAAATCTCTCGGTGTTATTTCATTTCTAAACGCCTTACCTATTTGGGCAATACCAAAAGGAATCTTGGGAGATAGTGATTGTAAAACATTTTTAAAATTAACAAACATACTTTGAGCTTCTTCCGGACGAAGATACGTTTTTATTGCAGTTTCCTCTGACGCACCTACTTTTGTCTCAAGCATTAAATTAAAATTATTTGGACTGGTTAATTTACCACCACAATCAGGGCATTTGTCTTTGTCTTCGATCTGATCAGTTCTGAAACTATGCCCACATACTCCACATTTTGAAATCGGATCAACAAAATTTTCTACGTGACCTGACGCTTCCCACACTCGTGGATGCATCAAAATTGGAGTATCTATCAAATAGACATTTTCTCTATTTTTAATAAAAAAATTCACCCAAGAATCTTCTATATTCTTTTTCAACAAAGAACCAAGTGGTCCATAGTCATAAGTTCCCGCCAATCCGCCATATATCTCAGATCCTGGGAAAATAAACCCGCGTCTCTTGCAAAGGGAAACTATCTTTTCCATCAGATCATTGTCTTTGTTTTTTGCTGTATTTTCTTTCATATTTTTTTATTTCTTTTAATTCTAATCCACTACTCTATCACCGTTTGTAGGGAAAGCTGTATCATTCGGAAGTCTTGTGTTTAATGCTGCTTTATTGACTCTAACATCAACATTAGCAAAATCATCATGCCCCGTCAAAACTGTATCATTTAAAATAACTGGAGCTGTGCCAACTTGAGAAGACGAAGGAGTAAAAGCAATTTGAAAAAATACCTCCCGTCCTGCTTCTGTTATTCCAGTGCCTTTTGGAATATTGCCAACATTCCATATTATCTCTTTGGTAGATGGATTATAAGTCAGGTCTTCAGATGCAGGAGAAACATTGCCGACAAATCTCACCCATTGTGGAAAAGTAGATCGTATTTGTGTTTTTGAAATATTATTTGAAGAATTTGAAAGTGACCAACTCACTGTATAGGTAGTTTCATTTTCTTTCTTTGGTGGAATCGGTCCAGTGTTTTGAAATGGTCCAAAATAATACAAGGCCTTTGACGCAAGTCCAACATCAGAAATAATTCTGACAATCTTTGATTCTGAGTTTTTTAATTCAGTGATAGCGTTCCCTTCTAACGCTTGTTTGCCACTAATAGAAACATCTATATTGAGAGTCGGGTCTGGGAGCATGCCATTCAAATCTGAAAAAAGTGACAATGGAGAAACTGAGAAAGAAACACTTCCAGAATCACCCGGATTCACTTCAGCAAAATTATATTGCGAATTTTTATCCCAAATTATCGTATCGTTTAATGAATTATAAAAACCTTCTCGAGCAACTATAGTTTTACGATCTAGAGCATTGCCATAAAGTTTTGCTTCTATTTGCAGATTATTTATTTTTGTTTCTAAGTTGTTCATCCAACGTATTTCACCTTGAATCATTGTCTTTGAATCTGATGCATACTCCCTCTGATATACGCCATTTATAAATAATTTTGCTTCGATAAATGGTTTTTTAATTAAAACCGTATGCCCAAGAGAATTAAAAACAACACCAATATTTGTACTATCAGAATCAGCTTGTGCTCCACTATATATATGAAACGTTTTTTCTTCCCCATCTGATACGTCGAGCATCTTGCCAGTAACTGAGATATCTCGTTCTGCTCCAGGAGAAAGATCGCCAAGACTCCAGATGTTATTACCAATTGAAGGGACAGGATTCGAAGATATAAACTGAAACCCAACTGGGTAGTCGAATTTTACAAGTATTTTTGAAGCTGTCTTTGTGGCATTTAACGTAGCCTTTACTTTTAAGGTTATGTCTTGATTTGGACTTATCTCAGTCGGGGCATCTACTGTGAGATCTATAGGAGCAGAACTTATGGTAACATCAAAAAACTTCTCTTTAACAAAAATAGCGTTTGATCCTTCGACTCTGTATTCAAGAGCAACTCTAACCTGACGAACACTGCCTTGTTCTCCAAAAAGAACAACTTTCATGTTGTCTTTTTTTATAGCGCCAGATGGAATAGTGCCTAGCGAATCACGAAGCCTCTCTGTGTCTTTTGAAAGATCGCCCGATGAACCTTTTGGGTATTCGACAATCAAATCAGCAAGCTCAAGCAAGGAACTATTTCTGTTTGTTATTTCAATTTGGAGTGGAAGCTCTTCGCCACCAGCAGTAAATGTATTGCCAAGCACTGCGATATCTATATTGTCATTTGAAACAGTATTTCCGCCAGCAAAAAACATATAAGAGGCATAACCCAATGCTAAAACAAAAAAAACAATAGAAAAAATAAAAAACTTTTTAAATACCGATGTCTTTTTGAAAAATTTTTCTTGAATGTTGGATTTCATCTGTTCTTCTTTCGCCCAAGATTCTGGGACTTTTTTATCATTTTTATAAACAAAACCATCGCGATGCTCTATCTTCACTTCGTAGTTTTTACTGAAGAGCTTCGTTTTCATCTCTTCAATTCTATTTAATTTTTCTCTATCTTCTTGGAGCATTTATTTATTATACCACAAACTATAGATGCGTTTCCCCAAGTGCTTTGTTTATTTCAGACAATATCTTTGAACGACTTTTGTCGACTTCAAACATGAGATCTTCTTCAAATGGTGATTTAATAATATTTTTTAGTATTTTATCATCCCCGATATATCCTAGATTATCTAGCACTCGAAGTACTATCACAACTTCAATATTTCGTAATTGGTTAATATTTTTAGATTTCTCTAAGATGGTTAAACCTTTTAATAAATCCAAAAATAATTCTTCATTAGCTTCTTCCCCTTTCAGCAAGCGTTGCAATAGCCTGCCTATATTTGCAAAAGTTTTAAAAGTTTCTGAATTTTTACAAATAATTTCAAGTTTATCTGTTTTGGACGCGCTGGTGAGTCTCCAAAAATCTTTTCCGCGAACTAGGTCGAGTTTCACGTGAGCATAATCAATAAGCACAAAACGTAGTTTTGAGGACATCTTCCTCACTCCTTGAGCTGAGGCATAAATCATTCCTAAATCACGTGTAAAAATAGAATAACACCTTCCGGTTTCTCCAAAATTTCTACTTCCTAAAATTATTCCTTCCGTATGATAAATGTGGTACATTAGAATTTTTTTTCTTTGTTTATTTCAAAATTTTTGAAAGCAATACCCTCTTTCTCTAAAGCAAGTGAGACTATATTATGATTTGCCCCAAAGGAAATTAGCATCCCGTCATGTACTGGAAAACAAATTTTTGGTTTTATCTCTAATGCATAGTTAACAGCATTTTTTACGTTTGTCCAAGGACCAGCTACTGGTAATGCTAAAATTTCAACCTGCTTCCCCGGATTATAAAAAGAATCTCCAGGATAAAATAGCCTCCCCCCGACAAAAAACCCAGTATTTTCCACTTGCCCAATATCCTGATAAATTTCTTCATGTTTACAATTATGAGCTTCAATTTCAACGCCAAAAAAATCTGTGGGTTTTTTATCATCTAGAATTTCATATTTTATATTTACTTCATCGAGCAGTTTTCCAACTCCTTTATTTGTAATAATCTTTATGTTTGGATTGTTTTCAATAATCTTTTTTAAAGATTCAATATGAATATGGTCTCCGTGCTCGTGGGTAATAATTATCAAATCAATATTTTTTTCATCGCTATGTTTTTCAACTGTCCAAGAACCTGGGTCAGTCATTATCCTTCTATGGTTTTCTTCTATAACCAAACAACAATGCCCTATTTTTTTAATCTTCATAACTCTATTTTACCACAATATTTTTGCAACAATATCATGACAACACTTTTTACCGATAGGAATAAAATGTTGACTAGCTATTACTGTCTTTTTTGTAGATTATAAACTTTTACACCATCATAAACCTTTAAAACTTTTAACCTTTCTTTAAATTCTTCTGGCAATGGACCATAGCCGATCCAAACGCTTTTTTGAATCATCTTAAAATCCCAATCTTTGATTTGTTGTCTGAGCCAGACTCTAACCTTTCTCTTTTTCTCTGGAATATCAAAAATAATCATTACTTTCTTTGTTCTTTCTGGTTTTTTTATTATTTTTTTATATGGATTACTAAAAAATGTTTTTCCTTGTTCTGAAAGAAACAACTCGTCATTCTTGTTTTGAACAATTCCCCGCTTTTTCAAGCGATACACGCTTTGATTAAAAACATGATTAGAAATTTTTCGCCTATTTTGCACTCGTTCCCATAATATTTTTCTCCTTATAGAAGTAGATCTGCAAGAAAAAAGGAAAGCTATTATTTCATCTGAAATTGTATTCTTGTAATTATCTGTCATATTTACATGATAACACTTTTAGACGATCGTCTCAATGTGTTGTTCATAAAAATAATGACATTAAGATTAATTTTGAATAGATACTTTAAACATCAAATCGTTGATTTTTATTTCTTCGCCATTATTTGATTTCAAATTAACATCTTTCGCAAGTACTGTTTTTTTGATATCTTCTTTAAATTTTTGAATCAAATTTTTACCTTCTTCATTTGTTTCTAAAGAAAGTAAAATTGTATCGCTTGGAGTTAAACCTTCTTTTTTGCGAATATCCTGTATTGCTCGTACAAGTTCACGATAGTCCCCTTCTTCTTTTAATTCTGGAGTTATTTTTATGTCGAGCAAAACTTCATTTTCGAGATCTATATTTTCAACCAAATCTTTTACATTTAACTCATCTTTAATTAATTCCGTGTATTCTTCACTTAGCTTATAATCCTTTACTTCAATCTTAGAAAGTGGTTGGCGAACTTTTATCCCAGCTTTCTGGCGAGCTTCGAGCCCTAAAGAAACAATCTTTCTAACTTTTTCCATTTCTTCAATTATATTTTCAAGCTCAAATTTTTCATTAAATAATGGCCAATTTTCTAAATGTACACTTTCGATATCTTTTTCATTTTTTAATTTTAGCCAAATATCGTCCGCGGTAAAAGGCGCAAATGGTGCAATCATTTTTGCAAGATCTTTTAACACAAAATATAAAGTCATTTTTGCGCCCTCTCCGTCTTTTGTATCTTTTGAGTTTTCGACAGAAGTGGATTTTATTCGATCACGCGAACGACGCAAATACCAAGTAGACAAATCTCCAATAAAATCTCTTATAGCTCGAGCTGGCTCAAGAAGTCTATAATCATCTAGATTTTTTACGCAAATAGAATTTAATTCATCTAGCTTAGCCAAGATCCATTGATCTAAAATATTTTCTGGTTTTTCATATTTTTTATTTTCTAGTTCTTTGTCTCTATAAAGTTCATAAAATGCTAAGACATTGTAAAGCAACCCGAAAACTTGTCGATGAAGTTCCAGGACTGTTTTCTCATCAAAACTTTTAGAATCCCCTGGCTGATTCACTGCATACATCCAAAAACGTAAAGTATCTACTCCATATTTTTCCATCATCACCCAAGGATCAACTATATTGCCAACAGATTTGGACATTTTTTTACCCTCTCCATCTAAAATAAGCCCCAGGCAAATTACATTTTTGTATGGTGTCCCTTTACCCATCAGCACTCCCACAGCAAGTAGTGTATAAAACCATCCACGAGTCTGGTCTGTGGCCTCAGAAATAAAATCAGCTGGGTATCTAAGCTCTTTACCTCCAAGTAATTTATTTTTTTTAAAATCAAACGGATAATGATCTTGAGAAAAAGGCATTGTACCAGAATCAAACCATACGTCCATCACTTCTTTTACTCTTGTCATCTCTCCCCCACATGAATGAGTACAGACAAGTTTTACATCATCGATGTATGGTTTATGTAAATCTAATTCAAAATCATCATTGTGTGAAAGAGGTACAAAAAGCAATTCTCGCAATTCTGCGTTCTTGAAATGATCAAAACGTTCTCCGAGTTTTGTGATTTCATCCATATCTAGCCCGAGTGCCACAGAGAACATAAGTTTTGCAGGAGAATCGTGCGTAACAATTAAAATATTTTTATCTTTGTATTTATTTTCAATGTCGTAAAGAAACTCTGCTACTCTTTTTTTGACTTCAGTAAATGATTCTGAACCTTCTGGAGCTGCTTTCAAAAAATGTGGGTAGTCATTCCAAATCTTTCCGTTAAAAATACCAGCACACAATTCTCTTATTCTTTTATCAAAAATTAGAGATTCTGCAGAAAGTTTTAATCCATTCATTACTATTTCCGCAGTTTCTTTTGTCCTCATAAAATCAGAAGAAATAATGAGATCTATTTTTTTGTCTTTTATCTCATTTAAAGAATTCAAAACCTGTTTTTTCCCATCTTCTGTTAAATGATCTATGTCGTCAACTTTTGAACAAATTTTGCCAGTTAGGTTGCTCTCTGCTCCACCATGTCTCATTACAAAATATTTATTGCCAGACTTTTTAATATTTTTTTTCATATCTTCAATGCTGCCAATAACATGTTTTTCTTTGCAAGTTTCACAAATCCAAATAGGCAACGGCGTACCCCAATAACGCTCTCGAGAAATAGCCCAGTCTTTGACCTCACGAAGCCATTCACCAAAACGTCCTTCTTTTATGTGTTCTGGTTCCCAATTTATTTTTTCGTTTTCTTTAACAAGATCATCACGCAACGAAGACATCCTCACATACCATGAGTCACGGGCATAGTAGATAAGTGCAGTTTTGCAACGCCAACAATGTGGATATGAGTGTTCATATTTTTCTTTTTTTAATAAAAGTCCTCGATGAGCTAGGTCTTTTATTATATCTATGGCTACTTCTTCGTCTCGAACAAACCGTCCTTCTAGAAAAGAGGCACCTGGTAAAAATCTTCCATCAAGTCCTACGAGATGATGTTTCGGTAAACCAATTTCAGTTCCCAAAACAAAGTCATCTTGACCATACATAACTGCAGTGTGCACAACTCCAGTACCATCATCTGTGGTAACAAAATTTGCAGGATATACTTTGAATGCTTTTTCTAATTTAGTTTTTTCACCCTCAGAAATATTATTCTCAAGAAATGGATAAAGTGGTTCATACTCTAGGCCGATTAGATCCTTGCCTTTAATATCGTTGTGAACAATTTCTATTTTTTGATCTTTAAAAACACTTTCTACCCTTGCGGTTGCGATGATATAAAGTTCAGATATCCCTTCAACTCTCAATGCTGTATAAGAAATATCTTTTCCAACTGCTAATGCTACATTACCAGGAAGAGTCCAAGGAGTGGTTGTCCAAGCAAGAATATAGGCAGTATCTTTTGTTTCCTTGCCTTCACCATATTTTTGTCCAGCTTTCATTTTAAATTTCACATACACAGACAAATCTTTAACATTTTTATATCCTTGGGCAATTTCATGCGAAGAAAGAGCTGTGCCACATCTGGGACACCACGGCACAACTTTGTAATCTTTGTATATCAATTTCTTGTCGTCGATAGTTTTTACTACGTTCCAGATAGACTCCATATACTTTTTGTCATAAGTTATATATGGATCTTTTTGATCAACCCAAAAACCTATTCTTTCTGTAAAGACATTCCATAAATCCAAATATTTCCAAACACTTTTTTTGCATCTCTTGTTAAATTCTGCGATACCAAACTCTTCAATTTCTTTTTTCGATTTTAATCCGAGTTCCTTTTCAACTTCAAGCTCTACTGGCAATCCATGAGTATCCCAACCTGCTTTCCTACGAACATAATATCCCCGCATTGTTTTGTATCTTGGAATAGCATCCTTGAAGGCACGGGCTTCTAAATGGTGAATCCCCGGCTTGCCATTTGCCGTAGGTGGACCCTCGTAAAAAACAAACTCCCCCTTTGGCGCTTCTTTTTCTAAAGACTTTTCAAAAATATTATTTTCTTTCCAAAACTGCAAAATTTTTTCTTCACGTATGGCTGATTCTGATTTTTTGTTGTTTTCCGTCATATTTTATAATCTTATCAAAAGATTTACTTTTTTACTAGATTTTTGTAATATTTAATCGAATTGCACCTTGCGACACAGTCCAACAAGTGAGACTCCCTTTCGTTCGGGAACTGAAGCATCTAAGTACCGCGTTACTAAAAAGGACAGCAAAATACAAACTACAAATACTACAATATGTATGTATTAGTCTCTGCAATTCTTGTTTACTGATAGCTTCAATTTTACTTTTTCGAGGGTCTCGAAGCGGACCTTGTACACGCTCGAAAAAGAATTCTGCCGGTGGCCGTAACTATAACGGTCCAATTGGATAAGTCGACGAAAAAACAAAAATCTATGTCGACCAGATGCCCGCAGAAAAGCCGTCCAGAATATCGGACGGCTTTTTTTATTTTCTTTTATTACATTTTTTCTGGAGTTTTTATGCCTAGTAACCAAAGCCCATTTTTCATCACAATAGAAAATGCTTCAGTAAGTGCAATTTTATACGGTGAATCTAGATCATCTTTGTCTATTATCTTCCCTTCACCATAAAAACTACTAAAAGCTCTAGCTAGAGCCATCAAATAAGTCGCGATATGGTGGGCTTGAAATTCTTCCTTGCTTCGCAAAACAACTTCTGGAAATTGATACAACATTTTCTCAACTTCTGTTGTTTCCCAGTTATTTTTTAATTCGTAATTTTTAATTTGTAATTTTTCTTCTTTGGCTTTTTCTATGATTGATCTCGCTCGTGCATAAGAATACTGAAGGTATGGACCTGAATCACCTTTTATATTTAAAATCTCTTCCATATCGAAAACTATATCTTTCAAACTTTCACGCTTAAGATCATTGAACTTCAACGCCCCGATTGCAACCTCTTCTTTTGTTTCTTTGTTTATCTCACTTGCCCTTTTTTCCGCTTCATCTATTATGTCTTCAAGCCAAATTGCATTGCCTTTTCTTGTGCTCATTTTCCCTTCTTTAAATCTATACAAACCATGAGCCACATGAACCCTTTTTCCCTTAGAGAAATATCCAAGCATTTCTTCCGCTTCAAAAATCTGTCTAAAATATTCTGTCTGTTCCATTCCAACTTCATTTATTATTGTTACATCATCTCCGTACTCACTTTTTCTCCATTTATCAGTTGCGAGATCCCTGAGAGCATACAAAGAAGAACCATCTTTTTTTGTGATCATTAGAGGATTTAATTTCTTTTCATCTGGGAAAAATATCAAAAAGGCACCTTCGCTTTCTTTCCCAATATTTTTAGCTTTTATATCATCTAAAACTGTTTGCATTTTATCTTCATAAAAACTTTCACCATTTAACGTATCAAACTTAGAGATATCCAATCTTTTATAAATCCGATCAAATTCTTTCATCGAGTATGAAATACATTTATCCCAAATCTCTCTTGCTTCAGGGTTTTTATTTTCTAATTTTTTAAACCATTCTCTGCCTTCATCTTCTAGACTTGGATCTTTTTCTACTTCGTCGTGAAATTTTACATACAAATCAACTAGAGTTTTTATTGGATTAGGATCTTTTTCTAGGGCATTTAAATTTCCCCATTTTTTAATAGCCACTATCATTTTGCCAAATTGAGTTCCCCAATCCCCTAAATGATTGTCTCTTATAACTTCATATCCTGAAAATTCTAAAACTTTTGAAAGCGAATCTCCAATAATCGTTGAACGTAAATGACCAATAGTAAAAGGTTTTGCAATGTTTGGTGAAGAATATTCAATAATAATTTTCTTCCCTTCCCCTATTTTGTTTTTACCAAAATTTTCTTTTTGTTCTAAAATTTCCTTTACATTTTGAGCAAAAAAATCTTTAGATAAATAAAAATTAATGAAACCATTTTTGGCTTGAATTTTTTCTATTAAACCCCCTCCAACCTCCCCCTTGGCAGGGGGAGAGCTAATGCTCTTTAATTCATTTACAATTTTTTCTGCTAATTCTTTTGGATTCATTTTTTCCTTTTTTGCACAAACCATCGCTATGTTCGTCGAATAATCACCCATTTTAAAATCTACTGGATGTTCAAGATAAATATCCTCAGTTTCAATATTGAGATTTTTAAGGGCTCTTTTTATTAAATTTTTTATTTGTTCTTGCATATTGTTTACATCTTTTAGAAAAATTTTAAGAAACGTGTGGGTCCCCTGTCCTTATGACTCCGAGGGCGCAGTTTCAAAAATTTTTGCTAAAAAATTGACTCATAATCATTTCCTCCCTGTTGAACCCATCCTGCCTTCTCCTCGAGCCGATTCGCTTAACACATCAGTTTCTTCTAATTCTGCTATTACAACAGGATAAACAACGAGTTGGGAAACTTTATCACCCTCTTCAAAAGTATAAGGTTTATCGGATAAATTTACCAATTTTGTACTATATTCTCCACGATATCCAGCATCAAAAACTCCACCCATTTGAGTAAGTCCCGCCATCGCAATGCTTCCTTTGTCTTTTACAATAGCTGCATAACCTTCTGGAAATTCTAAAGCAAAACCATGCCAGAAAAGATAACTTTCTCCAGGATTTATTGTAACTGTTTCCATAGCATACATATCCATCCCTACATCTCCCGGATGATGATATTTTGGTAACTTTACATTCTCTTTTAATTTTTTAATTCTGATTTTCATTTTATTACTTTTTTAACTTTTTCATAAATCATTTCGTGAATTTCCTCACGCGAAAAAATTTCTCCTTTTTCTGAACATTCTATTTTAATAAAATTCGGCACTTCTTTCACTAATTTTAGAGCACTTTTTCTGGAATTTATTAAAAAGTTTACATCTGCTTCGTGCACGTCTTTGCCTCTCTTTAAATATTTTCTTTGCATTTTACTACTGCTTCTTTTTTCTAAAAGTTCAAGAACAATATCAATCGGCAAACTTAAATATAAAGTTATGTCTGGTCTTGGAATACCAAAAACTTCATATTCCATTTCATTAAGCCATTTCATAAAATTATATCTTTTTTTAGCACTTTTTATTTTTCCACCTTGATGAATCTGATTAGCACTCACGTATCTATCAAGAACAACAATAAATCCAGTACTTAGCATTTTCTTTATTTCTTCACTTGACTCCCACCGATCAGCTGCATATAAAACAGAAACTATCTTTGGGTGCGTACCTAAAAAATTATAATATTGTTCACTTAAACAATGTCCAATAAAACCACCAAAAAAATTCTCATAATGAGGAAAATGAATCATTTTTACCTTAAGCCCATCCGCTCTCATTTTTTTTATCAATAAATTTATTTGAGTAGTTTTTCCACTCCCATCTGTTCCATCTATTACAATTAATTTTCCTTTTTTATTTTTCATTCTTAAAAAATTCTTTCATTTTTTCTAATAAATCTTCAACATCATCATAAATGATTAAATTTATTTTTTTGTCCCCCGCAATCATCCCTGAAATTTTTCGTGGAGCATCTTTATGATAAAGACATAAAATATTTTTACCCATTGATTCAGCTTGACCTATCTCATAACCAACACCGGTACTATGTATAGATACATCAGCTACTATTAAATCAGCAGATTGCAACCAGCTCATATCACGTTTATAAATTTCTTCTTCTGTTATCCCTGTTTCCCCATAAGAAGAAAGTGTCTTATTGCCAATATGTTCCGTTAAAACTTCTCCTCGCATGGCTAAAAATTTTATCACCTCTTGATAAATAGGGACATATTCTCTCCCTCCTCTTATTGACCCTGCAAAATAAATTTTAAGATTATTCTTTGTCATAAAAATTTTTTCCTGTTTTAAAAGAGTCAATTACTATTTCGGTTGGATAAAAAAGTGGTGCAGGTAATTCATCTATGTTATACCAACTCCATTCACCAACATTTTCTTCCGGCAACGATCTAGGCTCACCACTATCCCAGTCAGCAACGAAAGCAACTAAGACAGCTTGATGATCTTTATACACGTCCGTGTTTATAACACATTGAAATTTTAAATTTTTCATTTTTATGCCTGCTTCTTCTTGTGCTTCTCTTTCTGTGGCTTCTATAAAAGATTCGTTGTGTTCGATATGTCCACCAGGAAAAGTATACTCGCCTACCCCATGCGAAGCTGTTGCTCTTCTTTTACCTATCAATATTTTCCCATCTTTAAAAACCATTACTCCCACACATGCTTTTGGCCTTTTTAATTTTTTTTCTTCTGACATAAACTATTTACTCCTTAAAACTTTATCAATTTTTCTTGCAATATTAATCATATCTTTTTCTTTTCTTCCACGAGTTGTCTCTGCGCAAGTGCCAAGTCTGATTCCAGATGGATCCATCACGCTACGAGTATCTCCCGGAATAGTGTTCATATTTACAATAATTCCTGCTTTTTCTAATTTTTCACTTGCCTCTTTTCCACCCAAACCTTTACCATTCATCCATGTATCCATCAAAATTAAATGTGAATCAGTACCCCCAGAAATGATATGCCAACCTAAACGAGCAAGCTCGTCAGCCAAGACCACAGCATTTTTTACTACCTGTTTAGCATATTTTTTAAAGGCTGGTTTGGTCGCCTCCGCCAAGGCTACGGCGACCGCTGCAATATTATTCTCATGTGGCCCACCAAAAAGTCCTGGTATAATCATTTTGTCTAGTTTTTTATCAAACTCACGAGCATCTTTTTTTACAAAAAGAATCGCTTGCCGAGGACCTCTGAGAGATTTGTGAGTAGTCGTCATGACAGAATCTACATAAGGAAATGGTGATGGATATACTCCCCCTGCGATTAATCCTGCAAAATGAGAAATATCAGCGTGAAGTAATGCACCTTTTCTGCCGTCAGGATAAACTACTGCATCGGCAATTTCTCTAAACTTTTTAAAATCAACAACTCTAGGATAAGCAGTAAAACCACAAACTATAATATCTGGTTTTTCTCTTATCGCAATTTCTTTTAATTTTTCATAATTAATTACTTCGGTTTTTTCATCTAGTTCAAATTGCACTGGTTTCCAAAGTTTCCCTGTCATTGAAGCTGGATGCCCATGAGTCAAATGTCCTCCAGAAGTTAGTTTCATCCCCATTATTTTCCCCCCAATCGGAACTAAAGCAGAATACAAAGCAAAATTCGCAGGAGAACCCGAGAGAAGTTGCACATTTACATGCCACTCATTTTTATTTAATTTGAAAAGTTTCAAAGCCCGTTCCTGGCAAAGAGTTTCCACTTTGTCGATAATTGTATTTCCACCATAATATCTCTTACCAGGATACCCTTCGGCATATTTATTTGTGAGAATAGACCCAAGCGCTTGTAAAACATCCTTAGAAACATAGTTTTCTGACGCAATTAGATTGATAACACTTTTCTGTCTTTTGGCCTCTGTTTTAATTAGTTTTTCAATTTGTCTGTCTTTCATGTTGTTATTCTATCACAAATATTTGTTATTTTAAAAAAGAAAATTTTTGATCTTTTCCATCTGATTTTAGTACAACCATACCATCTAAATCTGTCCGAAAAACCTTGACTCTAAGCTGTGAAAATAAATCTAATATTTCTTTGTGCGGATGTCCGTATGTATTGCCTTTTCCATCTGAAATAAAAGCAAAATCTGGAGTAACTGTCCTTAGAAATTCTTCCGAAGTAGAATTCCTAGATCCATGGTGTCCAACTTTTAAAATTTCGCTTTTTATATTTTCTGTTTTATTATTTTCCAAAACTAATTTTTCAGTTTTAATTGAAGCATCTCCAGTGAGCATTATGGAAGTATCCACATATGATAACCTTGCAACAATAGAACCATCATTTGTGGGCCAAGTAGATACATCACGATCAGGAAACAAAATATCCATAAATACTCCTCCACCTAGGTTTATTCTCATACCTTTCTTAACTAATATCTCCGGAATATTCTTTTTCTTTAATTCTAATTTAAAATTTTGGAAAACTTTTGAATCACTGGTAGTGCCAGATCCAAAAACTTTTCCAACTTTATAATTTTCCAAAACATCTAAAAATCCACCAAGATGATCTTGATCGGGATTGGTTATAAAAATAGCATCGATACTTTTATCAAGAGGTGGCATAATACGAGAAAGTTGATTTAAAATTTTCTTTGGAGGACCTCCGTCTACTAATATTTGCGTACCAGTAGGTGATTCGATAAAAAGCGCATCCCCTTGTCCAACATCAAGCATGGCAAAAGTAAATTTTTTATGAGAATTTTGCCAGTCTATATAAAAAAGAAATACTACAACAACCAATAAGCCAAAAACGAAGATCGGCAACCTATATTTCTTCATATAGTTTTCAGACATAATGTTATAATATTAGTATATTAATATTAACACAACAAAAAATAAAATTATGGAAAAATTTAAAGAATTAAAATTTAACCTTCCTGCGCAAACAGGGATACCGGAGCTCAAAGGAATTTCTGCTAAAAACATAGAGGAACATTTGAAGCTTTATGCTGGATATGTTAAGAACACTAACTATATTTTGGGAAAAATTGAAGAACTACGAAAAGATGCAGATAATGCATATCTTTTAACTGAATTACAAAGGCGTTTCGCTTTTGAATTCGGAGGGATGAGAAATCATGAATATTATTTTTCATCACTATCTGGTGGACCAACAACATTACCTGAAAATTCTGAACTAAAAAAGGCAATCGTAAAAGATTTCGGCTCACTTGAAAAGTGGCTCACTGATTTTAAAGGATTAGCAATGACAAAAGGAATAGGCTGGGCAATGCTTTCGTGCGATAAAAAAACAGGGCAACTTTTGAACCATTGGGTAGACGAGCAACACATCGGACATCTCGTCTCTACTTCCCCAGTCCTTGCACTTGATATGTGGGAACATGCTTATGTTTACGACTATCCAACATCTGAAAAGAAAAAATACATATATGCATTTTTTGAAAATCTAAACTGGAGTGTACTAGAAAAAAATTTTTTAGAAGCATAAAATTAAGAAAAGGTTTTCTAGTTTTTAGAATTCCATAAAAAACTTTTTGATGCTTCGGCCGAAAAGACGATAAATAAAATAAACATAAATTAAAGTTGTAAAAAAATAATGGAAAATTTGGTATTGTAAAAACAGAAAATGGGAAACTAGCTAAAAGGTTTATTACAAAAAGCTCATAATGTAAAAGTAAATAAGAAATAATCCCAAACGGAAAGGCAAGGATGCCAGACACGAGTCCGACAAAACCCGTAAAAAATCCAAATGCCATGGTAATAGGAATCAGTGGCAAAACTAAAAAGTTTGCTGGTATGGCAACAATAGAAAACGTACCCATTTTATATAAAATAAAAGGCATCACAAAAATATAAGCAGCACTCGTCACAGACACTATATCTCGTAAACCAAAACTTTTAGTCACCCATGTAAAATATTTCTCAATCCTTGGTGCTAAAAAAATAACAGCCACCGTGGCAATGAAAGAAAGTTGAAAAGATACATCATATACCAGAATCATGGGATTAAAAAATATCATAAAAACCCCAGCAAGGATAAGGGCTCGCGCGACATCATAATTCCTACCAGTCGCGCGAGCCACAAGCGCAAGAGTAGCCATAATGCCCGCTCTTATAGCAGTGGAACTTGCGCCAGTCATAAAAATAAATAAAATTATCGCAAAAATACCCGCCGAAATACCAAAATTTATTGGCAAAAAAGAAAATAATTTCATTATCCATTCTGCTACTATGGTCACGTTATACCCAGAAAGAGCTATGATGTGTATCGTACCCGTATTTATAAAATTCTGTCTTTGAGATTGACTAAAAGAAGCCTTATCGCCTAGGATTAATCCTCCCATCAACAAACTCTCTGGTTGTTTTATTGAAAAATTAATTTTTTCTAAAAATTTTTCTTTCACAAAAAAGAGCGCCTCCTGAACCTTGCTACCATTGCCACGAGAAATAATCTGCAGTTTTGCAAAACTTACGGCATAGATAATCCCATCTTTTTTAAGATAATTCACGTAGTCGAATTCTTTTCCATAGTCTGTAATAAAATTTTCTGGTTTTTTCAACTTACCTGAGACAATTACCTCATCACCATACCTATACTCATTATTAAAATCAGTCGATATCAATATTTTAACTTTAGTGGGGAAAAACTCTGTCTCTAGGGATTTCGATATAAACCCCCAAGAAGACACAACAAATCTTTGGTTGTTTTCTCTTATTTCTGGTTCTGAAGTTACGATCCCTGAAAGTTCAACACTAGAACCAACTTGTGATTCAAGAAATTTAGGAATATTTACTTCTGCAAAATTAAACCTTAAAATACCTAAAAATATAGCGAAAACAAAAAATGCACCTATCTTCCCCCATTTATTTTTTGAGATAAAACTAAAAAATAGCAAAACTGAAAAAGATATTACTATTAATAGTATAGTTATAAAAAAATCTACAAAAATAAAAGTACTAAAAAGTACTCCTAAAACAAAACCAAGACACACTGCATAGAATTTTTTATCTAGCATTCGTAAAAATTAAAATAATGATTTTAGTGACCAAAGGGCAATCAATTCTTGCTCTTCTTCTTTTGAAAATACTTTTTTATATTTAGCACCCGATTTTCCCTTTACTCTTTTTTCACATTCTGTCCAAGTCTTATCAGCATGCACTTTCCCAGCAACTGTCGATACATAAGAATAAGCAATTTTGCTTTTGTTTTTTATTTTATTAACACCCCCCTCCTTGTTGGGGAGGGATGTCCCAACTTTTGGTCGGGACGGGGTGGTGATTTCCCCAAAAAGTTTTTCATAATTTTTTAAAGTTCCAGTAAATAAAATAGTCGTATTATTCGCAGAAAAACTAGTCGCTATCCCGTCACATCTCTCGTTCAAGTGGACGCCAGAGTGACCAGATACTTTTATCCAATCTATCTCATATTTATTTTTTAAATTCAAATGTACTTTATAAAGTTTCTCCCATAGATCTTTATTTAAGACAGGATCGCCAAGTTTTGTTTTCCAATCGTTTTTTACCCAAGAATGAATCCAACCTGTAATACTATTTAATACATAAGAAGAATCAGTGTGAATTATTATTTTTTTACTTTCGGGTTTTCTCTTTTCAACTAAAAGAAGTGCCTCCAATACGCCAGTTATTTCCATTCTGTTATTTGTGGATTCTTTTTCTCGCCCTCCAATTTCAATAACTTTTTCATTGTTTATAATTATTACTGCTCCCCAGCCCCCCGGTCCAGGATTCCCAAGTGATGACCCATCAGTATATATTATAATTTCCTTTTTTTTTGTAATCATTTTTACATTATATCAACAATTCGTAATCGAAGCTCCTCACGACCTCGGAATCTGGACAGATCAAAAGTAGCTAAAAGGTCTATATTTAGTCCTTCAGAAATTGTTTTATTGAAAGAATCGTGGTTTGAGAAAAATGAAATTGCTACAGCTTTGTTTTTATTATTATCAGAAAAAATAATTTCCAAATGTTCCCCTGAGCCATTTTTACCAAATTTTTTAATTTTCTCTATTTTTATATTTTTAAAAAGAAATGTTGGTTTTGGATTCCCAAGTCCAAATGGAGCCATTTTTTCTATTTCTTTCCAGTTTTTCATATTGACATCGGATAAAGACAATTGTAAATCACCACCCCCTACCCCCTCCTCAGCAAGGA
>Ga0194039_1000444_pt1 | contig 25122 bp, 32 predicted proteins | sample JunL228m_MetaG_FD_148679 | JGI IMG/M metagenome (GOLD analysis project Ga0194039, IMG submission 148679) | Anoxic zone freshwater microbial communities from boreal shield lake in IISD Experimental Lakes Area, Ontario, Canada - Jun2016-L227-8m | ecosystem: Environmental > Aquatic > Freshwater >... | reverse complement strand
GGTCCTGCCCGGTCAATGGAGATCGTAAACGGATGGGTCTCTCTTTTGTTATGTGTCTTGGAGACATAGGCGATACTATGATCATTAATTATAAATCAGTTCCCACTCGCCTTATTTTCCGGCACGGTTTTTGTATGCTCGTTCCTTCGCGGCATTCAGCATTAAGGTGAGGACGCTCCCGGATTAAGACCCTCTGATGTAAGTCTGCCGTTTTCAGGTTCACCTTCAAAGAAAAAAAAGGAGTAGGAGGTCTGAGTACTGGGATTGATTTCTTTTCAGGTGTTCGTGACGATTACGGTCATTGAGAACATGGTCTCATTGCCGGTCACTGGCTCCCAGGTACGCATGTAGACTGCCTTTATCCCCTGAGTACCGGTCTGGACTGCTTTCATATCCCATGAATGGACTCCACCTGAACCCGTGAGCTGCGGTGCCGAGGGCATGTACTTATCATCAGTGACGACGAGTCCCGGGCTTGTTGTAAGGTTCCACTGGAACCCCGTGGTGGGGTTTTCCTTTAGTTTCAGCGTTATGGTGCCGTTAAGCCCGATGTTCACCGTTGAGTTGTTCTGTTCTTCAGTCACCACGAGATGCCCCACCTGGACGGGTGTCCCGGAAGGTTCCGGCGGTAATGTCTGTACTGGTTGAGGGCTGCCAGGTGTTGTACCAATGCAGCCGGATGACGCGATGGTCATCAGGCAGATAATGCCAATGCCCACCAGGATTACTGATTTGTTCATAGTACCAACCTGTTTTTTGATTGGGTTAGTGTCAGCCGCGGAACATTTAATGATACGGTTAACTGCGAATAATTTAGGAGTTATTCGTTAACGGGAAGTGACGTGAGGCTGCCCGAATGGCATTGTACGGCATATAGCTGACAGGTTAAAATTCACCGGTGTCGGCCCCATTGAGTAAGGGTTATTTTGCGGAGCCTGTACCATACCTGTCAATGAAACGTATTGTTGTGAATGTCCGGGGCCGGGTGCAGGGAGTCGGATACCGGTACTATGTGGCAGATTATGCCCAACAGACTGGTATATCCGGATATGTCCGGAACATACCGGACGGTTCTGTGCAGGTAATTGCTGAGGGGAGCGAGGACTCGCTTCTTCAATTCGTCCGGTATTTACATGGTCCCGGTGATCCGGTCATCTGTGTTGAACACCTGAGGGTTGAATGGGATGTCGCAACAGGAGATTTTTTGGAGTTCAGTATACGACGCTGAACAACTACTAGATTGATGGTCTGATCTGACGGGAAAATCGGGCAACCGCTCTTATTTCTGCATTACCTTCAAACAGTTCCATGTCATATTTTCCGGTTGCCTGGTGCCAGTTAGTAACTACAGGGACTGCACAATCCTGCCAGGAATCCATCCCGTGGTATCCGCTGTTGCCAGTCCGGGCCTAATAGTATTGTCCGATGAACTATATTCTTGGGTAACCAGGATAACCTGATATGGAATAACCATGAATGAGGATGAAAAACCGGCCCCGGAAAAAAATGAAACCAGAGATCTCCTGACAGGTCCACCGTTTTATCTCCCTGAATTTGAAACGTCATACCGGTATATCATCGATGAATACGAGGTTTCACCCCGGGACATTGCAATTTTTATGCCCTGCGCCGTACGAAAACCTTATAGTGCAAGCCCCAGTCACCGGATTATCAGGAAAGTAATCGCTGGCGTCTTCGAACCGTCAGACTATCATATTGTTATTTTCGGTACATGTGGGATCCTCCCTGCTGAACTTGAGGAGATGTACCCGTATGCACATTACAAGTACATGCTTGGAAAATGCAAAGATGAAAAAGTCCAGGCGGACTTCCTCCGGATTGAGACCGGGCGTGTGAAAGGGTACCTTGAAAAGACCCGGAATATCTACAAATACCGGATCGCATATTGTATCGGGGTCTTTCGTGAAGCCTTCATCCAGGGTGCAAAGGAAGCGGGTGTCCCGATAGATATCATCCTTCCAACCCGCGACATGATCAACAGAATAATTGAAGAGGACTGCCCGTTCGAGGAAGGAAGCCTTTTAATGGATGAATACCTGGAGGAGTTCTATGAAGGGCTGGTCACCATTAAAAATTCCCTTTACGGGCCTGCCAGGCCATAATTTCTGGCTCCCAGGTGTTACATAACATTCCCCGGATATACAGACCCTTCCCAGGAATCGTCGTTCGCAAGATTTTTTCCGGATACATACCACTAATACTTGAGTGGGATATACCACCCCTGCAGTCTATCTCCAGGGTACCCGTGACCACGGGTTACGCCCTATGGTTTAAAAGCGGAAAGCGGAAAAAATGCTCCCTGATGCTGACATAATTCAGACACCCTTATAGTTTCTTATTGCTACAATGTATCTTTTAGATACTAAATGATATATAGTGGGAAGTTTCTGAAATGATACTATGCAGGAAGGGTGTACAGTCAACCAGACCGTGAAATACCTGACAAAAAAGTGGACGCTCCTGGTAATCCTGGAATTTTTCAAAGTAAAATCCCATACCCGCAGGTTTGGGGAATTTAAGGACTCACTACCCGAAATCACCTCGAAAATCCTATCAGCACGTCTTAAAGAACTCGAAGATGAGGGACTGGTGAAAAGGCACGTCGAAACAGGAAATTTCCCCATAAAGAGTGAATATACTATCACCGAGAGCGGCCTTGAGATCGTGGATATCATCGAGGGAATGAAAAGGTGGTCACTCAAATGGAAGATTGATAACATTGCCTGCGGCAAACAGGCCTGTGAGAAATGTGTCCTGTAAAAAAAAAAAATATTATTGTTCTAAACGTACTGTTATTGTCATATTTGAGATAATCGTCCCGTTTTTATCGAGAGTAATGTTAAGCGGGTAGTTGCCAGGGTCAAGTCCCGAACATTTCGAACAGGTGGGGAGATGATAATCATACAGGAAGACATTCGGTCCCGGTGTCAGATTTGCACGCATTATATGCGACAAACGTGTCTGCCCGTACGTATCCGTTATTCCTTCGATTTTCAGAGAGGTATCGGTGGTAATTCCGGTAGAATTAACGAGGATTTTCATCATCATAACATCGTTGGAATGGTAGAGATCTCTGTCCGTCGTAACAGAAGTAACCTCAGCACTGGCGGGCTTGAAAAGGGATGTACAAGCCATCGCAGATACTGCGAGTAGTATCACTACCAGGACGGCGATAAAGAGGTGGGTATTTTTTTGCATTCAGGAAGCTATTGTTCCGTGCTTGGTCATAAAAATAGTTATATTATCCGGAAGTGTCGGCAACAATGAAGCCCTTTCATATCTGGTCCTGATACATTCCAGGAATGTTCTGCAAACCCGGGATGCCCGGTTGCCCGGGGCCCATGTGACGGTCTTGCAATGATACCGCATTTAACCGGGGGATTTTAGCAGGTCCCCGTGAATCCGGATTTTTAATAGTACTCCTTGGTTAACGTGGCTTTTTCAGGAACCTGATAACCTGTTCTACCACCTCGGAATTCCTTGGCAACTTACTATGACTGTAATGATCAGGGAACTGGTTAAAATTTCCCATATCCTTTGGCAGGATAACGATTTCGGCCCCGGGAAGATGTGAATCAGAATGTGTTACAATCCCGTCCCCCTCCCAGGTCAGGTGCCAGGTCCCATCCGGAAGAATTTCAGGTGTCTTTCCTTTGAATTGAGGGAACAGGTCTGGTGTCTGTGTCAGGTTGGTTGAGAGGATTATCCGGTAAGCAATATCGTTTCTAAGCCCGGCCCGGGCAAGGGTCTTCATGGTCCTGCTCCCCGGGCGGAATTCCTGGACAATCATGTCATCCGCAGGAATGTATCCTTCAGGTACAAATACTCCTTTCAGCGTGTCGATAACCCTCGGTCCATGATCAGGATGATTGAACAGTTCAGCCATTGCTGACCCGTTATTAGGCGGCCCGATGCCGATAAGCTGCCTGACATTCTCATTCTTTTCCTGTCCGTCAACCACTTCAAGCAGGTACCGGGCAATGCAGGTACCCATGGAATGGCTGACCATATCGATGCTGCCTGAGTACCCGGTCTCTTCTCTTTTCAGGTTTACATAATGCTGCAGACCAATCGCTATCTCTTCGAGTGATATATCATCCATCGCCACGTGATCAAAGTTCCAGAAGGAAATATCTTCCTCTGACAGCCTTAGAATAAGTTTGTTCCAGATCCCGGGATGGCTCTTCCAGCCATGGACCAGTACCACGGGGACGTCCTGCATATCCTGATCATCCGTTCTGTTTCAGAATACGATAGAGGTTGTGCCAGTCATGATCCCGAAAATTGGTATGGTCTAATAAATTAACTGGAAGCGGGGTATTCGGAATGCACAGGAATATGGGATTGCCGGATATTCCCTGCAAAGGAGGCTGGATCATACATCGACCCGCAGTGTCGGGAAAATCGTCTAAAAAAGATCTGACCGAATAAACCATATCTTCCCATGCTCTATATTGCAGACGAATTGTGATGACCGATAATATTTCGCCCGTTCCCATTGCAAAAGGTGGGGAGATAGTCGATATGTTGCCAGGGATGGCGAACCGCCATGGCCTGGTCGCGGGGGCAACCGGTACGGGGAAAACCGTTACCCTTCGGGTGCTTGCCGAAAATTTCAGCAGCATGGGTGTCCCTGTTTTTATGGCAGATATAAAGGGGGACCTTTCCGGTATGGTGATGGCTGGCGGAGATAATCCAAAGATCGCTGAACGTGCCACAGAGGTCGGCCTTGGCGGGTTTTCCTATGGAGGCTATCCCGTCACGTTCTGGGATGTTTATGGGGAACTCGGCCACCCCGTCCGGACGACGGTCTCGGAGATGGGTCCGTTGCTACTGGCCAGGATATTGGATCTGAGCGACATCCAGTCCGACGTACTGACAATGCTTTTTAAAATTGCGGATGACCAGGGACTTTTATTGCTGGATTTAAAAGATCTCAGGGCGATATCCCAGTACTGTGGCGATCATGCAAAAGACCTCCGGACCGAGTATGGTAATATCTCAACGGCAAGCATCGGCGCAATCCAGAGGAGCCTGCTGACCCTTGAACAACAGGGTGGCGACCGCTTTTTCGGGGAGCCAGCATTAAACATTATGGACTTTGTCAGGACCGATCCCGCCGGAAGGGGGATGATCAATGTCCTCGCAGCTGACAAACTGATGCAGTCACCGAAAGTCTATGCGACGCTCCTGCTCTGGCTCCTGTCGGAACTATTCGAAAAATTCCCGGAAGTTGGGGACCCCCCGAAGCCAACACTGGTCTTTTTTTTCGACGAGGCCCATCTGCTCTTCCAGGACACACCGGATATGCTGAAAGAGCGGATCACTCAGGTCGTCAGGCTGATCCGGTCAAAGGGGATCGGGGTATATTTTGTCACTCAGAACCCCCTCGATCTTCCGGATGCCGTCCTCGGCCAGCTCGGGAACCGTGTTCACCATGCACTCCGTGCCTTCACCCCGAAAGACCAGAAAAATGTAAAGGGTGCCGCCCAGACATTACGGGCCAACCCGGCGTTTGACACCGCCACGGTAATAACTGAACTGCGGATCGGGGAAGCACTCGTCTCGATGCTGGACAGCCAGGGGAGGCCCATGGTCGTCGAGCGGGCACTTATCTATCCACCGCATAGTCGGATGGCCCCGCTTACCCCACAGGAACGTGACCATGTTATCAGGAGTTCCCCATTCCAGGCACAATATGCTACTATTGTTGACCGGGAATCTGCGTACGAACAATTAAAATCCAGGGCACAAAAAGCGGTTCCGCAAGGAATGGCTGAAAAACCTAGGGAAACCCCGCAAAAATCTCCTCCATCTGGCAGGCAATCAGGTACGGGTGACCTTATCGGTAAGGCTGCAAAGGGTGCAGCGGTTGTTATCGGGAGCCAGATCGGGCGTGAAATTATCCGGGGGATGTTTGGTTCATTATCCGGGACAAAAAAATGGTGACCCGTTGATAGCGTGACAGCTGCATCCTTTTTTGAAGTTCTTGAATAAACCCTGTAGTTTTGCAGTTATTTGTGTTTTTAACCGCTACTCTTTATTGTATCTCATCACCCAGTGCTTCCCTGCTCCGCATCTGGTAGAGGGCCATCGGGTCCATATCGCTGAATTCTTCTGCTCCTGTCCTCATGATAACATTTTTTATGCCACTATTGACGATCATTTTCGAACAGAGAAAACATGGCCAGATCCTGGTCAGGTCTTCCGTCTCCACATCATAACCGGCAAGGTACAGGGTGCAGCCGCGTGCGAGTTTTCCAGCCTGGAGAAGGGCATTCATTTCTGCATGGACACTCCTGCATCGTTCATAGTTCGAACCTGACGGGATGTTATGGTCCTTCCTCCAGCAGTTATTCAGTTCCGTGCAGTCCGGCTGCTTCCGGGGCGCCCCGGTGTAACCCGTGGAAACAATCGTGTTGTACTCATCCACGATAATGGCGCCAAAATTGCGCCGCAGGCAGGTACCCTGGTGTGCACACCGGTATGCCAGATCAAGAAAATATTGGTGCCTGTTGGTTCGCATTAGAGGAGAGTATGGGAAAACATTGTATTAAAGAAGCAGGGTTGGTGAATTCCACGTTGCCACGGGGTACTCTGGTGGTCATAAAGATCAGACGTGAAATTAAGGAACTATTTTTGCGAGAACGAAGGTGATCAGCATCAGTTGCATAGCAAGAAAAACCGGCACCAGCAGGAATTTTGTTTTCTGCGTTTTATGCCGGAACATCCGCATTGCGAGATATGCCCCGAAAGGGCCAATTAATCCCCACATCAACAGGGTACGTTCAGGTGTCCTCCAACTGTTATGTTGTGCGTTCCTCTTGTCAATATAGTAGGAAAAAAAAGCAATGCCATTTACTACCGCCAGCAGCAGCAAAAAATATTGTAAATACAGTATATGCCTCACTCCTGGTGGTTACAATCCCGCTTACTAAAGGGTAAGATCTTTCTCGAAGATTACCATGTTCGTCTCTTTTTCATCGGTAAGGATGAAGCGCCAGGTACCATGTGGTGTGAATGGTATGCTGCCTGAAATGCTGCTTTGATTATTTGTGACCTGGTAATAATCAGGATCTCCAAAATGCCGGAAAACGAAAAATCGTTCTCCAACCAGGATACCTGATCCTGTCATGGAGGAAAAAACTGTACTGGTAACTCCTTCGGGATCAATAAGCCTGACATTCGTTCCGTTTGCTCCAAAAAATGGGAGTCTATCTCCCGATACCTGGTAAAAGCTGATAACCGGTACAGTTGGTGCCCCCGGGCTGGTGCTGTTAGGACTCTGCATTATTTCCACCATAAACCCGGCAAGTGTTGGTTTCTGGGGGACGAAGGGCACACCAAATACCACTGCTGCGGTGATCCCTGCAATCATTACGACCATTGCCACCATGAGGATCGTCCCAATCACTTCCGAAACTGCCTGATCGGGAACCTGTCTCATGTGACATTAATGGTAAATGTGATCGTAAATGTTTTCCGGAGGGGTGAGAATAGGCATTGAATATCGCGAAAGGCAACAATTCCAGCTTATGCCTGCTGGCAAGTGCTACAGGTAACCCGATCTGGTCAGGGCTTCCGGGGTCCACCCGTAATTTTAAGTATATAAGAATATAATTATATTATAATGAGTGGATGCGACCGGCAGTTTGTTGAAGAGATGGCAGGGGTGTTCAAGGCCCTTGGAGATTACAACAGGCTCTGCATTATTTATTTCCTGGCCCATGACCAGGATGGCGCCCTCGGTGTCAACGATCTTGCAGGAATGCTCGGGATATCACAACCGGCTGTCTCGCAACATTTAAAAATCTTGAAGAATGTGCGTATCATTACGTCGAGGAAGGAAGGAAATCACATGTATTATTCATTTAACCGTGAGAACATGGTCCGCTACCAGGAAAATTTTGATGAAATGTCCCGGCGTGTGATGGAAAAGTGCAGGCAGGATAATGAAAGAAAAGCAATTAACCGGTGAATTATGAAGTTATGTATTATTTACCATTCATATTCGGGTGTTACCCGGGGCATCGCTGAAAAAATCAACGCTGCCTGCGGGGGAGACCTTATTGAAGTGAAACCGAAGGACAATTATTCGACGTTGTCCGCATACTCGGTTGGCTGTATTCGCGCAAGGAAGGAGGTGTGTGACCCGATAAGTCCGGATACCATCGATGTATCGTCATACGACCTGATCGTTATCGGGACTCCTGTCTGGGCATGGAAAGCGACACCCGTGATCAACGGGGCAATTGCAGCACTAAAAGGATGCGAAGGAAAAAAGGCCTTTATATTTGCGACCTGCGGAAGTTCAGCAAAAGACACCCTCCCTATCCTGAAATCAGCTCTTGAAACGAAAGGAGTCAGTGTCTCCTGGGAACTGGTCCTGAATAAATCGGAGATTTCCGGGAATGAGAAAATTAATGACCTGATTGCCATGGTCAGGGCCGCAGCAGGTAGTGTGTAAACCGCCCTGCGGCAACGAGTTATACGGGAAATGCCTGCCATTCCATATCTGCCGTTAGGGCAGAGGAGCATCCTTCCTGGTTGTGAAGACCAGCACATCGTGTAATGAACCGGCCCCGGGTAATCACCATATACCCCTTGAACCATATGTCAGGTACAAGCGCAACGAAAAAACAATTGCCCGAAATGAGGGCTGTCGTCCGGTGCTATAAAGACCCCACCGGTGAAAACCCCCTGGTATACTGGAATGGTTCATGATAATGATCATGAGGAGGAATGGGAATGGTTACGGTTATTGAAGTACAGGGTCTCACGAAGCAGTTCGGTGAGACCATGGCGGTGGACAATGTTACCCTGTCCGTGCCGCAGGGCTCACTTTTCGGTCTGCTTGGCCCGAACGGGTCTGGCAAGACGACGATGATCAAGATGCTTACCGGTCAGATCCGGCCAACGAAAGGCCATGCGACCGTGCTTGGCCTTAATGTCCTTGAAGATCCGATTGGTGTTAGAAAGTCTGTCGGGATCATCCCTGAACAGGAGACCCCGCCGAGTTTCCTTACTGCCATGGAATACCTCGCTTTCGTCGGGGCAGTCAGGAAGATCCCGGACATCGATGAAAAGGCAGCATGGTGGTTCCGGTTCCTTGATTTCGAAGATAAGCGGGATATACTGTGCAAAGACCTCTCCCGCGGGACGCGGCAGAAACTGATGTTCGCCCAGGCGTTCCTCCATAAACCCGTACTTGCCCTCATTGATGAACCTCTTATCAATTTCGACCCGATAATGCAGCGAAAAGTCAAGGGATACCTTTCAGAGTACGTAACATCAGGGGGGACAATTTTTATCTCCACGCATATTCTCGAGATTGCGGAAGAGATCTGTACAGGATTTGCCATTCTGCATAAAGGTAAACTGCTCTATAGCGGGGCGAATAGTGAACTTGCCGGTAAAAAGCAGCACCTTGCAGAGTTTTTCTTCTCGCAGGTCCGGGACGATTGAAAATGCCAAAAATTCTTCAGCTGACTCTGCCCGGGGGACCCTGATCATGGGGCTTGAGCTTTTTACCAGCATGATGAAAGAAGAGTGGCGACTCCATTCCACTCTGTTCGGGAGCCTCAGTTTTGCCCTGTTCCCCGTGTTGATCTTCGGGATCGTATGTATGAGTTCATTCCTCCTCCCACTCTTTCGTGCAGTGCTTCCGGCAGGCGACCTGGCCCTGATTATTACTGGCGTCTTCCTCCTCCTCGGGGTGATGGTCGGGGGTTTTGGTCTTCTCGGCAACGAAGTGATGAACCGGCGCTTCGGGCAGATGAGCCTGCTTGCCTATTCTGCGCGGAGCCTGCCCTTGTCGGAACGATATATATTCACCAATTTTGTTCTCAAAGATATCGTCTACTACCTCATCCTCTGGGTGCTCCCGTTCGTACTTGGGTTTGCAGTTGCTTCTCCGTTTATCGGTGTGCCGCCAACTTACCCGCTCCTCCTCTTTGCCAGCCTTACCCTGACATTTCTTTTCGGGTTGTCAGTGATTTTTTTCCTTTCTACCGTATATTCGCGCTCGAAAACCGCGCTCGCCATTATATTTGTAATAATTCTTGTCATTGCAGGGTGGGCATACCTTTCATACGGGACCGGTCTTGCCGACCTGTTCCCTCCTCTGCAGCTGCTTCATAACGGTACGTGGACTGCATTAATTGAGTCCTGCATCATCGTTGCCATCCCGTTCGGAGTCTCAATTGCACTCTTTTCCCCGGAATATACCGGGACTTCCAAACGGTTTTCAAATCTTCTCACCCCTCTTATCGGGAAATTATCGTTTTTCCCGACTCCACCCCTGGCGGCGAAGGACCTGGTTGACCTCTGGAGGAGCGGGGGTGGTGTCGGGCAGGTACTATTTTCGTTCCTTCTCCCGCTTGGACTGATCTGGTTCTTCCTGTCGGTGTTGAGGGCGTTGGTCCCGGAATATGCAGTCCTGCTCGTTTTCGCGGTAACCACCGGGATTATTTCGGCGACCATGTATACGTGGATCACGTCATTTGACACCTTCAGCTCCTATGCATGTCTGCCGGTCAGTGTTTCCACGCTCATCACGAGCAAGATCTGTAGTTTTACTGTGCTCCAGCTTATCCCCGCTGTGTTCATGATCGTCGTTACGTTCATTTCTGGTGGGTTCTTGTACCTCATTCCTGCAATGGTGCTCTGGGGTGCAGTTTCATTCTATGCACTCGCGGTTTCTGTATACCTGACCGGTCTGACTCCCAATGTCCTTGTTTACGATGTGAAAGTGCTCATTGCTTTTATGGTCCTTGTCGGAGTCCCAGTTATGGTACTGATTGCCCTCGCGTTTTTTAACCCCTATTTTGGGATCGCGGCTCTCTTACTTGGTATTCCTGCATTCGTGCTTGTCAGGAAAGGATATACGCGATGGGAAGGTAAAGACATGGCATCATTCTGAAGGCCGGATCCCCATCACCTTTGTCCTGCGTATAAGGGAAAAAATACCGAGGAGCTTCACCAGACAATTATTGAAAGGTCACGTGATTGGCAGATCAGCTGGCATTGGTGGCCGGGAACCCAAAAACTGATGATATCAGCAGACCCGCCAGCTAACCCGTGGATGAAGCATAACGAAGACCTTATAGTATGTGAAGGCAGAATACTCGTTTATATGGCACGGGTCCTGGTCATTGATGACGCTGAATATGCAAGGGATATTCTGAAAAAAATACTCCTTTCAGGTGGGTATGAGATTGCTGGTGAGGCTGGTGATGGAGAGGCAGGGGTCAGTGAATTCAGCAGGACGAATCCTGATATTGTTATCGTTGACATGGTCATGCCGAAACTGAATGGTCTTGAGACTATCAGGGCAATTAAAAAGATAAACCCCGATGCAAAAATTCTTGTGATATCTGCTGACGGGCAGGCTGCCCATATCGAGGAAGCTGTAAAGGCCGGCGCACTGAGTTACATCAATAAACCGTACCAATGGAGCGTGGTACTCAACGAACTCGCCCAGTTGACTCATGGGCCTTAATAACCAAACATAAGTGATAAAACGTTTTTGAAAACTATTAATCCTGATCTATCCCAATTCCGGCTGGAAGTTTGTAGTAAATAATGCTTTCCCCTCCATTGCTGCTTTTTTACAACGATGTATTCGGAATAATTGCAGACAGGGACCGTTGCGGGCTTTTACCCGGGAATCGTGTAGGATCAGCTGGATTTACGCCATCCTATACGAAATAGTAGTATACCGGTATGAATACAGATGCCCGCGTATCGCTCCTGATGGACCAGTATCCAGGCGAAGCTGCGTTCATTTGTGATACTGCCCGCCGGATTAGTTCCGCAACAACAAAAGATGAGCTTCTCGCTATCCTTGCAGAAGAAATCGGGCGTTATTCAAATTTTGATTTACAATTGATTGGAGGACGGTTACACAATGAGATCAGAAAACTCCCCTCTCCCTACCGTGAGGCGATCAGTCCCTATTTTCTCGAGCAGCTCTTCGGAATGCACCATGCCCTGCTCCTGTTATACCGATCGGGAGCAACCCGCCTACCCTCCGTGCCCCTGCGTGATCCCGTGTTATTCGGCGATTATTGCAGGATAATCCCTGATGGCTGTTTTTCCTGGGATGACCAGTTTGAAAGGAATCCTGGTCTCCGCAATCCCAGGATGCGCCTTTTTTATTACCTGATTTCTGCGTTTACGATGTTTGTCCTCGATAAACCCGGCCACCCGGTAGGTATGCCGTTTCCCGGGGGTTACACCGTGGAACAGAGGGGTAGTGATTATTACTGCCTGATTAGGGACAAGGAAAAAGAAGTGTTTTATTCAATCTGCAATTTTTGCCCAGCAAAGCAGATGGAAGATAACCCGCCGGTCTGATCGGGTAATCCTGTGTCGGTAAGCCGCTCCTTAATAAAGTATTTCCAATAAAAAGACCCATTTTTGCTGTTGAAATGGTGTTATCAAAATATTTTTTTTTTAAAAAAACAAAGTGGATTTTCTTATTCTCCTGATATTCGAGGTAATTTTTTTGGCCTCGTGTTATGGGCGATTGAGATAGGAGATACTGCCAGATTGTATGCCGTTATTGCGGTTATGGTAATTTCCCCCCTTGCTCGCTGCTGGTGGAAAAACTGTTAAAAATCACCCTGCCGTTCGGCGTAAAAAGCATTATTGCCCTTCCCCTGTTCCTCCATGTTGCAGGCGGTGTAATGCGGTGGTACTGGTCGCCCACGTTCCCCTTATTCGACAAGGTTGCACATTTTGTCTCCGGCCTGTCGGTTGGCCTGATTATCATAGTGTTTTCTCTCCTTCTTGATATGTGGGGAGCCAGGTACCGGAAAACAACAATACTTATCGGAATCTTTCTGCGGATGGCTATTTTTGGGGTATGTGGAAGGTCGTTGAAGTATCGAATGACGTGTTGAATCACATTCTATACAACGACGAATTATCGGACATTATCGGTGACCACATAGCTCATACAATCGGTTCGTTTGCCGCTGTTGCCTATCTCTATTTCATATCAGTTCCTCCGGGGGAGAACCTGCATTACCTTCTCCGGAGACAAGTCCGGCCGAAAAAGACACTACCCGGTACCTTGTAGAAATACCGGGCCATATCAGGGTGGAATGCGACCTTTTCTGACGAAAAATCCGTATTTCACGGTTTTCCGTAATTCAGGAGCAGGAAAAAAGGAATTGTATTACTGATTATTGCAATAATGGTAAGGAATACCAGCAGTTTTGTTTCACGGTTTAACAGGGCCATGCGGGTTCACTCAAAAGGGTTGTTTATGTTTCTATTATATCGTTAACATTTGCCCATGGGACCTCTATCATGGGCCCACTGCCTTATGTTCCTGCTCGACCGGGTAGAAATACAGGACAATGAGGGCGAGGAGTAATCCCGTGAGGAGGATCCAGAATGTCAGGCTGTCTGGGTGGATGAACCCAAGGCTTGCCTTGTATTTTACGGTGTGAAATGCATCGACAGACCAGGGATACGTGTTATAAAAATTTCGGTACAGCGTCTGCAGTCCGATAATCGTAATGGCTGTTAAGGCAATAATATATGCGATTACCTTCGTTTTTCCTGGCATAGCTGTTCACTCCGTTCTGTTCTGCTGATGAGGAATAGACTTTGTTGCGCATCACCTAAAAACATTGCACTGGCGGGGGGAGAGCTCCGCCAGGGTATGAGACTCTGATAGCGGGACTGAAATATACGTGATGCCAGGTCACTCAAACGCGATAGATATCCGGTATCATGGCAGTATGGTCGCCCTGTTCACGGAATGGTCGTTTCATTCTATTCAAAGGATTCTTCCAGTACCTTTTCCGGGATAGATGTGGATATCCTGAATTATGGTGATCCGTCGGGGGTCATTTCACAAGGCATACATTCAATTCAGCAGGATGATAATCTAGGGACATTGGACCTGAAGGGTTGGAAATGACGACCGCTATCCAAACACCATGCACTATTCCCGATCGGCCGGGACTGTTCAGGACCCCTGATCAGGTCATTTCCCCGGCCGGGAAACGTGTCGTCCTCCTGATTGCGATCCTTGCTGGCTTTATCACGCCGTTTGACGGGTCTGCGGTAAATATTGCCCTCCCTGTTATCGGCGCAGAATTTCACATGGACGCGATCGCACTTTCCTGGGTATCAACCGCGTACCTGCTCGCATCAGCAATTTTTCTCGTTCCTTTTGGAAAAATTGCAGATATTTACGGGAGGAAAAAAATCTTCCTTATCGGGATCGTAATCTTCGCGGCGGCATCGTTTGTAATGACACTTGTGGCATCTTCCGGAATGCTCATCGTGGTAAGAGTCCTCCAGGGGATCGGGAGCTCCATGATCTTTGGTACTGCCGTAGCCATCCTTACCTCGGTATTTCCACCGGGTGAACGTGGCAAAGTGCTTGGTATCTACATTACTGCCGTTTATATCGGGCTTTCAACCGGGCCGTTTCTGGGTGGCCTCCTGACCGAGCATTTTGGCTGGCGGAGCATTTTTTATATCAACGTCCCGATCAGCATAATAGCCGTCTTACTCGTGCTCTGGAAACTGAAAGGAGAATGGGCAGACTGCAGGGGAGAACCGTTTGATGTCGCGGGTTCAGTGATGTACGCCATCTCAATTGTTGCAGTAATGCTTGGTTTCACAACCCTCCCCGGGCTCACCGGTGTGATGCTTATCATATCCGGAGTGATATGTGCAGCCATATTTTTCCGCTACGAGCACCGGAGTGAGTTCCCGGTACTGGAAACGAGGCTCTTCACCGGTAGCAGGGTCTTTGCATATTCCAACCTTGCCGCCCTTATCAATTATAGTGCGACGTTTGCGGTCTCTTTTTTACTGAGCCTGTACCTCCAGTATTCCAGGGGTTTCTCTCCTGTATACGCAGGTTTTATCCTGGTGGCAGCTCCGGTTATGCAGGCGGTGATCTCCCCGTTTTCAGGAAAACTGTCAGACCGTATCGATCCCGGCTTGATTGCATCGTTTGGCATGGGTTTGTCAGCCATCGGGCTTTTTCTCCTTGCGTTCATCGGCGATGCAACCCCCCTCTTGTACATCCTGGGTGCCCTTGTACTCATAGGGGCAGGTTTCGGCTTTTTCACCTCCCCGAATACAAATGCCATAATGAGTGCTGTCGGGAAGAAATACTATGGCGTGGCCTCGGGTATTGTCGGCACCATGAGACTCCTTGGTCAGATGCTCTCGATGGGGATCGCCACGATGATCTTTGCAATCGTGATTGGCCATGTTGAGATCACACCTGAATATTACCCGGCTGTTACCCGGAGTGTTCAATATGCCTTTGTCCTTTTCACGGTCCTTTGTGTAATCGGGATCTACGCCTCTCTCCAGCGTTCAAACAAAAGGGTCATAGTTGAATGAGAGATCGGTTTTTGGGAGAGAAAAAAGCGGCATCCGGTTGAAGCATCCTGACAGATGCTACCGGTGTAACGAAAAATTATTCCAACTGCCTCTCGAGAAGTGCATGGATAGTTTTCAGTTCTTCCAACATCTGCTGGTGAACTGATGATGCCGGGGCCTGGAGGTTATGCTTCCCGGTCCCGGTGCCGTCCCCCCCTGCGGAACAGCTCCGCACAAGGTTACGGATTAATTCCCTGAGCTCGTCAGCAAATACTATCGCTTCGATCCGGATCTCCGGTGCAGCTGCACCGGAATATCCTGCGGTCTGGATAGAGACCGTAGATATGCCAAGTGCCCTCATTACCGGCCCCTGCTTGATGTCAATGTTGGTGATCCGATTATAGGGCACGATACCGGTACTGCGGAAAACAACCCCGCGTCTCCATCTCATCTCATCATCGTGGAGCTCGTACCACATGCTGTCGTAGTACATTTTTACCCAGATGAGATACAACACCACGATAACCAGAATGATTCCTGTCAGTATGGCATCTGCCAACAATGGGACATCCGGTATTAATGCGACCGGAGCAACAAAACAGACCATGATCAACAATAAAAGAAAGAAGAAATCAACAATAAACCAGGTGACCATCTTTTCAGAGGGTTTAAACGGTGTCATCCGGGGGAAGTGCTCACTCTGCATGGACTATCGAACAATTGTAGGGATGACAGGTGGATAAGGGTATCGGGGTAACAGGGATCCCGGGAAGGTGTTGGGGAATACTATCCAGGGCACCGGGTACTGCTCAGCCTTGACATTCCATCGTGCCTGTACTGCATTAGAGCCATTGGAAGGGTGCAGAAGATGCGGATCAGCCGGTGTTCCAGTATAAAATCCCGGGATTTGAAGGGATCAATCCGCTAATCACGGGGGTCTTCTTGCAAGGGAAAAGGTCCATCGGGCCCTGGAGATGGTGTGCGAAAGCAGGAATGTTACTTAGAAACGAAGGTATTTTTAAATAACATAATGTAAAATATACTTTACATATTGTTTCATTCCAGTCCAGGCGAAATTAACCTGGTGATCGATAATAACAAAAAAGGTGTGCTTTGATGGCAAATTTACGAAAATATCTCTTTATTCTTCTTATTCTGGCGTGCAGTGTCGTTGCATGTGCAACGGTGGCAACTGCGGCGGGTCAGGTATCCGCCAGTGATGGCATTTACCAGACCCATGTGACCTCAGTAAAGCTGGATCCTGACGTGTTTTTTCCCTATGAAACGGGAACAATTACGGTTACACTGATGAACTCCGGTAACCAGACGGTGACTCTTTCACAGCCTGATATTCTTGAAACACATATCGCAGTGTCAAACAGGGGCTCGTATAATACCAATGTCCGTCTCGGGCCAGGATCTGCTATGACCTATTCATTCCGGGTCACCGTTTCTGGTGAAGATGGAACATATTTCCCGGTCTTTACCGTTTCAACTGTGGAAGCAGGAAGCATCAGCTACCCCTTTGAGCTCGAGGTCGATTCAAAAGAACTGGATGCCACCATTGTAGACAGGCCCGATAATTTTGTAGTGGGGAAGAAAGACAGCATCAACCTTAGCCTTGTCAATTCCCGGAATGGTGCAATTACAGATATTATTATTACCCCTTCAGGAAATGGTGTCACTATTGCACCGCGTCAGAAATTTATTGCCACATTACCTGCAGGCAGTTCACAAATGGCCACGTTCCAGGTCACTCCTGACCAGGCATCTGACCTGACATTTCATATCACGTACCATAATGGTAACAATGATCATTCAATTGACGAAGTCCTCCCGTTGAATATCGGTGAAGATAAGATGGCTGCTGTCCCCATCGTCAATAACATCGTACTCACATCTGCGGGGTCTTCCTACAAGCTGACCGGAGATGTGAACAATGCCGGTATCACTGATGCAAAGTCCATGGTCCTGACCGTGCTAACGCCCGCTAAACCCGTGGAACCCTATGCAGATTATGCGATTGGATCTCTTGCTTCTGATGACTTTTCAAGTTTCACCCTTACCTTTATGATCACCGATCTTTCCGACGTGCCGTTGCAGATCAAGTGGAAAGACGCGGATGGGAACTCATTCTCTACGGTAAAAAATCTCGATCTCCGGTATAGCTCGGGTTCTTCAGTTAGCAGCACCGGGAGCTCGGGAAGTTCCAGTAGTAGTGGGACCACGGGAAGCGGTGCAACAAGGACAAACGCAGGTGGTCCACCGGGTGGCGGGGGAATCTTCGGATTTGGAGGCAGCAGCAGGGGTGGAGGCGTTAGTTCATTCTATCCTGTGATTGCACTGGGTATCGTTATCGTCGTCGGGATAGTCCTCTGGATGAAACGGAAATGGATAGTTTCAAAACTGAAGAGGAAATGAGAGGGGTGGAAATGGGCGAAAATCCACTCATCCGCCTTGTGGATGTCTCGAAAGTGTACCACCTCGAAAGTGGTGACTTTACGGCGCTCAACCATGTATCCCTTGACATCATGGAAAACGAATTTGTTGCGATCATGGGACCGTCGGGTTCCGGAAAGTCCACCATGCTGAACCAGCTCGGTATTCTTGATGTACCCACGACCGGTGAGCTCCATATCGATGGGAAAAACGTGGCCCAGATGACCCCCCTGGAACGCACCCACATGCGCCGGGATACGATCGGGTATGTATTCCAGAAGTTTTACCTTATCCCTTTACTGTCAGCCTACGAGAATGTGGAATACCCACTCATCCTGAGGTATAAACATCGGGATACTACCGGCAAGGCAGCTGCAGTTCTAAAATCAGTTGGGTTTGACGAGGAAATGAGTTCCCACCGTCCGAACCAGTTATCAGGTGGACAACAGCAAAGAGTAGCGATTGCACGGGCATTGGTCAATGAACCGAAAATTATTCTTTGCGATGAACCGACCGGCAACCTTGATCGGAAAACCGGCCTCCAGATCATGGAGCTCCTCGTTGACCTGCACCAGAAGGGAAAAACGGTCATCCTGGTAACCCATGACCCGAAAATTGCTGAGTACGCCCACAGGACCATCCTCCTGGATGACGGGAAGGTTGTTGCATCATGAGGGACATCTTCTTCGACCTGTCAGTCCGGAGTGTCCGGCTGAACTTCATGCGGTCGCTACTGGCATCAATCGGAATCGTTATCGGTGTGGTTGCAATTTCCTCGATGGGGATGCTCGGGGCCAATATGCAGCTTTCAGTGAAACAGCAGCTCTCCTCGGATGTCAACACGGTAATGATCTCATCCGATGTGGTACGGACGGCATCAACTGCCGGGACACCTACTACCTCGCAGGGTGTGACAAAAAGCCAGCTCAATGATATCAAGAATGCTGCGGGAACAAACGTGGTTATCCCGATACATCGGACTAATACCCAGTTTACTATCGGTTCAACTGACGGCAGGGGTTCGATCTATGGCCTGGAACCCAATGATATCGAAAAGTTCCTTACTCTTAATGTGGGGGATATACCCCGCGGGGCAAATGACGCAGTGGTCGGGTCGAATATCGCCACAAACTTTAACCTGGTTGTTGGGAGCAGGATTAAAATCGGTCCAGCCAATACAGAAAACCGGCCGACGATCCGTGTTTCCGGCATTCTCCCTGCACGGGGATTCGCCTCTGATGGGATAAATACAGACAATGCCATTATCGTGCCTGATACCTGGTACACGAACCAGTATGGTGACAAAGACGTGTATGACCAGGTGAACGTGATTGTCAAAAACGTTGATACGATCAGCGAAGTAGAGGCAGCAATCGACGATAAAGTCAACCGGAAAACTGATGTTATCAGGATCAGTGATGCCAGCAGCCGTCTTACCAGCATTACACAGACCCTTGGGACGATTACGACCTTTATCCTCGCTATCGGTGGCATTTCGCTTGTAGTCGCTGCCGTCAGCATCTTCAATGTTATGATGATGTCGGTCAACGAACGGGTGCATGAGATTGGTATTCTTCTCTCAATCGGCACTGAAAAAGGCGAGGTGCGCAGGATGTTCCTGTATGAGGCATTTATCCTAGGCATCATCGGGGCTGTGGTAGGTGGGATATGCAGCCTTGTTATCGGGTACTCAGTGGTGAGTGCCATGATTGGCAATACAGCTTACTTCTTCCTGCCGGATAGTATCCTTTATGTGCCGGAAGGGATGGTGATTGGAATAGTTGTTTGTATTGTATCAGGGCTGTACCCGGCATGGAAGGCATCGAACATGGACCCGATTGATGCGTTGAGGAGCGAATAGAATTATTATCAGGATAATTCATGCCCTCCAATCAGGTAACCGAAAATACCGGGATGATCGAATAACATCCGGGTATCAGGTTATATATCTGTAGCGTGTCAATTCCAAATGAGAATCTGTGCACATCATTGTAACGGCTGGGAAGTGATCATGAAACGAAATTCTTTTTACCTCTGTGTAGCCGCTGTAGCATTTTTTGAGGTGGCAATATTCTGGCTGTCAGTGGAAATAGCTGATCCGCTACCCTCTATTGTTGCAATTGTCCTTGGGATCCTTGGAATATATCTTGCAAAAATGTATATTGATGAGGTCATAGAGGATGAACGGACACAGAAGATTACAGAAATTACCGCGTTACGGACCCTTCAAATCACGTGGATCGGTCTCTTCCTGTTTGCTCTTTGGATCATTATTGATGCACTGGGCGAGGGGATCCGGCGTTTCAACCGGCCATTGGGTATCTTTGGGTTCCGTCTACTGATCCTTCTCTGCGGGATCATCGTCCTGTACGTCATACTGTCCCTTTATTATAACAAGAAATACGGGGCCTAGGGATGAAAAACAAGATTAAAGTGTACCGGGCAATGCACGACCTCTCTCAGGAGGCATTGGCGAATGAAGTCGGTGTCACGCGGCAGACTATCCTCGCTATCGAGAACGGGAAATATGACCCCTCCCTGATCCTTGCTGCCAGGATTGCCAAATTCTTCAACGTACGAATAGATGATGTGTTTCTTCTTGATTCAATCGAATAATGTCATGGCAATGCACGACCTCCCAGCCATGCCTGGATTATGATTGCTCTTTTTATGAGGCCTGAGTAAAAGATGACGCATTGATCAATCCCGCATACCATTTGAGACGGGATGGTTTGGGGTCCTGTATTTTTCTTTGGTAAACCCGGGTATGGTAATGAAAAAATAAGGGTCCTCTTTCCTTTCACAGTAAAGTATTTCTAACAAAATGTAAAATATACTTTACATCGGCTGTGTCCCTGCGTGGATACTCCGTTATGAGGTGAGAACATATCGAATCATATCATGAGAATTATAGGGGTAGCAGTGATCATCTGCTTTCTGGCGGTGATTGCAGCACCCGTACTAGCGTCGCCAACGGACCAGGGTTTAAAAAGTAAACCTCTGAATGGTGATGGAAATGGTATCCGTATGCCCGGGTTACCGGACAGGGCTTCAAACCTGACTGCGTACATTTCCGGAAAGGGGTACGACGTCGACTCCTTAAACGCAGCACTATCTGATGCAAAGGCCGCAGTTCTGGCATCTGATAAGGACCGGTTCCAGTCTGCCATGAAGGCATTCGCACGCGAACTCCGTGTGAAAGTGAAGGATGGTTCAATCGACAAAGAAGATTTGAAAAGTTATGCAAAGGACCACAAAAAAACATTACGTTTAATTCACGCCATAAAACTCAAAAGGCAGCATACAGCGGCAAATTTGTCTATAAACCGCCTGTAAAACCCCCGGATCAACGAACAAGTACCCTCCTCTCCGGTCCGGGGTTTTGCGAAAAGGGAACCATCACTTTTTTTATTATTCCTGATTAGTGAGATTTTCCTGTTGCCAAAGCCATCTGGCCTTTTTCCTTCTCCTTCATCATCTCGATAAGAAGGAAAAATACTGATGCTTCGAGGGGGTCATCAAACATCGCATATTCGGGGCCCTTGTGCGTTTCAAGTGCTTCCGCAAGACGGATGCCATATTTCTGGTCGTCGATTTTAAGTGCCCGTGATGCCTTTCTCCATCGTACGCTTACATTTTTCATCCCGGTAGTCATGCTCATGTTCCATTCACTCCTGAGGTTGAGGACTGAGCGTGCCAGCTATATCAGGTCTTGCAGGGTGTGGGGTGAAAGTGATGGAAAGACCGGGGTGGTTGGATGGTGAGGAGACCGTGAATGATCGAATGGCATACTTACCTGATTTTCCGTGGCCATCAGGTTTCTGCTTATTCAAGGGCCCTCTGGTCCAGGACCTCTTCAAAATAATTGTGTGACCCGCATTTGGGACAGGTTCGCAGGCGATCGAGTTCAGTCTTACTGCCATTTGCACCCCTGTTTCCCATTGTGATCACGGTCCCGCCACACATTCCACAGTACGAACATGACCGGGCTGATCCTTCAGCCTGCCCAAAATGCCCCTCTCCGTCAGACGCACTGGCTTTTATGGTATCTTCACGTGATTTGAGGGAATGCCAGACTGTTTCGCAGGTATAGCAGGTTCGTTTGTATTCCTGGACCATCAGGTTTTATAGCCTGCAATTAGTATTATGTGTAGTGATTCAACGGAACCCATGTGTCCTGATTTCGGTTATGCTAATCCGTAACCTCTGGCATGGGAAGCTTGGGAGGACCTATAACCGTAATCGCAGAATTTACTGCCGGTTTCATCCAACCTGCTCACAGTACGCGATACTTGCACTGGAAAAGCATGGTTTTACCAGGGGGTGGTTCCTAGCCGTGAGGAGGATCCGGCGTTGTGTACCTGGCACTACGGGATCGTGCATAGACTTTCCGTAAAACAACACTGTCCACCCCCCGGTCATCCTGGATTTCATGCACCAATGACCGGAGATCAGAATTGATTATATCATTCAACAGTTCATTTGTATTGCCTTGTGCCGGTACAGGATTCCCACGATTAAAGGGACAAGGAACGTTTCAAGGTAATATAGGAGCACGCTCAGGTGGTAATAGTTTTCGGGACTGAATATGAGGACGATAAACAGGTAATCAAAAACAATTGCAATTCCGGTCCAGGTCACTGATACAACCACATAGTACCTGACAGGAAGCAGCCTTTCCCTGAATCTTGCCAGGGTTATTACGACAAATACCGGTGTGAACAGAACAAAAAGGATCCACCCGATTACCTCGGAAGGGACTAAAAAATAAAGGATAACTGATGCGATATAACCAAGAAACCAGAGAAAAAACCCAAGCCCAAGGGTATCGATCAATCGCTCACGTCGTTTTTCTTCAGGGAAACGGTTCTGATTCCCGGGTAAAAGGCCCGTGTTTCCAGGCATTACAGTATCATTGATACAATTCCCTGATACCGGGAATATTCTCTCATTCGCATCTTGAATTCAGTTAGCGGTTCAAATTTCACGAAATTAACCTGGACTGCCATTTACCCTCAAAATTTGGAGATTTGAAAAAAAATCCCCTGCCAGTTCAGGTTCAGAAGAGGATATCCTCTTTCCGGAACCTCAGTTTTGGCGTCTGTTGATCAGCCGCATACCCGACCGGGCAGAGCATCACCGGGACGAGGGGCTTTGGGATCTTCAGGATCCTGGTGAATTCATCCGGGTTAAATCCTCCCATCGGACACGAGTCAAACCCGAGGGATTTCGCCCCGTTCAATGCGTTTCCCAGGGCGAGGTAGGTCTGTGCCTGCGACCAGGCAAGCCGCTGTTCAGGTGACATGCCCCCGGCGAACTGTGCTGCCATTCCGGTCACCATCGCCTGGACCTCTCCGGGTATGTGGTTCTGCTTTAAAAGTGTCCCGAGTCTTTTTATCAGGCTGTCGTAATCAGGGTCCGCACAGAAAACAAGCAGGTGTGAACAGGTAGTAATCTGCTCCTGGTTAAAAGCGGCAGGTCGAAGTTGTTCTTTTTGTTTCTGGTCAGTTACAACCCTGATTTTCCATGGCTGCAGGTTCAGGGCAGAGGGTGCAAACCTGACTAGTTCAATCAGCTCGTTAATCTTCTCTTCAGGGACCATCTCTCCGTTGAATTTCTTGACGGCGTAGCGCTGCATCACAATATCTTTAAACTGCATTTTTGGGATTCCACCAGTTACACAATCTGGCTGGATGTATTTATAATTACGCTATTATTAGCATGTTAAATGTGCGATTGCATGACGTTAATAATTGAAAAATAACCAATTTTTGCAGTTATTTTTACCATGAATTTGTATACAATAATTATCCTTTGCAAAAAACATCAGCGTGAATATGCAACCATACTTCCTGATATTTCACCATTAATAAGGATCTATATCGGAATGAGAAGACGAGGTATAACACCCCCGGACTGGTAACTGAAGGCTGGGGTGTGAAAGTGAGTTTCCAGCGGTAATTCACTAGTCTAAAAAGAATTGTATGTTTTCCATAAGCCCGGGACCAGTAAAATAATGCAGTTATTCAAGTGGATCCTTGTCCCTGTTCCTGTGGTAGATGATTATTGCTGCTATCTCCACGATAACGACAATGACCACAATTATCATGGCATCGAGAAATGAAGTCCCGGTCTGATCATGTTGTGCTGCAGGAGTTCCCACAACCGTGGGCTGCCGGGTAATCACGGGATATGTGGTCGATGCCGGTATCGCTGCTGTTACATCGTTACGAATCAATGAGTCAGGAATCTGCGTTGAAACCGGTGTCATAAAATCTGCCACTGTAATGTAATTAGTGAGTGATTTTACATTGGTACCTCCCGAGCCATTTGCAGTTAATAAGACTGAATAACTACCGGGGACCGTGTAGGTATGTGAAGGGTTCTTTATAGTACTCGAACCCCCATCCCCAAAATTCCATTTCCATGATGTTGGAGACCCTGTAGAAGATTCTGTAAACGTAACGTTAAGGGGTGCTGTGCCAGTTGTGGGAGATCCGCTAAACCCTGCTTTTATTGGCACTGTCGCGGTTTCGGTTGGTGTCGGCGTTGGAACCTCCACCGATATATACCCAATCTGAACATTGCTATCACTGAATCCCCCGCCTGTTACGGTTAACCTGACCGAATAAGCTCCCGGATTCGCATAGGTGTGCGAAGGGTTTTGTGTTTCATCTGTTGTCCTATCTCCAAAATCCCAGTACCATGATGCCGGAGCCCCGGATGATAAATCGGTGAACTGGACTGTGAGGGGGGCAGGGCCCGTAGTTGGTATGCCGCTAAACCCGGCAACATAGGCTGCACTTACCGGCATTACAACAACGGCCATAATGACACTTGATATCAATACTGTCAATATTATCGAAACCGATTTTTTCAGAACTGAAATATACTTCTACCCCCTTTGAACGGTATGATTCCTTCACCTGCGAACACTGCGGTAATAATGATCATGCGCGGGCTTCGTACCAGGATTGTACGTTCCGTTTTACACCAGGTTTTATTTATTATAACTCTCATTTCTTTTGCCTAGTATTTTATATATCAGATCTCGCAGGGCGGGGTGTGAGTGTAAAACTGGAAAATATCAAGGATGAACCTATACAGGGCAATAATCGATCCATTGTTAACAATGTACTAAACCTGTTGTATTCTCGCCCTTCGATATCTCCGTTTTTTTTCAAATGAGTATGTGATGAAGTCTCATTTTTTGTTGGTTGGATAGCTGTGGAGGAAACATTGTTGTGGTGACGGGCATCTTTTTTTTTTTTTTATTTTTTTTTTAGGTATTTTTTTTTT
>Ga0194039_1000443_pt1 | contig 25122 bp, 15 predicted proteins | sample JunL228m_MetaG_FD_148679 | JGI IMG/M metagenome (GOLD analysis project Ga0194039, IMG submission 148679) | Anoxic zone freshwater microbial communities from boreal shield lake in IISD Experimental Lakes Area, Ontario, Canada - Jun2016-L227-8m | ecosystem: Environmental > Aquatic > Freshwater >... | reverse complement strand
TTTCGTTATTGGTCAGCCGTCTGAAGCACTATTTTACCCACAACTTTTAAGATTCAATTTTCTCGCAACTATCTACTTATAATTTCAAATCCAAGCGAAATTCGAAAGAATTAAATACTTGAGATATCTAAGAGATATCTTATATGAGAAAGGTTCCTATGAACAGTTCAAACGAACTGACTGTCAAAGATATTGAAGGATATTACATCCGCAAAGTCACTCCATTTGGAACAAGTGCGAAGGTTGACTGCCCAAAAGAGCATCTTGGGAAAACTGTATTTCTCGTAATCACAAGCAATGAATCCGAATCAGTCCTCCCGTGAGGACTTAATCCGTGAAAATGCTGCATTGAGGGTAGATAATGCTGAACTACGGGCGAAAGTCATCATTCTGGAGGCTGAAAAAGCAGATCTCATCACAGCAAACGTGTCACTGTTTGAAAAATTTAGAGAATATGTCCATCGTCATCCAAAAAGAGTCGGTGTAAAAAGTGGGAAATCTTATGAGATTAAACCGGCAACTCCCCAAGATTCAAGCGGTACCAATCCAGATGAATCGCTTGAGAAAAAAAGGAAGCCGGGGGGTCAACCAGGTCATAAAGGTCATAGCAGAAAAACTCCTGAAAAGGTTACGAAAACAGAAACTGTCGACGTCAATATATGCCCACACTGCGGCAACCACGATTTGAGTGAGATTCAGGAGACCAGAACGAGAATTATTGAAGATGTTCCAATACCTCAACCAGTCGTTACTGCATACACGATACATCGGCGATATTGTAAATGCTGCCGGAAGTTGGTTGAGGAGCCGATCTTAACAGCATTACCCCAAGCAAAATTAGGATTAACTGTCATGCTTGTAGTAGTCTGGCTGAAAATTGGAATGAGAACGACTGAAGAGGCTATCCCTCAGATTCTTGAGCAACTTTGTGGGATTCGTATAAGTGAAGGGGAAGTTTCTCACATTTGTTCGATGATTGCAAAGGAGTTTGGGGAGTATTATGCCCAATTAGAGAATGAAGTCAAAGAAGCTCATGCACGTTATATCGATGAGACCTCTTGGAGAGAAAATGGGAAGAATCTCTGGATGTGGGTATTTGTCACAAAAGGAATCGTATTATACAAAATTGCCAAAAGCAGAGGGCATGAAGTCCCATTAGAGGTTCTGGGAGAGAATCCCAATGGAATTGATGTCCATGATCGGTTTAGGGCATATGATAAATTGGAAAGAAAAACTGGAAACCGACCTCAACAACTCTGCTGGTTCCATATTTTGGCAGATTCGAAGGAGTTGGCTGAACTCTTTGAGGAAGATGGACAATATATTCACAACGGGTTGAAAGAGATCTTTCACGCGGCAAAGGAATTTGAGCACAGTGGTACCCAAGATGATGTCGAAAACCTTTGTGAAAAACTTGGGCTCGTCTTAGACCGGGATTTCAGCAAGTTAAGGTGTGGGAAGTTTGCTAAAACAATCTTTAAAGAGCGGGATAAATTGTTCCAGTTTGTGACCAAGCCCGAGGTTGATGGAACGAACAATCGCGCGGAAAGAGCCGTTCGACCTAATGTCGTGTATCGAAAAATATGCGGAGGTACGAGATCAGAAGAGGGAACGAAAAGGTATGCTGAGCTTGCTTCAGTGTTCCAAACGCTCAAACTGAAAGGTTTGAATTTTATAGATAAGGGGCTCGAAATCATCCAAACTTCTTGTCACTGACCAATAACCAAATTTCAAATAAAAAAAGAACTTGTACTCTTACAAGAATCGCAAAAATGACGAAAATGACGGTCTTTATTACAGTGGATAGACTCGTTTTTTAAAAAAACTGGTATGAACCCCTGCTATCTCTCTTTTTTCAGAGTTGAGACCAGATCGGAACTGTCTCCCGATGGTTTTTTCAAAAGAGTCTTAAGTGATGCGAATCGCACTTCACGATCCTCATCATGCAGTCCCTCCATGAGTGCAGATTGAGCCGTTTTCCCGCCAACGGATCCAAGCAGTTCGGCAGATGCACGCCGCACCTCTGGATCCTTGTCAGTTAAACCCCTCGTGAGAATTCCGATAGAAGCATCCCCGGATTTCCTCAGTTCTGCCCATTTTTTCTGGGCAAAAAGAAAGAGAATGCTCTGGTGCTCGTTTTCAGGATGCCAGTCTTTCGTTTCAAGGTTTGATGCAGCCATGGCTCTCACATCTGAATCAGAATCCTGAAGTAAAGAAAAAAGAATCTGGCTGCTTACCTCCGGCTTCATACGCGATAATACTGTAAGTGCACCCATTTTCACTTCAGGATTCTTGTCTTTGAGCCATTTTACAAGGGATCGTTCTGCTGTCACTCCGATTTTTACAAAGGTGCTGATCGCAATCTCACGGACACTTGTATCTGAATCTAAAAGAGCAGTCAGAAGGGCACTGACTGACCTGTCGGTCTTGATCTCTCCAAGAGACATTGCCGCAGTCGCTCTTACGTCCGGCTGAATATCAGAAAGAGCTGATGTCAGTGCCTGTATGGCAGTAACGGAGTGAAATTTGCCCAGCGCTTCGGCTGCACGTATCCTTACCTGCTTCTGGTCATCGTTTTTTAAGCTGGCGCAGAGCGGTGCAACGGCTGTTTCGTTTGCAATCATTCCCAGCGAAAGTGCAGCCCGCCACCGGAGCTCTGCATCATCGTCTTTTAATGCTTCGATCAGCGAATCGATCCCACGGACATCACTAAGAATCCCGAGACCTTCTGCTGCTTTCCACCGGATTGCGGGTTGTTCATTTTTGTCTTTTATGGATTGGATAAGCCGTAATATTCCCTGCTCGGGAGATTTTTCCAATGTACAGACCGGGCTGCTGACAGGTTCATTCATTTTCGGTACCGTCGTATCACAGCTTGGGGCAACGATCGGTAAAGCGGCAGGAAGTGATCCCTTCAGCGATATCTTCGGACCTTTTGCTCTCTTTTCATTCGGATCTTCCTGCGGCTTGAGGAGTCCCAGTCGTTCAAGATCCTCCCACTGGTCCGTTGCAATAAGGTAGAGTTTGTGCTCTTTATCATTGGTAGGATGCCACCCGATCTTATCGAGACCTAAAGCCGCAGTCCTCCGGAGATTAGTGTCTGGATCATCCATCATCCCTACAAGGATTACCGGCAGGTGTTTATCCCGCAACCGGATGAGCCGGGTAACCGCAATCAGGCGAACACGGATATTTTCATCAGCGAGGGCTGATATTGTAAGTTCTGTTGCCTCATCTCCTTCGAATTTTATGATCGCTTTTATCGCAGCAATGCGGACTTCCGTATCGGGATCTTTGAGGGCAGGGGCGATATGGGGGAGGACGGAGTTGCCACCAATCTGCCCAAGGGCACTGATTGCGTTTATCCTGATGAGCGGGTCCTCATCTTCGATATATGATATGAGATTTTTAACAGAATCCGGATGGCGGATCATTCCCATAGCCGATACCGCAGCCGGACCAAGGGCATCATCGTACTCAATTGTCTCTTCCAGAAACGGAATCGCACGCGGATCTGCAAGTTCTCCCAGTGCGATGACAGCTTCCTCCCGGCACCGGATATCGTGATCCTTTAAGGAACGGATGAGCGGGGCAAATGCTGCAGGTTCACCGGTCTTTCCAATGACCCAGAGCGCCCTCCGCCTCACATCTTTATCCGGGTTTGCCAGGGCTTTTATCATCTGGGGAAGGACGTCTTTTCCCAGTTGACGAAGGGTCTGTGTAACCTTATCCCGGATCCCGTAATACGGATCTTTGAGCTGTCCGGCGAGCATGTCAGCAGCTGGTTCACCTATGGCTGCAAGATCAAGCCATCGTTCCTTTGCGATCAGGTACAGGATCTGATCGGTTTTTGTGGTAGGAGACCAGTTCATCTTATCCAGTGCGGTTGCAACAACCATCCGGACACCCACGTATTCGTCTTTTAACGCTGCTGCGAGTGCAGGTACCGCCCGTTTATCCCCTATCTCTTTTAAGGCAACAGCAGCTTCCATTCGCACACTACCATCTGGATCACTGAGCACTTCTACCAAAGGACCGACTGCGTGCACATCCTTTATCTGGCCCAGCGTCTTGGCCGCTTTTTCCCGCACATGGAAATAATTGTCCTTCAATGCCCAGACCAGCGGCCTGATTGCCGCCCTTCGTAACCGCAGGAGCTCGTCCCATTCGTTCTTTGCAATATAATAGAGCGCTTTATCCTGGGGATCTTCTGGCACTCCGTTGAGTTTCTCTAAAGCTTCTGCTGTCCTCAACCGGATCCCGTGTTCCGGATTTGCCAGCAGGGGGAGGAGCAGGGGAATTGCCCGCTCGTCGTCCATCCGGCCAAGTCCCCAGATCACCATCATGCGGACATCGGTATTGCTGTCATCAAGGCATTTTACGAGTGCGTCAACTGCTTCCGGCTCACGGATCTTACCCAACGCTTCTGCCACCTCAAGCCGGACCCCGGGATCTGAGTCACTAATGGCAGTAATAAGAGCGGTTACTGCACTGCTGTCCCGGATGTTTCCCAGTGCCATCGCACTGAGGCGTCGCACATCCCGGTCTGGGGACCGGAGGGAGTTTAACAACGGTTTGACCGCTTCATCAGGAGCAATATCAGCAAGAGCAGCAGCAGCTTTTCGCTGGACTACCGGGTCCGGGTCTCGGAGTGCACGGATAATTCCCCGCACGTCTCTTGATTCAATTGATTTTTCAATATCCTGATGGAAAAAATTAAAAAAATCCATACGTATCCTTAACTCCCCATCCGGATCCAAAATTCTCCTTCCCGCACCGGGTATCTATGTCGGGAACGAAAACCGGTAGTTGGATCATGTTGTTTTCAGCGTTCCAGTTGCGGCGTCCAGAATATGAGTGCATAGCCTTCAAGTGTGCCTTTTGCGTCGTTGATGAGGATAGTTTCTGCTACCACGGGAACGCTCGTTCCCGAACGGTTCTGTAAGGTCAGTTTCATCCGGACTTCCTGAAGAACCGAGAACCCCGAGGGTTTACCGGCAAGGATTTTTTCGAGGTCCGGATCCCCGCGCTGGATGGTAAAGACGGAGGTGACAGGATTCTTTACACATTCGTCTGCTGAAAACCCGGTAAGAACCGATGCCGCCCGGTTCAGGTAGAGGATCTGCTCGGAATTATCGGTCACTATCACCCCCTCCTTCATTGCAGAAAAAGTATTGATGAGCTCTTCTAACTGGCTGGATATTTTCATTGTTTTCTCGGATTTGGACCGGTACAGGGCCATCTCGATATTGCTGTAGAGCTCGCGCTCCTTGAATGGTTTGATGAGATAGGTCACGGGTTTTGTCTTCATGGCACGCTGGTGGGTTGCATCATCGGAATACGCGGTGAGATAGATCACCGGTACATCAAGAAATGCCCCAATCTGTTCGGCAGCGGTGATACCATCCATCGGGCCTTTTAGGTTGATATCCATGAGAATAAGATCCGGCAGCGTGGAACGGGCGAGCGCAACTGCATCAGCGCCGGTTGCAGCAACACCGGTAACCATATACCCGAGTCTCTTTAACCGCTCGTTGGTTTCGAGAGCAACGATCTCGTTGTCTTCCACAATCAGGATCTTTTTTTCAGTCATGGCGTGCCCGAATCCTTTTGATCTTTTCATCGATACCCGGTTCATCGACTGCACCGGGTTTTTCATGGGACGCCGGTTGGTGAGGGGGCAGAGGTGCCTGCGTGGGAAACCGGATCGTGATGGTTGTTCCCGGCTGCCGGATCATTTCCATGGTCCCGCCCAGCTGCCGGACAAGGCTTGAGACAATGGTCATGCCAAGGGATTTCATGGTGGTGAGATCAAAATCTTCCGAAATCCCATGCCCGTCGTCGCTTACAATGAGGAGATTCTGGCCGGTTTCATCGCGGGACATATGGATCGTGATGGTGCCACCGGGCCGGTTACGGAAGGCATATTTCAGCGCATTCATCACCAGTTCGTTGATGATGAGCCCGCAGGGAATACCGGTATCGAGATCAAAGAACAGATCTTCGGGTTTTACCGATATGGATATCCGTATTTTTGTCTCATCAACGCCATAGGATTCTTTTAAGTATTCTATGAGCTGGCTGATGTAATCGGTGAACGGTATGCGGGTGATATCTGCGGACTGGTAGAGTTTCTGGTGAATGAGCCCCATGGCATAGACCCGCGAGCGTGCCTCGTTCAACAATTTTTTTATCGCTTCATCATCTGTGGAAAGGGACTGGAGGTACAGGAGGCTTGCTATGGTCTGGAGATTGTTTTTTACCCGGTGATGGATCTCTTTTAAGAGCAGTTCTTTGTCGTGCAGGGACGAGAGCAGATCTGCTTCAGATTTTTTAAGATCGGTGATGTCCCGGAAATACCAGACCCTGCCAAAGTACCGCTGCTTCTCACCAAACATCGGGGAGGAATACCGGTCCAGGATCCTCCCGTCTTTTAACCGGACCTCATCATAGCTTTTGTCATAAATGTGAACCTGGAGATATTTGACCCGGGCAAGAAACTCTTCCGGGTGTGCAAGTTTTTCGATCACCGACTGCAGTGCACGCTCATCCGAACGGGATGCGAGAACATCCTCCGGAATACCCCACATGGCGACAAAGTTATGGTTATAGTTGAGAATCTTCCCATTCTCATTGACGATGAGGATACCCCCCGGCAATGTCTCCTGCTGGGTGGAGAGCAGGGCATTTTTGAATACAAGATCTTCTTCTGCCGTTTTGCGCCCGGAGATGTCCTGGTTCGAGATTCTTCTCCCGGCCCAGGTGCCATCAGGGTTAAAGATTGCCCGGCAGGTATGGCCGATCCAGCGCGGGGAACCGTTCTTCTGAATAATGCGAAACTCCATCTCTGTGGAATGATCTGTCTGCTCAGCCTCCGCATGGAGCGAGCAGTGCTCCTCCCACCGGGCACGGTCATCCGGGTGAACGATTAGTTTTATCAGTTCCGGGTCTGCGGTGAATTCACCGGGGGTGTAGCCGGTGATGCGCTCAACCGAGGGTGAGATATAGATAAATTCCCTGTTCGTACCGATCCAGTATTCCCAGTCAGACGTCCAGTCAGTCATAGTGCGGAACCGGACTTCACTCTCCCGCAGCGCCGCTTCCGCCCGCTTGCGCTCGGTGATATTCCTGCCCATGGAGAGAAGGAATGTCCTGCCATCTGCCATCTCAATAGCTGTTGCAGAGTATTCAAACGGAATCTGCGTTCCCTGCTTTGTAATCAGGGATAACTCAATAGTGATGTTTCCCTCAGAAAGCCCGGCCATTGCCTTTTTGGCTTTATTGAGATCCTCCTCGCTATAGAAATCATCAGGTGCCTTCATGCCTGCGATTTCTTCAGCGGAATAGCCACTCTCATCAGCAAAGCATTTGTTCCACCGTACAGGTTTTCCCGTGGCTGGTTCAAATAAAAAGACCGTGTCCTGGGGTGCATCGAACAACCTGTCCGAGAAGTTCTTTTCCTGTAAAAGTGACTTTTCTGCCATTTTTCGTTCGGTGATATCCTGCCCCTGTGCAATGGTGGCCAGCACATTTGAGCCATCGGGAGTCAGGATATTTGCCGAGTTCCAGAGAACAATTTTTACTTCACCGGAGATCGTGTTCAGGATTGGGATCTCCACAATCTCCCATCGCTCGCCTGACAGGGCTTTTTGAATCATTACCATCGAAGCGGTGCAACTTTCCTTTGGAAATAGGATTTTCAGGTGTTTCCCGAGCACATCTTGTTCTTTTCTCCCGGTCAGTTCTTCAAAGGCGTGATTGAACCGCGTGATCTCAAACTGCGGATTCCAGACAATGATCGGGGCATTTGCGTATGCGAAAATATTCTCCAAATAGTCCCTTGTCTGCCTTAACTTCTCTTCCTCACGCTTGCGGTCGGTAATATCAGTAAGAACGAGAAGCGTTGCGGGACTGTTGTGATACCGGACCTGTGTACCTTTCACGATAACCGATCTCTTAAGTCCCCCCCGTGTAAGGATATCAATCTCATAGGGGGGTACCTCGCCCCTTTCTCTGCGCTCAGCTATTCTGGAGATCACTTCATTACGGTATTCCATGGCAACATATGAGAACAATGGCGTGCCGACCAACTCATCTGAATGATACTCCAGTACTTTTGCAGAAGCAGGGTTTACGTAGAGAATCTTTCCGTCCAAACCATATACTACAATATAATCAGGCAGGTTTTCCACCAGACTACGGTTGAATGACTCACTTTCGACAAGCGCATCTTCTGCCAGTTTTTTTGCAGTTTCATCGCGGTAGCCTGCAACAATTTCTCCTGATGGAAGCTTATAGATAAAATTATCCCGCCACCCGGAGATCCTGCTATCCTGATAAAAAGTCACAGGGAATGATTCCGGTGTGCCCGTGCGCCAGACCCGACGAAACACGTCAAGGATCCCAAATTCCTGCACCCCGGGGAACACCTCGGTTACCCTGCGCCCGACAACCTCCTGCCGGGTCATATTTTCGGTGATCTCGGCGGCATTGTTGAAGTCAACGAACACAAAATCCTCGCCGTCAGCAACAGCCCGGTAGACTGCTACGCAGTCGTGCATGGTGTCTACCAAGGAGCGGTAGCGGTTCTCGCTCTCCTTAAAGGCATTCTCCGAAATGCGCTGCTCAACTGCGGCCCGGATCTTCTGGGCAAGTTCCGCGTACTGGGCTACGGGGTCGCCCCCTTTCTGGAGATAGAAGTCCGCACCTTTGTTGATAGCCTCGATGACGATCTCTTCCCGGCCCTTGCCGGTGAACAGGATGAACGGGATCTTTCCCACGTGTGTCCGCACTTCGGCAAGGAACCGGATGCCGTCCATTACGGGCATCAGGTAATCAGAGACGATCGCATCGAACGATTCTTTTTTGAGGAGGTCTAAGGCAGCAGGGGCCGACTCAATGGTCTCAACCGAGAATACCCCGTCATCCTCAAGAAACATTTTGCAGAGGTCAAGGAGTGCTGGTTCGTCATCCACGTAGAGAACCCGTATAGCTGCGGCCATGTCAGTCTCCCTTCCCGGTTGTTCGCCACGCCCCGTTTGGTACTTCTATCTCAAACCGTGCTCCCTTGCCCGGCTCACCGGTCTCGCGGATCGTGATGCCGGTGATGTCGAGAATTTCCCGGACAAAGATGAGACTCCGCATCGAGAACCGGGTGGCGCCTTCGCCCCGCATGAAGATCTGCTCTTTCTTCTCTTGGGGAATTCCTATGCCATCGTCTTCAAAGAAGATCGTGATCCCATCCGGGGTCTTCGTGTGCCAGATACGGATCCGGGTGACATGGCCGCCATGCGCAAGTGAGTTCTCAAAGAGGCGCTGGCAGACCTTTTCCAGCAGGGGATCGGCAAAGATCTCAATGTTTTCGGTTTCAAGGCTGTGCTGGATTACGCCTATGGATACATGGGAGAGCCCGAACAACAATGCCAGATTCACGTTCTGCCAGGTTGCGGGTTTTATGCCCATGTCCTGGTAATCTTTCGTATACTCAATGATCTCGTGAATTGACCGGAGTGCTTGATCCCCTTTTGATAACGTTGTTATGACCTGGTCCTGATCGTCTGCATGTTTTTTTGCCAGATTCAGGTAGCCGCTCAGGACAAAGACCTGGCTGGTCAGATCTTTTCGTGTCAGGTCAGAGAGGACATTGAGTTTCCGGGTTGTCTTTTCCTGCGCTGCTTCCGCCCGCTTGCGTTCGGTGATGTCTATGACAAGACCAGTTACCTTTAGGGGCTTTGAGTCAGGACCATACGTAGAAATTCTTCCGATATCATGGAACCACCGGTACCCGCCATCCCGGGTACGGATCCGGTACTCCACTTCGTAATGTTTTTTAAGACCGGAAAGGTGGTCCCGCATCGCCTGCATGGCCGGTTCGGAATCATCTGGATGGAGCAACCTGGTAAAATCGGTATAATGGGTGAACTGTTCAGCCGGGTATCCCAGCATCCGTGCCTTGCGTTCGCTGAACGTAACGTTTCCGGTAGTGCAGTCCATCTCCCACCATGCGATGTTGCCAGCTTCCATGGCCGATTCCAGCCGGGACAGCGTGAGCTGGAGTGCCTCTTCTGCTGCTCTGCGCTCGGTAATATCCCTAATTGCAGCGATGACGAATTCACGTTCCTTAATGAGGAACCGGCTTCCGGATATTTCCACAGGAAATACGGTGCCATTTTTCTTTTTATGATACCTGAGGGGTATCCAGATAAATTGTTCAGTTATTGCTTTCCGGGTTTCATCGGGTTCTGCCGATAAATCTGCATTTTTTAACCGGATAAACTCTTCATGTGAATATCCATACAATCGACTTGCAGCATTATTGGAATCAAGGATAGATCCCGTATCTTTGTCGACAAGGAAAATTGCATCACTTTCAGCGTTAAACAGGATCCTGTATTTTTCCTCACTCTCCCGTAACTCCAGTTCAGCTACTTTCCGATCAGTAACATCGCTCACCGTCCCGTCAATTCTCACCGGCTTATTATTTTTGTCTCTAATAATATGGGAATTCAGCAAAACAACGATCTTCCGGTTATTGATGGTTTTTGCCTGTACCTCGAAGTTCTTTATGATACCTTTCATCGCGAGCTCATTCATGTACGTTTTTCTGTCATCCGGGTTTTCCCAGAAGTCAATGGAGCGCTCTCCCTTCAGATCCTTCGCAGGATCAATATCGAGAATCCGGTTGAATGCCGGATTGTGATCGAGAAACTGCCCCTCGAACGTGACGCTGTAGTATCCTTCATCAAAGAATTTCACCGTGTCACGGAACTTACGCTCGCTCATCTTGAGCGCCTCCTCTGTCCGCCTGCGGGCGGTGATATCATTGACAATAGAGAAGAGGACGGTCTTTCCTCCTATGTCAATCGGAGAGGAATGCACTTCTACCACACGGATCTCGCCGCTTGCAAGCCGGTGAGAGAAGGTAAAAAAGTTTTCCTGATCCCGCGCTGCTTTCATCCTCGCTGCAGCAATCTCTTCGGGGGACATGATGTTGATCTCATCAATGGAGATTGAACAGAGTTCTTTTTGAGATCTGCCGTAAAACCGTGCTGCGGCCCGGTTTGCCTCAATAATTTTCCCGGAATCAGGTGCGATCAGAAGCATGACGGAATCATGCCGCTCGAACATTGAATGGAACTGTTCCTCACTCGCCCGTAGCGCTTCAATCTCCCAGATGTCAGTGATGTCACTGAGCGCAATACGGACCGTTGTAACCCCACCGCTGCCGGTGAGCCGGATTCCTTCCATCCGGGCGGGGACCGTTGACCCGTCACTCCGTTTGAGCGTGAGCGTGCAGGTCTGTTTCTCCTCTTGTTTCAGCAGGTTTGTGAAATAGTGATCCCACTGTTCAAAAAATTCCGGAGCAATAAATTTCCTGAACCGTGTATTGACCAGTTTGCGCCGCTCAACCCCAAGCAGAGTTGCTCCAGCAAGGTTCACTTCTGCAATCAGCGCCTTGTCGGTGAGCGTGAGATAGCCGGTCGGGGCAAAGTCATACAGGTCTAAAAACTTGTCCCGCGATTCTTCGAGCGCAATGTGAGCCCTCCTGAGTTCTTCAGCCTGAGTCTCCAGCTCGATCTGGTGTACCTGGAGTTCGTGGATGAATTGTTCTGACGTCTTTTTCTTTAACTCGGGAGAATGCTTAGGGGAGTGTGCGAGCTGCTCTTCAGCACTGTCCCGCAATGAGCGTTCGCCGGGCGGGGTATCCGGGTTCATCTCTTCCGGCTTCTTCTTTCCCGCAGCCATTATGGACCCTTCCCCGCGTTACGCCATGCCCCTTTCGGTATCATCATCTCGAACCGTGCTCCTTTGCCCGGCTCGCCGGTTTCTCGGATGGTGATGTTGGTGATCGAGAGGATCTCCCGCGAAAGTGCCAGCCCCAAACCGGTATTCTTCCCAAAACCCCGCTCGAAGATCTTATCTTTCTCCCCGGCAACGACACCCTCACCATCATCCTCACATACTACGATATGATCGCTATCGCGTTCTTCAATAGCGAACCGGATGGTCGTGATCTTTCCTCCGTATCGCGCTGCATTGTCCATTAAGTTATAGCAGACCTTGACTACCAGCGGGTCAGCGAACACTTCTGTTCCGAAAGGCAGATCGTTCTTCACTACGATCTTTCCGAGCGGGGCTTGCTTTACCGCAATGTCTACGAGTGTGCGACAGTTCTGCCAGACAGGAGAATTGACACCGATCTTATCGTATTCTTTGGTGAACTGGATCATGGTGGAGATCCGTTGTGCAGCAGCATTGATCTTTTGGAAATATTCTGTGAATGAAGGGTCGGGTTGCTTCTTTTCGAGAAGGGTAAGGTATCCCTGTAGTCCTGTGAGTTGGTTGTTGATGTCATGGCGGGTGATGCTGGAGAGCAGGTTGAGTTTCTTATTTGCCTGGATTAGCGCCTCTTCTGCCACTTTGCGCTCGGAAATGTCGATGTTTGAGCCTTCAAAAAAGAGCACAGTACCCTCGTCATTTCGGATAGTTCGCGCAGTAATAATGCCCCAGAAACGGGTACCGTCCCGTTTACTGTGCAGGATTTCATAGTTCTCGACCATCCCTTTTTCTGCAAGAATCCGGAGCACTTCTTTCCGGTCATCGGGGTTGGCATATAAGTGCGTACCGATATCCAGATCGGCTTTTAACATTTCTGTAGCATCTGAATAGCCATACATGTGGGCAAGAGCATCGTTTGCATCGATCAGATGACCGTCCGCGGAAGTTTTGAATAACCCTGATACCGATTTTTCAAAAATATCGCGGTATTTCTTTTCGCTCTGCCAGAGCGCCTCTTCTGCCCGTTTGCGTTGGGTGATGTCATGGTAAATGGCGATAACTTCACCGCTTGCCAGTTTATATACCCAGTTTTCCCGCCATGTGCCAGGGTCACGCTCATCGCGGTAGAGTGCTGATGGGAAGAATTCAAGCTGTCCTGTTCTCCAGACACGCTGGAAGACCGCAAAGATTCCAAAGTCTTTAACACCGGGAAAAACCTGTGTTACGCGTTTGCCAATAATATCGTCTTTTTTGATCCCCTCAATTTTTTCTGCGGCTGCATTAAAATCTTTGATAATAAAATCTTCACCCGCATCCACGCCATCATAGATCGCGACTGCGCTTGGCATTCTGGTGAATAATTGCCTGAATTTATCCTTGCTCTCTCGCAGCGCTTCTTCCATCTGCTTGCGCCCGGTGATATCATGAACCAATCCGAGCATACGCTCGGGATCACCCTGATTACCGTATTGGATTCGGCCTTTCGCCCAGATCCAGCGGATTTCCCCATCTGTCCGCCGGATCCGGCACTCAAACTCCCAGTCATGCCGTTCTGAATTTGCCTCTTCAAACCTCCGGTTCACTTCAGCACGATCCTCCGGAAGGACGTGCCCGATAAACATCTCATATGTCCATTCAGGCAAAAGGGATTCATAGCCAAAAATCTGGTCATGACGGAGTGATCGCCAGGCCGTGTGATTTACCAGATTGAGATCCCATGTTCCCATTTGTGAAACGTTAAGCGCGAGTCCGAGACGTTCCTCGCTCTCCCTCAGCGCCTGTTCGCTTTTGGCGAGGTCATCAACATTCTGCCGCAGTTCCTCCTCAGAAGAGGTCAGTTCCTCATAAGCTGAATGGAGTTCTTCGGTTTTTTTGAGCAGCACCGCTTCTGCCAGCTTGCGTTTAGTGATGTCACTGGTAATATTAAGGATGTGCGGCACACCGTTCAGTTCGATAACTGACGTGGACATTGAACCATAAATCTCTCCGGTTTTTGTCAGAAAGCGGGCCTCGTAATTTCTGACTTCCCCATAGGCTTGCAATCCTTCAACAATCTTCCGACGGTCCTCCGGATCCTTCCAGATATTAATTTCCAAAGAAGTTTTACCTATGACATCTTCTTCCGTATACCCGGTTATCTCAGTAAATCCTTTATTTATTGAGATAAACATGCCGTCATGAAGGCGGGTAATACAAATTGCATTGGGACTGGTGAAGAATGCCTTCCTGTATTTTTCTTCACTTGAACGCAGCGCTTCTTCTACCTGTACGCGCCCGGTGATGTCATGACCGCTGGCACGGGTGCCAAAGGAGTTGCCGTTTATGTCGACAATCGGTTGCCATGAAACATTCAGCCAGTGTTTTGTGCCGTTCCGGTGAATGTACCGGAATTCAAAGTTTTCCCCACTGGTGCCTTGGATGGCTTCCCTGAAGCGTTCGGTAAACATAGCCCGGTCTTCTTTGGCAATCACGGTTGAGATAAAATCCGGCATTGTCAGGATCTCTACCTGCGTATACCCGGTAAACCGTGCTACTGAGGGACTCACCCAGATATACTTCCCATCCGTTCCGAACCATGACTCCCAGTTCACGGTATAGTCAGCGATAACCCGGAACTTCTCCTCGCTTTCACTGAGTTCCCGCTTACTCCTGCTAAGGTCTTCCACATTCTGCCGAAGTTCCTCTTCAGATGCGGTCAGTTCCTCATAGGCTGAATGGAGATCTTCGGTATTTCTGATAAGTGCCTCTTCTGCTTTTTTGCGCTCGGTGATTTCAATCCCGATTCCCATAAAATAGAGCTGACCCGGTGTCTCAAACCTGACACCAGTAAAGAAAAAGGGTATAAGGCGACCATCTTTTGCCAACAGTGTGCTTTCAACCGAACTCTGACCCTTTTCCATCACCTCATCTATGGCTTTCAAAACTGCATCTTTGTATTCTGGCAGATGCAAGTCAGTACCCAACTTGCCTTTTATCTCATCAGCCGTATAGCCCAAAAGTGTCTCATGCTGCTTGTTCCAGCGTACCATTCGATTTTCTGGATAGGTATAGAGGTAAAATATTCCGGGTAGGCTGTCTAACAATAATTTTGAAAATTGTTGTTCTTCCCGTAGCGAATCATCTGCCTGCTTGCGCTCAGTGATATCAGTTAAGAAATTCAGCGTGGCAGGGCGTCCATCCCAGTCTATCACTACGGCGCTGATCTCAACCCATAGGAGGTTTCCGTCTTTTGGGTTAAGCCTGAAGGGGTAGCGAGAGGGAAATTCCTCACACTTCAATCGCTTCTGGTACCGCTCCATCACCATGGCACGATCGTCAGGGTGGATAAACACGGGAAACGGTGTAGACAGAAGTTCCTGTTCTGAATACCCGAGTAGTTCGATCAATCGATGATTGACAAGCTTCAGCATCCCATCCTGTGCAACAAGGATAGCCTCATTCGAATGTTCGATTAAGTGCCGATATTTTTCCTCGCTCTTCCGGAGTGAATTCTCTGCCCTGTTCCGTAACGCTGCCTGCTTGATCTTGTGCGAGAGTTCGGCGAACTGTGCGCCCGGTTCGCCGCCTTTCTGGATGTAGAAATCTGCTCCGCTGTTAATTGCCTGAATGACTATCTCTTCCCTGCCCCTGCCGGTGAAAAGTATAAACGGAATCAGTCCAAAGCGTGTTCGCACTTCAACAAGGAATTGTATGCCGTCCATGTCGGGCATCTGGTAATCGGAGACGATGGCATCGAATTTTTCCTGTTCGAGCAACCGGAGCGCTTCCTGTGCGCTCAGTGCGGTTGTTACGGTGAAATCTCCGGATTCCTCTAAGAACAGCTTGCCGATACCAAGAAGGTCCGGTTCGTCATCAACGTAGAGGACACGGATTGCTGCTGCCATCATGCACTCTTCCCCGCGTTACGCCACGCCCCTTTCGGTACCGTCATCTCGAACCGGGCACCCTTACCCGCTTCACCGGTCTCGCGGATGGTGATGCCGGTAATATCCAAAATTTCCCGCACAAAGATAAGACTCCGCATTGACGCACGGCCGGTACTATCATCGCGCAAAAAGATCTTCTCCTTCTTGTCCTGCGGTATTCCTATGCCGTCGTCTTCAAAGAAAATCGTGGCCCCCTCCGGAGTGATCGTGTGCGAGACCCGTATACGGGTGACATGGTTCCCGTGCTTTACCGAGTTCTCAAAGAGGCGCTGGCACACTTTCTCCAGCAGTGGATCGGCAAAGATCTCAAGGTTCTCTGTTTCAAGACTGTGCTGGATCTTCCCAATCGAGATATGGGAAAGTCCGAACAGCAACACCATATTCACATTCTGCCATTTCGGAGGTTTAGCCCCCATGTCCTGGTAATCTTTTGAATATTCAATGGTCTCCTGGATTGACTGGATCGACCGGATGCCTTTTTGTATGGTCTCGATGATGTGATCCTGCCCGGCCAATTGTTTTTTTGTTATCTCAAGGTAGCTGTTCAGGACAAAGATCTGGCTGGTTAAGTCTTTTCGTGTCAGCTGGGAGAGCACGTTGAGCTTCTGGTTCACCCTCAGGAGAGCGTCTTTTGCCCTCTTGCTTTCGGTGATGTCAGAGACTACGGCAAGGGCGCCCTTATAGACTCCATCATCATCCGTGATTGGTGAAGTTGCAAGAGCCGTATAGATCCGGTCTCCTTCTTTTGTGATGAACTCAAATTCATGGTCTTCCTTAATTCCCTGCCGTCGACGCTCCATATTCTCTGCAGCGATTGTTTTTCCTGCATCATCCATGAAAGAAAAGAGGTGTCTCCCGTGCATCTCCTCTACGGTGTACCCCAGCATCTCTGCCATACGGGGGTTGACATACGAAGTCGTCCCCTCGGCATTGATCGCCCATATCCCTTCCTGCGCAAGATCGACAAGCTGCCTGTATTTCTCCTCACTCTGCCGCAGCACCTCTTCTGTCACTTTGCGCTCGGTAATATCCCGGACCACCGATACGGTCAACCGTTTTCCCAGAAGACTGACTACGTGGGCATGGATCTCTACCGGGACGATGGTTCCGTCTTTTCTCCGGTGCTCTGTCTCGAAGATTGAATGACCGGTTGAGGATAGTTCTTCGAAGATATCAGGTAAAGGCCGGCTGTGGTACCCCGAGACAATATCAAGGGGCCCAAACCCCAGGAGTTCTTCGCGGGTATACTGCAACATCCGGCAGGCGACTTCGTTTACTTCGATGAATTTTCCGGGCTTCCCATCCGGTTCAATCTCATGGATATGGATCCCGTCATTTATCGTGTCAAAGATGCCCCGGAACTTCTCTTCACTCTCCTGCAATGCCTTTTGAGAATCCTTCATTCTGAGAAACGACCGGATCACCGCCACCAGCTCTTCGGGTTCAATGGGATGCACGAGATACCCGTCTGCACCTCCTTCGAGGCCGTGCACCCGCTCCCGGGTGTGGACAAAGGTTGCGGACAGATGCACTACGGGGATAAAAGCGGTCTTTGTATCCTGCTTGAGCCGTCTGCAGACCTCAAAGCCGCTCATGTCGGGCAGGTTTACGTCAAGGAGAACAAGATCCGGGTGCTGCTCTGCTGCAAGTGTAAGGGCGTCGGTACCATTTACTGCTTCTATCACATCGAATCCCGCTTTTTTTAAGATCCTGGTGACCGCGTATCGTCCCGCTTCGTTATCATCCACACTCAGGATGCTTGACGTTCTCTTCTCAGGCATTTCAGTCTGCACCGCCGGATTTTTTGTCGGTCCTCTGACCCGGGAACCGGTACATGCCTTTTGGCACCATGCACTCAAAGCGGGCACCTTTGCCCGGTTCCCCGTTTTCGGTGATCGTGATACTGGTAATCGACAGGATCTCGCGCGAGAGGAAGAGGCCAAGCCCGGTGTGCCTGCCAAAACCTTTCGTAAATAACTGCTTTTTATCCTCAGCACTGATGCCGTTACCATCATCTTCCACAGCGATGACAAGTACCCCATTATCTCTGTGGTTTGTTATGCGGATTGCAGTTATCTTCTCTCCACCGTATCGCAGGGCATTATCGAAAAGATTGTAAAACACTTTCTCCAGCAATGAATCGGCAAAAATCTCAAGATCGGGATCTCCGGCATCAATGCTGATATCCCGCATGGGAAGACGGGTGATCACGTTCATGACCGTCGTGTGTACTTTCTGCCATACAGGGGCCTTTATACCCATTTCCTCATAATCCTTCGTGAAACTGATCTGGTGAGCGATGGTATCGACGGTTTTTTGCTCCTTTGCAATGAACTCTGCCGTACGGGCCGGATTACCGAGCGACTTTTTGGAAATCTCCAGATATGAAGAGATTACGAGGAGCTGGTTATTGATATCGTGCCGGGTGATGCCCGAGAGCAGGTTCAGTTTCCTGCTGGCAAGCGCAAGCGCATCTTCCGCCCGTTTCCGGTCGGTGATATTCCTGATATTGCACTGGATGATCTTTTTTTCTCCGACAAAGTAGACGTTGCTGATGAATTCAACGTCCATGCTCTGCCCGCCTTTTGTCACGAGCGGGAGGTCTTCGTACCGGACGTACCCCTCGGTTCTGAGTTTTCCAAACGCTGTCTCGGCCAGGGACTTGTCCCTGATAACCCCGAGTTCCCAGAGTTGTCTGCCGACAAAGTATTCCAGCGGGTATCCCAGCAGTTCGAGAATGAATGCATTCGCATCGATAATTGTTCCCATCTCTTCATCAAGAATTATTATCCCGTCCTGCGCAGTCTCAAACAGCCGGCGGTACCGCTCCTCGCTCTCCCGCAGTGTTTCCTCAGCCCTCTTGCGCTCGGTGATGTCATTGTAAATAGCGACAACTTCCCCGCTTGCCAGTTTGTACACCCAGTTCTCGCGCCAGGTGCCGGGATGATGTTCATCGCGGTAGAGTGCCTGCGGGAAGTACTCAGGCTGTCCAGTTCTCCAGACCCGCTGAAATACGTCAAAGATGCCAAAGTCCTTAACACCGGGAAAAACCTGCGTTACCCGTTTGCCGACAAGATCTTCTTTTTTGAGCCGATCGATGGTTTCTGCGGCTGCATTGAAATCTATGAAAATAAAATCTTCACCATTATCTGTGGCATCATAGATCGCGACGGCGCTTGGCATCCAGGCGAATAATTGCCTGAATTTCTCCTCGCTCTCCCGCAATGCCTTTTCCGCAGACCTGATCCTGAGGTATGAACGGAGTGTTGCCACCAGCACATCGGGCTCGATGGGATGCACGAGATACCCGTCTGCGCCTCCTTCAAGTCCCTTCACCTGATCGGGAGACCTGACAAATGTTGCTGACTGGTGCACTACAAGGATGGATGCAGTCTGCTTGTCCTGCCTGAGTCGCTTGCAGACCTCAAAACCGCTGATATCGGGTAGTTTCACGTCTAGGAGAACAAGGTCCGGGTGCTGGTCTGCTGCAAGCGTAAGGGCGTCGGTACCATTTGCCGCTTCGATCACATCGAATCCCGCGTTTTTTAAGATCTTTGTGGTACTATATCGTCCCGCTTCGTTGTCGTCAACGTTCAGAATCAGCCCGTTTTTTGTATCAGGCATTTCCGTGCATACCCCCGCCATTCTTATCTGCCTTTGCTCTGGTGAGGGCCAGGGTCAGCGCGTTGATCACCGATTCGCCCGACAGACTCTCCTTTGACAAAACTGCGAGCGCCAGTGCATTGAGAGTCTTTCTCTCCGTTTCGTCCAGGGTCTTTGCGGTAGAAACGATCACCGGAATCTCTGCAAGTCCGGGGCTCTTTTTCATCTCCAGAAGCACCTCAAAACCACTCATGCCGGGCATCAGGAGGTCAAGGAAGATCACATCGGGGTGCTCGTTTCTTGCTATTTCCATACCTTTCATCCCATCAGCTGCTTCAAGGAGGATAAACTTCGTACCCGCGAGGAGTCCCTTCATGATGTATCGCGCTACTTCATCGTCATCAATGACAAGTACTTTCTCAACCGGCTTTGTATGGGAGAGCGTCCGGAGTTTGTTAAGGAGCCATTTGCGCTCCACGGGTTTTACTACATAATCTTCGGCACCCAGTGAAAACCCCTTATCAGGGTCATTTATCATCGATGCTATTATAACCGGGATCTCCCGTGTCGCATCGGCAGACTTGAAATCTGCCAAAAATTTCCATGAATCTTCGCCCGGGATGATAATGTCGAGTACAACCACCAGTGGTCTTACCGTTGTGAGGATATGCTGGGCCTCCTTTATAGTAAGCGCCGGTACTGCCTGGAATCCTGACTGCTTCAGGTACTTCTGGTAGATCAGCTGCGTGGTTTCATCATCATCGATCACGAGGACCTGGTACTTGGTGGGATCAATCCGGGCTGGAACAACACCCGGCACGGGTTTGCGGCGATCGGTGAAGTTTATGGGAATGGTTGCCGTGAACGTGGAACCGGCACCGGGTTCACTCCTGACATCCACGCCGCCTCCAAGCATCTCTGCGAGCCGCTTTGCGATCGGCAACCCGAGCCCGGTACCCTTGAGAGTGCCCTTCTCTTTCCGGTCAACCTGCGTATATTCTTCAAAGATCCATGCCTGGTCAATTTTGTCGATTCCGATACCGGTATCGGCAACCGCAAAGATCACCGATCTGCCATCCCCGCTCATGCAGGCAGAGACACGGATCTCACCTTTCTCCGTAAACTTGAATGCATTCGAAAGGAAGTTTCGCAGGATCTGGGAGACTTTTCCCTCATCGGAATAGAGGATGGGGATCCCCGCCGGCTCTTCGAATATAAGCTCGATTGATCTGTTCAAGAGAAGGGGTTTTAACATTCCCCTTAACGTGGAGAAAATTTCCTGAACGCTAAACTCTTTGGTGACAACAGCCGTCTTTCCGGCATCGATCTTTGCAAGGTCGAGCAGGTCGTTTACCAGCGTGGACAGATCCTCTGCCGCCTTCCGGACAAAGACCACCTGCTTTTCCTGTTCTTCGGTAAGCTCCCCGTCCGAGCGGTCGAGAAGGATGCGGGAGAGTGCGAGGATGGAGTTGAGCGGCGTGCGGAACTCGTGGCTCATGTTGGAGAGGAACCGGGTCTTGAGCTCGTTTGCCCGGGTTAAGGAGACTGCTTTGTCGTCCAGTTCCGCGTACAGGGCCAGCACGCCCCGGTTGGTGTCCTCGAGTTCCCGGTTGACACTGAGGAGTTCTTCCTGCCGCTGGTGCAGTTCCCCCAGTGCACGGATCAGATCCTGGTTCTGGAACCGGATCTCTTCAAACGGGCTCTGGGCAGCGGTCTGTACCAGCACATCTGTCATATGCGTGAGAAGTGCCGCAGTCACCGGTGGTGCGGTAACTGGAAGGTTCTTTCCCAGGAAAACCATGGTTCCCTTTCCCGGCTCAGCTTCAATATGGAAACGGTCCATTAAGCGTTTTGAGCCGATGATGCCCAGTCCCATCCCGGTCTTTGAGGCATACCGGCCCTCAAGTACTTCGTCCAGATGGGAGATGCCCTTCCCGTGATCCCGGACGATGATGGCAAAGATATTGGGCTGCGTGCCGGTATCGATAAGAAACTCGATCTCCCCTCCCTGTGCATACTGGAATGCATTTCTCGCAATCTCCGATACTGCGGTGCTGATCCGGGTCTGGTCGGTCTTGTCAAACCCGAGCAGTTCTGCAATGGTGCGTGCCCGGGAGCGGGCATAGACAACATCCTGTTCGTACCGCAACTCCACCCGGGTGATCGCGGTGCTCATGGGTTCCCTCCCTCCCTTTTTACCACGAGAATGGTCACATCATCCCGTCCCCGCGCGTGATCCCGGTACAGGACCCCGGCGATGAGTGCCGGGTGCTTTTTTAAAAGTCCCGGGTAGTTCCCCAGTTCCCAGTGGGTTGCAAGTCCGTCTGAATGGAGGATCAGGATCGCCCCCGGTTCCCATGCATAGGTGAACTCCTGGATCTTCCTGATCTCGACTCCCGCTGTACCGTTTAACGAGACCATGTTCCGGGTGCCGGAACTGCTGATGATCCGTCCTGAAATATTACCGGCACCCGAAAACGTGACGGTGCCGCTCCCTTCATCGATAACGGTTACTGCTACCGCTCCTCCCCGGGTGCTCCTGAGCGAAGCGTGAAGGAGCCTGAGGATCTCTCCCGGTTCACCGGTTGAGTTCTTCCGGAATATCTTAATAGCCTCACGGGGGACTTCTGAGGCTTCGAGCCCGTGACCCAGCCCGTCAACAACCAGTATCACGGTCCTGTTCCCATACGAAAAAACATCCCACCCGTCGCCGCAGGGCTCTTCCGGCAGGGAAGGAAGGCAGACCACGCCAATCGCCAGCGGGGAGGAATCTGTCCGCTGCAATGGATCCGACTCATGGACCGGTGATTCGCCATCGATACGGGCGATTACGGCAGTCCCCTTCCCGGGCTGGGAGTAGAGGTCAAAAACGGAAGCGAGCCGGCGGACTGCCCCAAGCCCGTTTCCCGGAGTTCTCACGGTGGAATACCCGTCCTGCAGGCTCCTGCCGATATCCGTGATCCCTGGGCCCTTGTCGAGTGCGAGGCATTCGATCCCGGTAACCTCTCCCGTAGTATACGGACGGATAAGAATATCTCCTTCTTGTGCATGCTTCACCAGGTTTGTTGCAAGTTCCGTCACGATGATGGCCACGGTACCGGTGAGTGCAGCATCGAACCCCAGCGCTTCGCAGACCCTCATTGCCGTCTGCCGGGCTTCCACCACGCCGCTCATCTCGCCGATATGGATACATTTCATCGTGTTCACCGCCATCGTGTCACCATCACCCGTGTGCCCTCGCCCGGTTTTGACCAGATCTCAAATTCGTTTACCAGCCGCTTCGAACCACCCAGCCCGAGCCCGAGACCATGACCGGAGGTGTATCCGTCTTTTAAGGCCAGTTCAATATCCGGAATCCCCGGGCCCTGGTCGAGAAAGGTGAGCCGGATGCCAATGCGTCCCCCGTCCACCAGGGATTCGATCTGCATGGTGCCCCCGAGGCCATAGTCAACGGTGTTCCGGGCCAGTTCGCTTGTTGCCGTCACCATCTTGGTCTGGTCGATGAGATTGAAACCCTGGTCCTTCATGCAGACACGGACTCTCTGCCGGGCTCTGACGATATCCTCACTGGTTTTGAGTTCCAGGGTCTCAGGTTCCGGAAGGCTCATGGGTGGTACCTTCTTCGGATACTTCCACAGCACTCCGGAGCATTTCGATACCCCGCTCAACATTCAAGGCAGTCCGGACATCCTGCATGGAGAGCCCCAGCTCCACAATCGTGATCGCGACTGCCGGGCGCATACCCACAACAACGGTCTGTGCTCCCAGCGCCAGGCTCATTGCAGCAATATTCCCCAGCATCCTGCCGATGAACGAGTCCACCATCTCCACCGACGAGATGTCGATGAGTACACCCCTGGCATGGTCCTTGACGATTCGCGCGGTAAGGTCGTCCTGGAGGGTGATGGCAAGCCGGTCATGCATATCCACCTGTATCGTGACCAACAGGATTTCTCCCAGTTTCAATATGGGTATCTTTTCCATAGACTCTCCTGCCCGGTTTCCCTTCAGGTAACGGTGATCCCGGACTGCCGGAATGCGTACTTCAGGGCATCGGCAAGAGATGCCTTGGTGACCACATCGCCAAATTCCACGCCGAGATGTACCATGGTCTGGGCGATCTGCGGGCGGATACCGGAGATGATGCATTGCGCTCCCATGAGCCGGGCCGCAGAGACGGTTTTGATCAGGTACTGCGCAACGAGCGTATCGACCGCCGGGACACCGGTGATGTCGATGATGGCGATGCTGCTGTTCGTATCCACGATATTCTGGAGCAGGCTCTCCATGACGACCTGCGTCCGGGAACTGTCCAGCGTGCCGATGAGCGGGAGGACGAGAATTCCCTCCCAGAGCTTGATGACCGGTGTCGAAAGTTCCAGGATCTCGGTCTGCTGCCGCCGGATAATATCCTCCCTGCTCTTCTGGAAGGCTTCAGCAGTATAGAGTCCCAGTTTGTCCGTGAGCATGGTTGCGGTCCAGATCTCGTCTGCCAGGATCGATGCACTGGACCCTGCTTCTTTTTTGAGCCGGGTAAAGACCGGCTGCTTTAACGAGAAGATAAAGGTTGCCGTTTCTGTTGGGGTAAAGCCCTGTGCTGCACGGGTCTTTGAGGTTGCCGCAAGAAAATCAAGCACCGGCTTCCATTCCGGGCCGGTGATCTCGGTGACATTCCCGCTACGCGTAGCGTTGATGATCAGTCCCAGCAGCTCTGTGGACTGTTTGCGGAGTTCGCTCTCGGTTAAGAGGTCTTTCCGGAGCGTTCCCGATCTGAGCTGTTCACGCATCCAGTCGTCAAGGATCTCCGTCTCGTTCTTCTCGAGAACTTCGTTCAGTCTGCTTGTTGGTTTTGTCATGGATATTGCTCTCCCCTGTTTTCCCCTTACCCTTTTCAGGTGTTGCCAACGCAATCACACGGAATGGCATGGTGGAAGATGACAATCCAGCAATTGCACTGAACGTATGCTAACCGTTAATTGTATTTATATATATTTGGGGAGCGGGCGAGCTGCTCCTCAGCATTGTCTCTCAACGAGCGTTCACTAAGCGGGAAGTCCGGTTTCTTCTCTTCCGGCTTTTCGTTTCCCGCAGCCATGTTAGTGACCCCTCCCGTCTCGCTTGTCCGGATTTACCCTTCTTTTCCTTATCGCCGAGAGGTGCGATCACTTCCATAGCCAGAAGAATAAGATGGGGGACACCCTCCAGCCCGATAATCTCACGGGCGTTGAGGAGCATCTTCTTCTGCCCGATGCCGTGGAAGTTTACCTCAGGGACTTTGTTTTTCCTGGCACCCCATATTTTTTTCATGGATGCTCCGGCTTGCTCCGGCTTGTTCTGGAAGGTGGATGTCCTGGTTTTTTTCATCGTCTCTCACCTTATGGACACGATATGTTTCCTGTGCGCTTGTTATCACAGGAGTGAACACCAGATGAAATGTTACGTAGCATCGCGAATTTTTACAGATCCCGTTTTATTTTATCGTGGGGGTCGGTGTATGATGATAGGGGTGTTCTGCCTTAAAGGTTATGGTGGGAGAGTGATTCACGGGTTTTCCCGGTAGGTCAGACCATCGTGGGGGTATGGCCCGTCTTTGAAAAATGGTGGTGGGGTGTGGGACCCTGTCCCGGCCCGGACTGGTGGGTAGGGATACCCCACTCTTCCGGAAGAGCGGGGGTTGGGGTGGGTACCCCTACGGGCACATGAGAGATTCCCCCACACCCTGTCATTTTGCTGATACGAAAAAAACCTCTCAAAACAGCCCTTCTTTTCCTTGCGACCGTGTTACCCCCCCAACCCCTCTGAGTTTTGCCTCCCA
>Ga0194039_1000442_pt1 | contig 25163 bp, 22 predicted proteins | sample JunL228m_MetaG_FD_148679 | JGI IMG/M metagenome (GOLD analysis project Ga0194039, IMG submission 148679) | Anoxic zone freshwater microbial communities from boreal shield lake in IISD Experimental Lakes Area, Ontario, Canada - Jun2016-L227-8m | ecosystem: Environmental > Aquatic > Freshwater >... | reverse complement strand
ATCGGAAATTTTGGGTTCTTGAGCATCCGCCAAAGAACGTATGGCCCTACATATTAGGAACTTTCAGCTTGTGAAAACTGTCCACTTTTGAACAGGCGAGAATTCCACTTTTGAACCGTCGCCGACATTGCCGCATTTTTTTCTCGCATTCAGAATGGCATCAGGGTATTGATATTTTATGAACACTTGCCCCTGCCTCGAATCGGTCAAAACACTCATCACCACTGGAAAATGGGAGGGCGGGAGTTGCGAGTGCGGAAAAAAACTTCCGTTCAGCCATCTCCTGATTGCGGGTGCCGTGGGCCTTCTGCTTTCCGTCTTGGTCGGGGTGTTGATGTCGCGCTCGAGGAAGAATTGAATTCGGAAAGCCAACTGGGACTTCCATCGGCATGGAGCCCGCTTCGAATGATGAAGCGCCATCGATCCTCCATTGGTTTGCATGCAGCCCTGCTGTGCCTTTCGGGCTGTTTCAGCCTTTCCCTCGCCCATGAACCCTCTGGCCTTGCGGCAGATGAAGCACTTCGGCGGCTGGATCTGGGGAACGCCCGATTCGTCCGGGGCCAACTTTCCGAGACGACTCCCGCTTCGATCGCCGATAGCCGCCGGAAAGTCGCACAAGGGCAAAAGCCGTTTGCGATCATCGTCGGCTGCTCGGATTCCCGCGTCGGCCCCGAGGTCATTTTCGACCAACAGTTGGGCGCCCTCTTTGTTATCCGCACTGCGGGCGAAGTCGTCGATCCTGTCGGGTTGGGCAGCATCGAGTACGCCGTTGCGCATTTGGGTTCGCGGTTGATCGTGGTGCTCGGTCATGAGCGCTGCGGAGCGGTCACCGCCGCCGTCTCGGGAGCAAAGGAACCAGGGCATTTTTCTGCAGTCTTGAAGGCGATCCGGCCTGCCGTGCGGATGGTCAAAGGCTCGGCGGGCGATCCGGTTGAAAACGCCGTGCGCGCCCAGGCGCTGCATGTCGCCGCGCAATTGCAGGCCTCGGGGCCAATTCTCAAGAAAGCCGTCCGAAGTGGAGAGCTCGAAATCGTTGCCGCGCGCTACGATCTGGATTCAGGAAAAGTCTCTTTGATGTCCGCCGCGCGGCAGTCATCCCACCTATTTGAGTGGCGGACTCAGGTTCCGAGGTAGGCGGCCTGCACGCGGGGGTTTTGGAGCAGGTCGGCGCTGTTGCCGGCGAGAGTGATGAGGCCGGTCTCCAGCACGGCGGCGCGGTGGGCGAGACGGAGCGCGATATTGGCGTTTTGCTCGACGAGCAGGACGGTGACGCCGGCGTTGTTCACCTCGCGTATGACGCTGTAAATTTCTTTGACCAGCTTGGGAGCCAGGCCCATGGAGGGTTCGTCCAGGAGGAGGGTCGTGGCGCGGCTCATGAGTGCGCGGGCGACGGCGAGCATCTGCTGTTCGCCACCGGAAAGCGTGCCGGCAGCCTGGAGGAGACGTTCCTTCAGGCGCGGCAGCGTGCCGAGGATGCGGTCGAGATCCTCCGCCACGGCCTTGCGGTCCTTGCGGATCCACGCGCCGAGATGGAGGTTTTCCTTCACGGTGAGATTGCCGAAGATCCCCCTCCCCTCCGGCACTTGGGAGAGGCCGAGGGCGACGATTTTTTCCGGCGGGACACCGCGGAGCTCCCTCCCATCCAGGCGCACGCTGCCGCCGAATCGCAGGAGCCCGGAGATGGCACGCAAGGCCGAGGATTTGCCAGCGCCGTTGGCTCCGATGATCGTGAAAATTTCGCCCTTTCGCACCTCGAATGAAATGCCTTTCACGGCAGGGATGTCGCCGTAGGAAACGGTGAGGTTTTCGACGGTGAGAGCGCTCATTCTTCTTCGGTTCCTCCCAAGTAGGCCTCGATGACGCGGGGATTGGCGCGGATCTCTTCCGGCGTCCCTTCGGCGATGGTCTGGCCGAAATCGAGGACGGTGATGCGGTCGCAGAGATTCATCACGAGATGCATGTGGTGCTCGATGAGGACGAGGGTCAACTGGAAGTGATCCCTCACCCAGCGAAGGAATTCGGTGAGGTCGGCGGTTTCGCCTGTGTTCATCCCGGCGGCGGGCTCGTCGAGGAGCAGGAGATCGGGCTTGAGCGCGAGCGCCCGGGCGATCTCCAGCTTGCGCTGGGAGCCGTAGGGAAGATCCCCCGCAAGATCATGCGCCTGATCCGCCAAGCCGAAGGGCTCAAGAAGTTCGAGGCAGGCAGCGACGGAATTCTTCTCGGCCCGGCCAAACCGGGAGAGCCGCAGCATGGCCTCCAGCGGCGAATAATGGAGCTGCGAATCAAAGGCGATGCGCACGTTTTCCAAGACGGTCTGACTTTTGAGCAGGCGGATATTTTGAAACGTGCGGCCAACGCCCTTGAGCGCGATGCGGCCCGGTCGGAATCCGGATATGGATTCGCCGCGGAACCGGATGTCGCCCTCGGTGGGTTTGTAGATGCCGGTGATGAGGTTGAAAAGCGTGGTCTTGCCGGCGCCGTTAGGCCCGATGATGCCGTGGGTGTCGCCAGCCTCGACTTTCACGTCGCAATTCGAAATGGCGCAAAGGCCGCCGAAGCGCTTGGTCAGATGATCGATCTCAAGAATCGCGCTCATGGCTTGGGCCGTTTGAAAAGTTCGCGCGCGGGAAGAAACCACGGCAGTTCCCGCATGCCCATGATGCCGCGCGGACGGAAGAGCATGAGCAGGACGAGGATGAGCGGCAGGATGACCATGCGCCAGGTGCCGAGGGGCTGGAGGACCTGGAGGAGAACAGTGAAAATCACCGCGCCGATAATCGAGCCGCCCAATGAGGCGATCCCTCCGAGATAGACCATCACAAGAATCTCCGTGGACTTGACGATGTCGAATGACTTGGGATCGATGAAAAAATTCACCTGGGCGTAGAGCGCGCCGGCGACCCCGCCGAAAAACGACGAGGTGACAAAGGCGAGGATTTTCGCCTCGCGGACGCGCACCCCCATGGCATTGGCCGCGATCTCGTCCTCGCGGATCGCGGTGATCGCCCGCCCGAACTTCGAGTAGACGAGATTGCGAATGACCCACAGCGTGACTACCACCCAGAAGAAGGTCCAGGGCAGGGTCGTCAGCACAGGGGGTGTCATCCCGCGGGGGCCGCCGACGTAGCTAATGTTCTCGATCGCGGATTTCACGATCATCAGAAACGCCAGAGTAATGATCGCGAGGTAATCGCCGCGGGTTTTGAAGGAGAGCAGAGCGAGGGGAAAGCCGACGAGCGCCGCGACCCCTCCCCCGAAAAGAACCCCCAGCGGCAGCTCGAAAAACGATGCCGGCAGCCATTTGGTGGTCATGATGGCAGAGGCGTACGCACCGAGCGCCATGAAGCCCGCGTGCCCGACGGAGAACTCGCCCATGTAGCCGTTCACCAGGTTCAGGCTCGCGCAAAGGATGATGTTGATCCCGACGGTGACGAGGACGACTTCGGAATAGTCGTTGAGGATCGGGAAAGACTCGCAGGCCAGCGCGTAGGCGAATCCCGCAGCGACCAGCACGGGCAATGCCCAGCGGCAGCGGGCGACGGAATCAAGGAGGCTCTTCACGGATCAGACCTTCTGGTTGGGCGGCTGTCCGAGCAGGCCATACGGTTTGAAAACGAGAATCGCGAGCAGCAGCGAGTAGGAGATCAGGTCGCGGTATGTGGAGGGAAGATAGGCCACGGCCATCACCTCAACCCCTCCGAGAATGAAGCCTCCGAGCACCGCGCCCCGGATGCTGCCGATCCCCCCGATGACAGCGGCGATGAACGCCTTCCAGCCGATCAGCACGCCCATCGTGGCGCTGATCTGCGGGTAGGCGAGCCCGTAAAGCATGCCGGCCGCGCCACCCAATCCGGCCCCGACAAAAAACGTCAGCGAGATCATCCGGTTCACCGGGATCCCCATCAGGGGCACCGTCCGCGCGTCGAAGGAGATCGCCCGCATCGCCATGCCGAAGCCGGTTTTCCGGATGAGAAGATCCAGCCCCACCATGAGCCCGAGGGCCACGCCGATGATCAGGATCTGCAGCGTCGTGACCGTGAGGCCGGCGTAGCTGAGCGTCTTGCTGGCGAAGAGTGTCGGAAGGAACTGCGGGTAGGGACTCAGGCTGAGCGTGGTGTTCTCAATCACCAGGCCGCAACCGAGCGCCGTGATGATGGCCGAGACCCGCGGCGCATCGCGAAGCGGGCGGTAGGCGACCCGCTCGATCAAGGCCCCCAGCAGCCCGATGACCACCATCACCAGCAGCAGGATGAACACGAAGGGCAGATGGACGGGCAGCAGCACCGCGAGCAAAAGACACGCGAAGGCACCGAGCATGAAAAGGTCGCCATGGGCGAAGTTGATCATCACCAGCACGCCGTAAACCATGCTGTAGCCCAGCGCGATCAGGGCATAGATCGAGCCCAACTGCAGCGCGTTGATGGTCTGCTGGGCGAGGTAGAAAATCATCGCCCCTGCTTTCTACGGCTGGCCGTTGGCGATCCAGACGAACTTGCCGTCCTTGATCTGCAGGATCACCGCGGTCTTGATGGGGTCACCGCTGCCGGGCTGAAAGCGCATGGTGCCGGTCACGCCTTCGTATTTTGGGATTTTTGCCAACGCGTCACGCACCGCCTGCCGGTCGGCTTTTCCCGCGGTCCTGATCGCCTCGGTGATGAGCCCCATGGCGTCATAGGTCAGTGCCGCGACGTCGTCCGGGGCCTTGCCGTATTTGGCAGTGTAGTCGGCCACGAATTTCTTCGCGACCGGCGTGGCGATCTCGGTCGAGTAGTGGTTGCAAAAATAGGAACCCTCGATGTCCTGGCCACCGAGCGTAATCACCTCGGGAGAACTCCAGGCATCGCTGCCGACAAACTGGGCCGTGATGCCCTGCTGGCGCGCCTGGCGGGTGATGCCTGCCGCGTCGTTGTAATACGCCGGAAGGAAGATAACCTCCGGGTTCTGGGCCTTGATCTTGGTGAGCTGCGCCGAAAAATCGCGGTCCCCGGTCGTGTAGGTTTCAAAGGCGACGATCTTGCCGCCGTTCTGCTCGAAGACCTCCTTGAAGAGGTTTGCCTGGCCGTTCGGAGCCTCTGAAGCAACATCGTAGAGAGCCGCCGCCGTGCGGGCCTTGAGATCATTGAGCACAAACTTCGCGAGCACGCGGGCCTCGAAGGGATCGATAAAACAGGCGCGGAACACGTATTGCTTCGGTTTGCCCGCTTCATCGAGAGTCGTCTTCGAATTCGTGGACCACGGCGAGATCATCGGGCACTTGAATATTTCGGCCACGATCGAGGCCGGGATCGCGCAGGAGCTGGCGTCCGGGCCGATCATCGCGACCACGTTGTCCTGGGAGATAAGACGCTGCGCCACCGTGCGGGCCTGGTCGGCCTTGGCCCCGTTGTCGCCGATGACCAGCTTGATCGGGAGTTTCTTTCCTCCGAGATCCAGTCCGCCGGCGGCGTTGACCCCGGCGACAAACATCTCCGCTGCATTCCTGGAGGAGGCTCCCACCGCGGGCATCTCGCCGGTGAGTTCCGCATTCAATCCGATCTTGACCGAGGGCACCCCGGCGTCGCCGCAACCGGCCAACCCCGCCAAAACAACACCCGCGGCACAGGAAAAGATTTTTTTCATGATCGACGAGAGATGGAGGAATCTTCGGGCGATGGCAAGCATTGCTTTCGTTGCCGCCGCGCATTTTTTTGTTGCATCACGCAGTGAAATAGAAAATGTTATCGCCATGCTCAGTTCCTCCAGTAAGAGCGGCAGTTGTCTTGCGGGGCGAATCTGTCGGGCTACCATTCTTCTTTGGCTCCTTGCCGCGACGATCAGGCCCTCTCAGGCGATTCTCTACAGTGACAACATGGCATATGGCATTTACACAGGGGAGTTAGCCGCACGGGCGCTTGCGAGCGACACGACCTTTTGCCCTTCATTCGAGGCGGTCGGGCAAATTCAATATCTTCTAAAAAACGCCAAGGGAATATATGAACCCTACGGGGGAACCGGCACGATCATCGCCGACCCGAACACCGGCACCCAGTGGGTGCTCACGGCAGCTCACCTCTGGAACTCGAGCGTCATCAACATGACGTTCACGATCAACAACACCACTTACGCCGCCAATATATCGAGCCGCATCCAGCACCCCAACTGGAATCAAGCTCCGCCCCCCCTCAACAGCGCAGAGACGGGAGTTTCCCAAGGCTGGGATGTGGCGCTCTTCCGATTGAGCGATCTCGCTACGGGCAGCAATGTCGCTACAACGGGCATTGCGCCCGCGACACTTTATACCTCAAATCAGGAACTCGGAAAAATCGGTTATACGGTAGGATTTGGACGCATCGGGAACGGAACAAGCCCCAGCGAACTTAACACATCGAATTATAAATTAGCAATGGCAAACGTGATAGACCGGGTCACCACACAAGGCCCAACCGTCTTTAACAAATATCCCGGGGGAAATCTTGTCAGTGATTTTGACAGCGGCTACTCAATCACAAACACTTTGTCTGCTGAAGGGTGCCCAACCACCCTTTCATCTCCAGGACAACCTACCACCGTATTTCCAGTGAAGCAACTCGATCCGGCGGGAACCATTTCGAGCACCCAGGCGGGAAGCTATTATAGTTTGCCTGATCAGGTTTCTTATAGCGGAGGGGTTATCGAAGGCGGCACCGCTCAGGGCGACAGTGGCGGGCCGACCTTCATCTGGGATAACGGCAACTATAAAATCGCAGGGATCACCTCTTGGGGATTCAATCCCGCCCGAATCAATTCTCTGGAAGGTTATTTGAATGGATACTATGGCGACCTCACTTATATGACTCGGGCCTCCCAGCAAGCCGCATGGATCAACGAGAAGATGATTCAATCCGGGCCTGCCGGCATTTTCTTCAACCCCACTAATCAGGGGACTTCCTTCTCCGGCACAAACTGGGCTTCCATGAACGCCTTCGGCAGCAGGGTCGCCCTCTCCGGCAGCAACACCTACACCGGCGGCACCATCATCAGCGGCGGAACTCTCGAGGTGACAAACAGCTCCGCCCTCGGCACAGGCAGCGTCACGGTCGCAGACGGCGAGTTGTTCATCGACGCCGGCGTCGATATCCCGAATGCGATCACCATCACCGGATCCACCGCCATCGTCACTTATAACGTCCTCTCCGGCGAGGATCTCGCCACCACCGTCAATGTCACCAGCTCGCTCGGCGGCAGGGACACATCCGCCGTGATCCTGTCCGGCACGGCCTCGCAGGACGGGAACATCATCGCCGAATTCAATGATGCCTCCGACGCCCTCAACGACAACCTCCGGATCAGCGACGTCTTCACCTTGCGCGGAGTCCCTGTGGTTGAGGGTTCGAAAACAGACACCTTCACCCTCGAGCTCTTCTCCTTCACTCCCGTGGACAATTCCGCATTCATCGCCTGGCTCGACGGCGACGGCTCCTGGGTCAATGCCGTGAACGGCAACATTGGCGGCACCGCGACATTCGTCGCCGGCGCATGGGCTGCCGCCTATGGCCTTGGTACCTACGGCGTGGACATCGACACCAATACGGTCTGGGCCGTCCTCAACCACAACAGCGATTTCGCCATGATCCCCGAGCCCGGCACGTTTGCGCTCGCCGTTCTCGGGTTCGGCTGCCTCCTGGCTTGCCGCAGATCCCGCAGAACTCCGGGTGACACGGTTGAGATCATTTTCAATATACGCAGGGCCGAATCAAAAAGAACGCGCTCCAAGCTTGAGTAGAGAAGGATCAGATGCCCGGAACACATTTGGACTCCCAGAGCAGCGCCGCCAGCCAATTGCCACAGACATGGATCATCGTGGAGAGCCTGGTGGGTGCCGGGATTATTAATTTACTCAGAGACCGCCCATCCATTCGGGTTGTGACCAAGGATGAGCTTCAGGGGAATCCGGGTTTGCGGATCAAGAAAGGGGACAAAGTCATCATTGCCACGGAAACGGTGCTGGATGAAGCCCTGAACAGGCTGGATGACGACGAGAAAAAAGAGATGGTATCGCGGTTGAAGAACAAAGTCACATGCCGCCAGATGCTGACCTCCATCTTCCCGGATTTTTTCTTCCGGGAAATTCCCGTGCGGGATCTTCCCAGGATCGAGCTGGATCCCGATGAAAAGTATTTCGTCAAGCCGATCAAAGGCTATTGGGGCAGCGCTGCGTTTCCGCTCGATGCGCAGACGGACAGGGTGGGCCTGATGCATGAAATCGAAGCCCAGCTTGCCAAGCGCACCAATCTTTTCTCAGAACAGGTTGTGTCGAAAGACCGGCTGATCGTGGAAGAATTTCTCGAGGGCGAGGAATATGCGGTGGATATGTTTTTCAACGAATCCGGGCAACCGGTCATCACCAACGTTTGCCACCATCCTTTGCCCAAGAAGCGCGATTACCTGCATGTCGTTTATTACACCAGCCATGAGGTTTACCGGAACCTCTATCCGAAATTCATCGAGTTTTTCCAAGCCCTCAACCAATCCCTTCAGGCACGTTCGATCCCCATCCACGGCGAGTTCAAACTCCACAAGGGGAAGCTGACGCCGATCGAGTTGAATCCTCTGCGCTTCGGCAGCGACGGGTTCGCTGACCTGAGTTTTCATGCCTTCGGCTTCAACCCGTTTTTGTATTTTGCCGAAAACCGCGCCCCCGATTGGGAGGCGCTCTGGAAAGGCCGCGAAGAGAAAATCTTCGCGTTCTACCTGGGCTACAACGGCAGCGATCTCGATACCGGCCACTACCGTCCGGATTTTCACAATTTCCGCCGCTTGTTCTCCCATATCCTCTCCGATACGGCGATGAACTACCAGGACACCCTCGCCTTCGCGGTCATGTATATCGAAGAGGACAGCCTGGAACGGATCCACGAACTGCTGGGAGTGGAATTCAACGAATACTTTGTCGATCTCAAACAGTATTCGCAAAAGTCCTACCAGGAACTGTATCGCGCCGGGACCGAGAGGAAGCTGGCCCCGGGTCAGATTCTTTGGAAAGCGGATGACCCCGGCGATTACCTCGTGCTGATTTTGCAGGGAGAACTCGAGGTTTTTTTGCCCGGTGACCATGGCGAAATCCTCTTGGAAACCTACGGCCCGGGAGCGGTTGTCGGCGAACTTTCCGCGATCGATGGCCTGCCGCGTTCGGCCACGGTGCGCGCCAAAACCCGGGGCAAAGTGATGAAAATTTCCGGCAGTATTTTTCGCGAACTGATCCAGCGCACCCCGGATATCCTCGAAGATCTCTTCTGGCAGCAGGTCAACCGGGTCAGAAAGCTCAATCACGAGCTGACGAACATGCGAGGCCGGGGGAACACCCCGACCAAGCCCTGAGGACGGTTCCAGAAATCAGTTTTGCGCCGGGAAAAACCTGGCGATAATCGGCTGGATGGCGTCCGCCCAGATTTGGTAGCCCTTGGGCGAAGGGTGCAGGAAGTCAGGCATGACTTCCTTGCTCATCGTGCCGTCGGGTTCCAGGAATTTGTCACCAAAATCGATATAGATGACGCGCTTGTCGTCACCCAGCTTCGAGATGATCTGGTTGACGGCCTTGATTTTCTCCCGGGCCGGGTCGGCGGGCTGTTCCGCACGAGGGAAGATGGCTTGAAGCAGAACGACGGCTTCCGGGCAGCGCTTCTGGTAGTCGGCGACGATCGCCTTCACGCCGTCGGCGATTTCCTCAACCGTGTTCGCGCTAAGATTGTTGGTGCCGATCATGAGGACTATCAGCTTGGGATGCATGCCATCCGCCTGTCCCTGGGCAAGGCGCCAGAGGACGTGCTGGGTGCGGTCGCCGGAAATGCCGAAATCGAACGGGTTGAGTTTGCCGTATCGTTCATTCCAAATGTCCTTTCCCCTGCCCTGCCATCCATCGGTTATGGAGTCACCGTCGAAAATCAGTTCGATTGAGCCTGCTGCTTGATGGGCTCGCTGGTTTGTTTCAGCCACGCGTTGCACCCACTCCACCCTGGGTGCCGGGTATGTGGCGGAATTGCTTCCCTGCGGAACAACGGGCAGGGGCGAGGGCATCGGACAAATGACCGGAGGGGTCTGGGCGAAAGCCGACCCAACAAACAAGAGAGCAGCGAGGAGTGTGTTTGGTTTCATATGAAACCAGATGGTTTTCGTTCATATTCGCCAGAAGTCAAGCGATCCAACTGCCCCGCCCCCGCGCCAGGTTGGGAGCAATACGACAATGCCTGCTTGTCAAAACACGGAATCCTTGCCATGATAAATTGTGGCAATGACTTTAGAGCATTTGGAAACCTGGTATCTCCGAAAACACGATTCCGCGGAAGTTTTCGGCCCGGTAAGATTTGAGCAAATCCGGGCGTGGGCGAAGGCGGCCCAAGTGAACTCGCTCGACATGGTTTCGACCGACAAGGATGTCTGGACGAAAGCCCCCATGATCCCGGATCTCGGCATGGACTGGTTGCTTGAGGTGTCGGACAGCCTCCTCTACGGCCCGACGACGGCGGAATCCCTGCTCGAATTTGTCAGGCTCGGAGAAATCACCCGGGAGACGATCGTTATCAACTGCCAGACCGGCGAATCCATGGCCCTCGGGCAGGCCTCGTTTTTCCGCGAGAAGGCGACGTCCCCGACAACGGAAAACGTCCCTCACCCACTACAGATTGGAATCCGGGTCAATCTTCAAAAACGCATCCGCGAGTTGGAGACCTCCCTGATTGAAAGCCGGCGCCAGCATGAAACCGCGAAGGAGACCATCGGCAAGCTGGAGGCGCTGGTCGCGGGGCTGCAAACTCGGCTTGCAGATATCCGCACAAGCCGGAAGTAGCGGGCGATGGGATTCCTTGGAGGGATGCCTCTGGGCTAAAACGGAATCTCCTCTTCGTCCCCACTCTGCCCGCCACGGGCAGGCGGGCCGACATTCCACGTTTCCATGAGGTTTTCCGGGAGTTCTGAGAGGAAGCGCGAAGGGCGCTGGAAGTTCGTTGCGCCGCCCGCGTTGCGGCTGAGTTCCGGATAGGCCAGGTAGAGCTCGTCTTTGCAGCGGGTGATGCCGACATAGAAAAGCCGCCGTTCCTCTTCGATCGCCTCCGGGTTTCCGAGGCTGCGGGCGGTCGGGAACATTCCGTCGGCCAGCCAGATGAGGAAAACGACCCGCCATTCGAGGCCCTTGGCCTGGTGAAGTGAGGAAAGCGTGACCTTCCCGGAGTCGCCGGCGAACGCATCGGCGGTTTCGACGCCGCCCAGAAGGGCGAGCTCGGAAAGGAAATCTCCTGTCGCGGTGAACTCCCGGGCGAATTCCGCGAACGTCGCGAGGTCTTCGCTCCGCGCATCGTAATTCGCGAACTTCTCTTTCATGTGGTCGTCGTAAAATGCGAACAGCACGCACTCGATCATGGCAGCCGGCGGGAGCGGTCCGGCGGCCGGAACAAGGTCGGAAAGCGTGTGAACGAGCTGAGCCCAATCCTTCGAGGCTTTTGCGGGGACTTTGAGAGCGAGAAGGCCGGGGATCCCGGTGCCACGTGCGAGCGCGGCGAGGGTTTGAGCCCAGAGATTTTCTGCGGTCTTCGCGCCGATGCCGGGCAGCAGGCGTGCCATGCGCTTGAACGCGACCTCGTCTCGCGGGTTCGTCGCGAATTTGAGAAATGCGGCGACGTCCTTGATGTGCGCCTGCTCGAAGAACCGGAGCCCGCTGGTGATCGCGAACGGGATCTCGCGCCGGGTCAGCTCCATCTGGATCTCCATCGAATGGTAATGCGCGCGATAGAGCACCGCCATCTCGTGGAGCCCAACCCCCTCGTCGTGGAGCTCGCGGATTCGCTGCGCGACAAACGCGGCCTGCTGCGTGCTCGTCGCAAGGCAAACGAGCGCCGGGCGCAGCGGATGGGACAGACGGACCGGCGAAAGATTTTTATGGAACTGATTTTCGTTCGCGAGGATCGCCGCGTTCGCGAGGTCAAGAACCTCCGGGACGCTCCGGTAGTTGGTTTCGATCTTGAAGACCTTTGTGCCGGCGTGCCGCTCGGGAAACTTGAGGATGTTCTCGCAGTTTGCGCCGCGCCACGAGTAGATGCTCTGCGCGTCGTCGCCGACGACCATGATGCTGCCGTGCCTGGCTGCGAGCCGATCCACCAGGTCGGCCTGGATCAGGTTGGTGTCCTGGTATTCGTCCACCAGCACATGGCGGAACTGGTGCTGATACTGCGCGGCGACGTCCTCGTTCGTGAGGAAAAGCTCGAGCGTCTTGCAGAGGAGGTCGTCGAAGTCCATCGCGTTCGCCTCCTTTTTCGCGGCCTCGTAGAGCCCCTGGACGCGCTCGATGTCCATCTCGAACGGAATGAAGTAGCGGAATTTTTCTCCGAGCACTTTCCGGATCGTCGCCCCGGTGCTGACGGCGTAGCTGAAGACGTCCGCAAGCACCCCGGCCTTGGGGAACGGGCGGTCGCGCGAGGAGAGGCCCTCGCGGGCGAGAACGCTGGCGAGGAGATCCTCCTGGTCCTCGCGATCCATGATCGTGAACCCGCGGCGGAAGCCGATCCGCTCGGCGTGGACGCGCAGGATCCGGTTGCCGATCGAGTGGAACGTGCCGCCCCAGACCCCGTCGCCGCCGCCGGGGACGAGCGCCCGCACGCGCTCAAGCATCTCGCGCGACGCCTTGTTCGTGAACGTGAGAAGCAGGATCGATCCGGCCGGCACGCCCTGCGCGAGCAGCCAGGCCACCCGGTAGGTGAGCGTCCGGGTTTTGCCGCTTCCGGCCCCGGCGATGACCAGCGCGGGGCCCGGTGGAGACGTGACCGCCGCATGTTGCTCCTCGTTGAGATCCCCTGCGAAATCAATCTGGAAGCCGGTTTCCGGGCCGTCGAGTGTGTAATGCCTGCGCGCTTGGGAATCTGGAACAGGTTCTTGAGGGGGCTCGGCGCAGGCTGCAAAGCCTGTGTTGCATTGAGACGTCCGTGCCTTGGCATCCGCTGGGTCGCAGGAGGAGTGGTGTCCGTCGGAGCCTTGCCGGCTGCGGGCATCTTCAAAGATACGGCGCGGGTCGCGGCTGTTGAGCGCGGCGCTTTCCACGCGGGCGGGGCTGACTTCTTCGACGATGGGATCTTTCATCCAGATCTTGAGAGGGGAAAAGATTCCTCGCTTTCTATGGTGGTGTGAGTTCCAACTCCTCAAGAGGCTCAATGGAAGTAAACCAATCCCCAGCAATCAGCGATCCACAGTTGTAGGCGGTCGGAGCGTCCTTTACTCGTGTTCGAGAGCCCCGAACCAAATCTGCCTCGCTGGCAAGGTGCCCGGCAAGTCGTGAGAGGAGGAATCGGAATGCCGTTTGGTTCGAGAGATGGTGGGAGTCACCCGATTTCGAGTCATTTGAGGCAGTAATGACAGAGGCGCACGAATAGAGTTGCTGTTCGACCATCCGTTCGCAGAGGATTTTCATCCGCTGCTGGTAGGAGGAGGAATGAAAGATCATGTCCGTTGGAAAGTGAGGCGACTTGGCGCTGACGGGCTCCCGCGAACCGAGGGAATCCTCAACAAGGATGAAGTAACCAAGAAATGGCGATGCTCCTCGCCCGAACAATCCTTCGCTTTGAGCCTTTCGAAAATCGTATCCGCTTCCCATGGCTTCCTCGCAGCGGTTGTTGGCGTTGTTTCCGAACGACGGGCCGCAGAGTGACTTCAGCTCGAAAGCCGCCAGGAGTCGATTTTGAAAAACGATGAGTAGATCCCATTGTTTCGTGGGCCGGAAGAATCCCGGCAGAACGACCATAGTTTTTCCACGATCCACCTCGCATCCTGCGGGACCATGGCGGCGAACAACATCAACGATCATGTCGCGAAATGCATCGAGATTTTTTCCGCCGGTAACCGCGCCACGGTTTCCCTGATCCAGTTTTCCCGTTGCCTGTTGCTTCTTGACTGCATCCCGTCTTCCCCGCCAGAAAAACCGGACCGCTTGTCGAAGTCGTTCCTCGTAGTTGATCAATGCGACGGCCATGGCTTATGCAGTCAAAATTGCGGGATCAAGTTGGTCCCACTCGCTCTTGCTCAGGTTGTAAAGTTTTTGAATCACTCCATCTTTTGCGCTCTGTGACGACGAGCGAGATGCGGCGAGAACTTCTTTTTTCATGGCCTTGTCCATTTCCTCGAACCGTGGGATCCGGATGCGCCGGAGATATTGGGCTTGGAAGCGGAGGAAGTTGCCGCGCATGCGCGGACTGTATGCCGCGATGAATGCGTGGGCGACGCGGCTGCTCAGGAGCATCTGGAGAATCCTCAAATCCCAAGATTCCGACGTCACGAAATACAGGTTGTGATGCGGGTAGTAGTGGCCGGGTTCGAGAACGACATGGGCGGAGCCTTTGATGTCGGGAATGAGGAGCTTGGGGGTCTTGGTCAGCGGGGCGTGGATGCGATCTATGGTTCGAAACCAACTATTCGGATTCCGGCCTGCCACATTGCGCTTCTGAATCAGATCCCGATGTCGTTCGATGTATGCACGGAATTTTGGATGGTCGGCTGGGTCAACCAGCCTGCCATCCGACTCGAATGGGTTCAGAACAAAGTGCCCGCCCCACTCCACCCGGCCATTGCGGATATCCTTTGTCGTAACGAGCGGGAGCTTGCGCTCGGGCTCGACGTCGAGATCCTCATCGGATCCAATGAAAACCGCGTCTGCACCCGTGGCCACGCCGATCCCCACCTTGCATCCAGCGGCTTCCAAATTGGGAAAATCGGCTTCCAGTTTCCGAACGATGGGCATCCCGCCGTTTTCATTGAACGACCAAGGTCGATCATTGTGGCAAATTCCAGAGAGAAGCGTCACCTGGGGGTGTTTTGCGTGTGAGGCAAGTGCCTTGGCCAATGGGACAAGGGTTTCCCTGGCGATCTCCGGGCGGAAAGCTGTGCGGGTCATATTGCCTTTTCCTTTCCGAATGACGGTGACGGCCGGATAGGCATCCACTTCGTCAAAGAAGGCTGGGCAGCCGGTAAAATCGACGTAGGACTCGAGATGAAAACCCTGCGCGACGATATCTCGCAAAGGACCACCATAGCGGTTCTTCATCCACCGGTCAGCGCAGATAAATCCCAGCCGTCCGTCGGGCCGCAGAAGTTCGAGGGATTTCTCAATGAAGGCTACATACAGATCCGCGCGATCAAAAAGGGCGCGCCATCGGGCACGGTAGGCCTTGAGCAAATCTTTCGGAAGATTTTCCAAGCGGATATAGGGGGGATTGCCCACAATATGCGAAAACACACTCTCCAGCGGAACGGATAAAAAATCGTCATGCAGCAGCCATGCGTCCAAGAGGGACTGAACAGCATCAGTGCTCCAGCCATGTTCCAAGAGAAGCATCTCGATGCGCTCCCAACAGATCTGCAATGCCTCCAAATTTATCTCAACCGCACGGATGCAACTGCCGATCCGCAAGTCGTCGGGCTGGATCCTCGATATCAATCGCTCGACAGCAGGCACGAGAAAATCGCCCTCGCCAGCCGATGGTTCCAAAAGGCGGAATGACTCCAAGGGTTCCGATTCCGTCCATCCCACGGCATCGAGAACGAACTCGGCCACCTCTGGACGCGTATGAACCGCTCCGCGATCCTCTGCGGGCGCATCCGAAAAAACGCTCAAGGCATCGAGCGAGAGCCTCGACTTCGGGAAAAGGTCAGTCTGTAGGACATCATGCATCTCGGTGTCGGGAAGCTATACCGAATGGGGGAATTTTAGAAATGCTCACTCGGCACCGGCTATGTGAAACTTATTGATCTGCGAGGAGGGGATGCCGAGCCCGTAGGCCAGCAGGGCGAGCGACTCGTCCCAGATCCGGCTCTTCGATGCGTCGAGCACGACCGCGATCACGTCCCGCCCGTTGTAGGAGCCGCTGGAGATCAGGCAGTGGTGGGCGAGCTCGGTGTAGCCGGTCTTCATGCCGTTGCAGAACGAATAGTTGCGGAGGACGCGGTTGGTGTTCTTGAGCGTGACCGTCTTTCCGGTGGAGAACCGGAACGCGTAGTATTTTGTGTTGATGATCTCGCGGAGCGTGGGGTTCCGATAAACCGCGCGGGCGACGCGCGCCATGTCGCGGGCCGACGAGAACTGGCCGGATGCGGGCAGGCCGTTCGGGTTCACGAAGTTCGAGTCATTTCCGTCGAGTCGGCGCATGGTCGCGTTCATGCGCGCGGCAAATGCGGGGAGGCTGCCCGCGTTGTCGCGGGCCAGCGCTCGGGCGGTGTCGTTGCCACTCTTGATCAGGAGGGCATGGAGGAGCTGGAGGCGGCTGTATTGCTGGCCGGGCCGAATGTTAATCTTGGTCGGCTCGACGTCGGTGTCGATCTCCTTGATCGTGACCATTTCCGAAAGATCGCCGGAATCCGCCACGATGAGGGCGGTGAGCAGCTTCTGCGTGCTCGCCACCGGCCGCTGATCGTCCGGGTTCTTCTTGAACAAAACCTTTCCGGTATTGGCATCGAACAGAACAACCGAGCGCGCGGTGACAGCCGGCGGGTCGGCGGCAAAGACGCCCGCCGCCGCCACAAAAAGAACCACGAGGAGAAGATGAGAAATTTTCACGGTGGGCACTCTACAATTTTCCGGGCGCGGGTTTAAGAACTTTTTCGATTGCGGGATCTTTTTCCGCGCCGAGCTCGAGCGCGCGGTAGTAATGCCGGCGGGCGAGTTCGATGGCGGGCGGTTTGTCCTCGAGGTAAAAGACCGCGAGGTTGTAGTGCGCGTCGGAGTAGTCAGGATCGAGCTCGACCGCGCGCCGCAGTTCCGATTGCGCGCCGTCAAGCCAGCCTTTGCGGCCGATCACCACTCCCAGAAAATTCCTTGCCCGCGCGTTGCGGGGATCCTGCAAGACCGCCTGAGAAAGATCCGCGAGCGCCGCGTCGAACTCCTCCCGGTCCATGTGGATCATCCCGAGGGTGAGCCAGGCGGCGGGGTTTTCCAAGCGGAGGGCGACCGCCTTTTTCAAGAGCTCTTCGGCGCGGCTGGTGTTCCCGGAGTAAAACTCCACGACACCGAGGTTCACGAGGCCGACGAGGTTTTCGGGAACGAGGGTGAGAACCCGCTGGTAGGCTTTGCGGGCCCCGGCGTAGTCCTTCCGCAGAAACGCCGTGTTGCCCTCCGCTGCGTCCACGCGTGCGACCGCAGGAACAAACGGCGCTTCAGGCGCGCCTTGCTGCGCGGGCAGCGCTGCGCCAGCGAGCGATAGAGCACAAAGCACTCCCCGCCATGCCGGAGCCCTCCTCATTCGCCGGAAAGCTCCTGCGCCCGAACGGCGCCGGCGGTCACCGCCTCGAGGAATGCGCTGTGTACGGCGTGGGCCTCCAGCTTGCGGAGTCCGGCCATCGTCGTCCCCGCCGGGCTCGTGACCATCTCGCGCAGCACGGCCGGATGCTCGGCCGTCTCATCAACCATCATCGCGGTGCCGAGCACGGTCTGGACAGCGAGATCCAGCGCGAGCTTGCGGGGCAGTCCGCAGGCCACCCCCCCGTCGGAGAGTGCCTCGATCACCAGATAGATGTACGCGGGGCCGCTGCCGCTGAGCCCGGTCACTGCATTGAGCAATTTTTCCTCGACAGAAAAAACCGTGCCGATGCTGGAAAAAACGGCGTCCGACACCTCCTTGTCGGCGGGGGTCACCGACCCCGCACAGGCGTAGGCCGTGGCGGAGCGCGCGACCATCGCCGCGGCATTCGGCATGGCGCGGATGACACGGGCATTCGGGACGAGGGCGGAGAGAGAGGCAATGGGCACCCCGGCAGCAATCGAGATGAGGAGCTTCCCGTCGAGCGCGGCCCCGGCCTGCTCGAGCGCCCCCGCGACATCCGCAGGCTTCACGCACAAAAGAACGGTCGAGGCAAATGCGGCCGCCTTCGCGTTCGACGCGGCCACATTCACCGAGGTGGCCTCGCTCAGTTCCGCCAGCAATTCCGGCTCGGGACATGCGGCCATGATGTCCGCCGTCCCGCACACCTTGGAGCGGAGCATTCCCTGGATGATCGCGGACGCCATCTTTCCCGCTCCCAAAAACGCATATTTCATGTATGGCAATCCTACCAGGGCTCCCGTGCGAGTGCGAGCGCGGATTTGCGGGTCATACCGCCCGATCCAGCGGCAGATGAAAAGAGAATGTGGATCCCTTGCCCACCTCGCTGCGTACAAAAATCTTTCCGCCATGGCCCTCGACGATTTTGCGCACGATCGCGAGTCCGAGCCCCGTGCTTTGCTCGCCCGCCGTCGCCTGGACGCTCGCCCTGCCGAACGCCTGGAAGAGTTTGGGCAGATCGGCCTCCGGAATCCCCTGGCCCTGGTCGGCGACCGAAATCGTCACCCGGTCGTCGCCGCGCTCGACGCGGATCGATACGCGGGTATCGGGATGGGAATACTTGACCGCGTTGCCGATCAGGTTGTTGAGGACCTGCTCGATTTTTCCTCGGTCGAGGGTGAGCGGCGGCAGCGACTCCCCGGCATCGAAATCGAGACGGATCCGCTTCTGCTGCGCGAGCACGCTGTTGAGCGAGACGTTGTGACGGACGAGTTCGTTGAGGTCGGCCGGCGCGCACTCGAGGCAGAGCCGTCCGGATTCGATCGTCGAAACGTCCAGAAGGTCGTTGATGAGATGGAGCATGAACTCGCTTGAAGACTTGATCGTGGAGACGAAGTCACGCTGATTTTCATCGAGCAAGGAGGCTGTTTCGCTTTCGAGGAAGTCGCTGTAGGCGAGGATGACTCCGAGCGGGTTGCGCAGGTCGTGCGCGGCCATGCCGAGGAGGCGGTTTTTCTGCTCGTTGAGGTTTTCGAGTTCGGCGTTGCGGTCGAGGAGCTGGCTCTGGCTCTCGCGCAGGGCCCGCAGTGCCTCGTGAAGCTGGCGGCGGGCAAGGCACGCGTTCGCGTGGTAGCGGACCCGCGCGACCAACTCGATGGGATCCGGTAGCTTGACGATGTAATCGTTGGCCCCCGCCTCGAAGGCGGCTTTTTTCACCACCGGCTCTTCTTTGGTCGAGAGCACGATCACCGGCGTTTCCTGCAGCTCCGGGCACTTGCGATACGTCTTGACGAGTTCCAGGCCGTCGGTGCCGGGCATCACAAGATCCTGAAGGATGACCAGCGGAGAAAGTTTTTTGGCGGTGGACACGGCAAGGTCCGCCTCAGCGCAATAGTGAAAATCGAATCCTTCCTGGGTTTGCAGGATCCGCCGGATGGCCTCGCCGATGATCGCCTGATCATCGACAAGGAGAATCATCGCTGGGGAATTCTCATCGAACGGGGATTGAGTTTTTGAGCTCATTTGCTGGTTTGTATCCATCTGTTGATTCTTGGTGCCATCGAGGAAAGCGGGAGGATTTCGCAAGCGAATGGGGCCGCGGCCTTGGGCATACCGAAGAGAGCGGACGATTTTTCATCCTGGGCGACGGTGAGGAAGCCGGCTTCGCGCATGGCGTGGAGCCCGATGGCACCGTCCTTTCCCATGCCGGTAAGAACGATTCCCATCGCCCTGCCGCGCCAGTTGCGCGCGATGCTCGAGAAAAAAACATTCACCGACGGCTGGTAGGCAAGCCCCGCGAGATTCGCGTCGTATCGCAGGCGCGAGCAGGTGTGGGCCTCAATGTGGCCCTCCTTGCCCGCAAGATAGATGTGGCCGGGCTCGATGAGATCTCCCTCGGCCGCGAGCTGGATAGGATCTTTGCTGAAGTCTTTCAACCACTTGGCAAGGTCCTCGACGAAGCGCGCGTCAATGTGCTGGACGATGACGACCGCCGCCCGGCCGACGGGGGCGAGGCCGGCGAGGATTTGCGAGATGGCATACGGCCCGCCGGCCGAACACCCGATGGCCACAAGAGTGTCTGTAGAGCCCGGCGCGCTGCACGAGAGGACCTCCGGCCGGCACGGAGGCGCGGGAAGCGGCTTGTTTTGCTCGGAAACAATCGCCCCGATCTGCGAAATCTTTTCCAAGAATTCCCTGCGGCTGGCGGGTTTCGAAAGCGAGGGGGTCGCGATGACATCCAGCGCGCCCGCTCCCATGGCTTCGAAGGCAAGAGCGCAGTTGCCGGCGATCGACGCCGTGACGACGAGGATCCCCGTCGGGCAGGCGTTCATGATTTGCCTTGTGGTTTCCGCCCCGTTGATGCCGGGCATCACGAGGTCCATCAGAACAAGCTCCGGAGTGTTTTCCCGACAGAGCCGAACCGCTTCGGAGCCGCTTCTGGCCGTCCACAGCACGCGGTGTTTGCCGTCCGAGTTGAGCGTCGCCGTGATGGCCTGCGTCGCCATGTCGAGGTCGTTGACGATTCCGATTTTCATGGTGTTGGGTCTTCTCCGAGGACGTCCGCGACAGCGCGTGCGAGGCCCTCGTCCTGAAAGCTGCCTTTGGTGAGATAATAGTCGGCGCCGGCATCCAGCCCGCGGAGGCGGTCCTCCTCGCGGTCCTTGTAGGAAACGATGATGACCGGGGTGTCGCGGAGCCGGGCGTCGTTTTTGATCAGGCGTGTGAGCTCGATGCCGTCCATGCGCGGCATGTCCACGTCGGAGACCACGGCGGCGAAGCGGCCGGTCCGTGCGGCATTCCATGCGTCCATACCGTCAACGGCCACCTCGACCGCGTAGCCGAGCGAGGTGAGGAGCTTGCGTTCGAGTTCGCGCACGGTCAGCGAATCGTCCACCACGAGAATCTGGCGCGCGGCCTTCTCCGGACCGGCGGACTTCCCGGCGATGCCGTGAAGCTGTCCGCCGACAGCCAGGCGCCGGACCGAGAGGAGAAAGTCTTCGACGTCGAGAAGAAGCATCGGCGAACCGTCCTCGGTGAGGGCGGCGGCCGCAATGTCGCGTACGCGTCCGAGCCGCTTGTCCAGTGGTTGAACCACGATCTCACCTTCGCCGAGAAACCGCGAAACGACAATTCCGAAATGCCCCTCGGCGGAGGCGAGCAGGAGGACGTTGACCCGCTCGCGGGGTTCGTTTTCCACGGGGCGGCCGAGGACGGCTGCGCCGTCCACGATGCCGACACGGCTTTGGCCGACATTGACATATTGCGCACCCTCGATGGATTCGATCTCCTCCACCGGAACGCTCAGGACCCGATCCACCCTCGCAAGCGGGATCGCATAAGGCTCGCCGGAAATCTCGAAGACGAGGGCTTTCATCACGGAAAGAGAAATCGGCAACTGGATGACAATCGCGGCTCCCTGCCCTGGCTCGGAGGAGATTCTCACTGTGCCCCGCGCCTCTCTGACTGCGGATTGGACGACGTCGAGTCCGACGCCCCGGCCCGAAATCTCGGTGACCTCGGTGCGCAGTGAAAACCCGGGGAGAAAGAGGAATTCGAGAAGTTCGCCGCCCCCCAGTTTGGCCGCGGTTGCTTTGTCGGTGAGCCCGCGTGCGACAACGCGCGAGCGCAGATCCTCGTGATCCACGCCGCGTCCGTCGTCGTTCACGCGGATCACCAGAAACCCCGCACTGTGAGAGGCCTCGATGATGACGCGGCCTGTGGCCGGCTTGCCGGCGGCGGCGCGCTCGGGCGGGGGTTCGATCCCGTGGTCTATGGAGTTGCGCACAAGGTGCAGCAGGGGAGATTCGATTTTTTCCAACAAATCGCGATCAACGTCCGTGCCCTCGCCTCGGACCTCGAAGGTCACCTCGCGGCCGAGCCGGCGGGCGGTGTCGCGGGCGGCCCGGCGGAGCGAGGAGGCGATGGCACCGAAAGGCCGCATCCGGCAGGCAAGCGCCTGCCCGTAGAGCCGCTGGGAAAGCTGCGCGGAATTCCTCTCAAAACGCTCGAATTCGGCGAGGCCGGCCAGCACGAGCCGGTCGCCCGATTCGATCATCGTCTGCAACTGGCGGAGGGAAGAAGAGACGTCGCCGCCGCCCGAAGCGGAGGAGATCGCGTTTTCCAGGCTTGCCGCGGTCTTCCGCTGGTGGCCGTGGAGACGCCAGAAGGTATCGGAAAAAGCCCGTATGCGGCGGGAGGCCACCAACGATTCGCCCGCGCTTCCGAGCAACTGGTCCAGGCTCTCGGCGGCCACCCGCAGTGAGCGCGAGTCATCATCCGCTCTCCCGATCGGGGCGGTGGATTCCGCCGCGGGAGCCGCGACCGCTGGCCCGGAGTCATCGTCCTGCACTGCAGACCCGGTCACAAAAGCCTCCACCTCGCCCTGCATTTCAGCGGAAGACGCCGCCGAGGCGAGGCGGCTCAGCAGGTCCACCCCGCGAAGAAGCCGGTCGATCGCGGAGCTGCCGAGTGCTACCTCGCCCTTCTGGGCGGAGACAAACGCGTCCTCCATTGCGTGGGCAACACGCACGGCATCGCCCAGGTCAATGATGCGCGCAGCTCCCTTCAACGAGTGAGCGGCACGCATTAGGGATTCCAGAAGCGAGGGGTCGCCGGGGCGGATTTCCAGCGCCACGAGGCCGTCGCTCAGGATGCGGCACTGGGTCTCGCTTTCCACCAGGAAAAGCTCACGCATGGAGAAGCTGCTGAGGTTGGCATTCATCAGATCATCTCGTCGCCGCGTCGAAGGCTTCAAAGAGAGAGTCCGCGTCGAGCCAGCCGACGCCCGGACCGTTTCCGGATTCAAAAATTCCTTTGACGTGGGCATGGCCCGCAGACTGGAGGGTTGAAGGCGTGGCCTGGAGGTCGGATTGCACGAATGACGACATGCCCTCGGCCTCGTCCACCCGGCAGGCCACGCGCCAGCCACCGCGGGCCAGAACGAGCAACATGGGCCGCGCCGGGGCGGGTCCGGGAGCGGAGCCGAGGAGGTGGGTTAGCGAAAAACACAGCGTGACCGTTCCGCGCACGTTAACGACACCAGCGACAGACACTCCGCGATGGGGCATCGAGTGGATATCCGGCAGCGGCGTGGCGTGTTCCACATGGGAAGGCTCGATACCGAAACGCTCACCGCCGACGCGGAACACGAAGAGCACGAGCCGCGCGTCGTGGTCGGCGGCGGGTGGTGTCGCGGCGATTTCCCTGCGCCAGCGCTCGCGGTCAGCAGCATCGGGCTCTCGTTGGAAGAATGCGGCGTTCATGGTCGGGCGGGGGGGGTCTTGGCGCGGCGGCGCAATTGGGCGGCCGCTGTCGTGCGCCCATCCAATTCCAGAAGAAGAGTGAGATGCGAGAGAACCTCATGGTGGGAGGGATCCAGATAGAGAGCCTTGCGGTAATACGTCTCCGCCAGATCTGTGCGTCCGAGGGCTCCGCTCACGACTCCCCGGAGGCAGAAGAAATCCGGATCCGCCGATGCCGACAAGCGGTCGAGCATCGCCGCCGCCGATTCTTCCTCGCCGACATCGGCGAGGGCGCGGGCGGCTTCCAGCGAATCGCCGGGAGGCTCGACAGTCACCGGCAGGCGGGAGGCTGACGCCGCGCGGAACGGCGGGGCCGTTTTTTTGGGGAGGACCGGGCGTGATCGTGTGGGACGGCGGGGATCGGTCGGTCGCCTGTTCGGGAGCGGGAGCGATTCGGTGGCCGCCGCATTTTTCACGCAGGCGAAGGCCATCGGGAGTCCTGCGGTGGCAAACCCGCATTGCAGCGCGACAGGAGGTTCGACAGGTCCGAGGAAGAGAAGCCCGTCGTCGCTGAGCACCGCGCCAAGGCGCGCAAGCACCGCGCGCTGGGTCTCCCCGCTGAAGTAGATCAGGGTGTTGCGGCAAAAGATCACATCGCTTTGAGGCAGCATCGCGGACGGATCAGCAAGGTTCATCATTTGAAAATCGACCATCGCACGAACCTCGTCCGAAACCCGGCGCACTCCCCCGCGGAGGTTCTCAAAATATTTTCCGAACCGGGGCTCATCGAAGCCCGAGCGGAACGAATTTCGCCGGTAGGTTGCCGTGCGGGCGGCGGCCAGGGAGACTTCGCTGATGTCTCCGGCCCGGATCTTGAAATTTTCGAGCCCGTCTTCCAGGAGGCGCATCGCGATCGAGAAGGGTTCCTCGCCGGTGGCACAAGGCAGGGAGAGAATCCTCAGACACGCGCCCGTGTGGGCGGGAAGCCATGTTCGGGAGACCCATTCCGCAAGGGCGTCGAAGGCTTCCATGTTGCGGAAAAACCAGGTTTCCGGAACGAGCGAGATTTCGAGCATGGCTTTCCATTCAGGGGTGGAGGGGTCCAGCAGACGTTCCGGGTGCCGGCAGGCATCAATCGCGCGGCGGATCTCCTTTCGCAGGGAGGCCTCGCCTGTCTGGGCGGCATCAATGCCCGCATGCGAGCGCAACGTTTCCAGGATGGAGTCCTCGGTGATCATGCCTCCTCCTTGGTCAGGGTTTCCCAGACGTCCTCGGTGAGAACGGATTCCATTTGCAGTCGTTGGACCCATCGGTCGCCGAGAGCCGCGACGCGGCCGGCGAAGGGGAAATCCTTGGCGCGGGCACCGGGCTCGACAAAATCGCTTTCTTCAAATGCCTGCACACGCGTAAGATTTCCGCCCATCACCCCGAGGACGCGCTCGCGTCCGCCGATCACGAAACGCAGCAAGATGATGCGCGTCGAGAAGCGAACCGGAGACGCGAGGCCGGCGAGAAGAATGCCGCAGTCCACGACGGGCACCGGGCGACTGCGGTAATTGAGGATCCCCGCGACGGCGGCGGGCGCGCCGGGTGCGGATTTCAGCACCGCACACGGCACCACCTCCACCACGGAAGCGGAGGCGACCGCGTAGGTGTCGGTTCCCGCATCCATCAGAAGGTAGAGCATCAGCCAGGGAGCTTGAAACGGGAGATGCCGGATTGCAGGCCGCGGGTCGCGTCGTTGAGCTGCTCGATCGCCCGCGAACTGTCCCGGATGCTGTCGGCCGTGAGGCGGGCAGCCTCGCCGAGCTGCGTGAGCGCCTCACTGATCTGCTGCGCGCCCTGGGTCTGGGAGCGCATCCCCTCGTTCACGCTCTCGATGCTCGGTGCCAGCGACTGGACCTCGGAAATCACCCGGTCGAGCTGCGTGCCGACCGAGGAAATCTCGCCCGCTCCGCGCCGGAGCTCCTCCCCGAATTTGTCCATGCCCATGACGCCGGCACTAACCGCGCTGACCATCTCCTTGACCATCTGCTCGATGTCGCCCGTCGAGGCGGCGGTCTGGTCGGCGAGGCGGCGGATCTCGGTGGCGACGACCGCGAAGCCGCGGCCGTATTCGCCGGCTTTCTCGGCCTCGATCGCGGCGTTGAGCGAGAGGAGGTTCGTCTGGTCCGCAACC
>Ga0194039_1000441_pt1 | contig 25164 bp, 32 predicted proteins | sample JunL228m_MetaG_FD_148679 | JGI IMG/M metagenome (GOLD analysis project Ga0194039, IMG submission 148679) | Anoxic zone freshwater microbial communities from boreal shield lake in IISD Experimental Lakes Area, Ontario, Canada - Jun2016-L227-8m | ecosystem: Environmental > Aquatic > Freshwater >... | reverse complement strand
CTTGTGAATAAACAAGCCGCACTTGAGAAATTGATCCTGCGTGTTAAAAGTGGAGAAGTGGTGAATCTGCCCGATATATATTTCAATGCGCATGATTCTTACCCGGAGTACCCGGATGTTCCGGTTTGGGTACGGGCGATTATTTTTCCTTTAAAAGATAAGTCTGGCAAACCTGAAAGGTTTGTTTTCATTCATGAAAATATCACCGAGCGCAAGCGGGCGGAAGAGAAACTTCTCGTAAACGAGCAAAAGTACCGCGACATTTTTGAAAATTCTGTAATTGGGTTATTCCAGACTGCACCCGGCGGTCGGATGATCAACGTGAACAATGCTTTTGCCCACATGTACGGTTTTTCAGATGCTGCAGAAATGTTAACCGCCGATTTGGAGGTAGGTAGTCCCCCTTATGCCAATCCGGAAGACCAACAGGAAGTGCTCCGTATTCTTATGCAGATAGGGAAAGTCGAGAACTATGAAACACTGCACTGTAAACGGGACGGAACCCGTTTCTGGGTCTCGATAACTGCACGGACCATTCGGGATAATGAGGGGGACGTGCTCTTGTATGAAGGTACAATCATCGACATCACCAGACGCAAGCGAGCGGAGGAGGCGCTGAAGGAGAGCGAGAAGAAGTTCAAGACTCTGTTTGAGAGTGCAAATGATGCCCTCTTCATGATGGACAGCACGGTGTTTTTAGACTGCAACCATAGCACTCTGGCGGTTTTCAGCTGTTCAAAAGAGCAGATTATTGGGCATCCTCCGGCAGAATTTTCGCCTGAACGCCAACCTGACGGGCGGCTTTCCAGAGAAAAAGCAAAGGAAAAGATTGACGCGACCTTGTCCGGAGAGCCCCAGTTTTTCGAGTGGGTATATCTCCATCATGACCGTACCCCCTTCGATGCTGAAGTGACACTCAACCGAGTTCTGCTCGGTAATACCTGGAATATCCAGGCTACCGTCAGGGATATCTCCGCCCGCAAATTAGCAGAACAGGCACTCGCGAAGAGCGAAGAGCGGTATCGCAATGTCGTAGAGGACCAGACCGAATTTATCTGCCGGTTCCTTCCGGATGGCACACACATTTTTGTCAATGATGCATATTGCCGGTATTTCGATAAGAAACGGGAGGAACTCATCGGGCAACGGTTCAGACCTGTACTCCATCCGGAAGACAGGGAAATTGTTGTACGGCATTTTACCTCAATAACTCCAGAGCACCCCGTGATGGATATCGACCAGAGGATCATCATGCCCGATAGTAGTATCCGCTGGCAACGGTGGAGCGATCGTGCAATATTTGATTCAAACGGCAAGGTTATTGAATACCAGTCTGTTGGCAGGGATATCACGGCACAGAAAGAACTCGAAAATGAGATGAAGTACCATGAGCAGGAACTCATGGAATTCTCAACATCGCTTGCCACTGCGAACAGGAAGCTCAACCTGCTCTCTGGTATAACCCGCCATGATATCAACAACCAGCTGACGGTGCAGATGGGGTACCTTAGCATTCTCGAAAAGAAGCAGCCCGATACCGCTCACAATGTGTATTTCCAAAAGATTTCATCCGCTGCACAGCGCATATCAGCCATGATCCAGTTCACCAAGGAATACGAGAACATCGGGATCACCGCACCTGTCTGGCAGGGTACCCGGGAGCTTGTGGACACAGCGGCAAAGGAAGCCCCGCTCGGAAAAGTCATGGTGAAAAACGAACTCCCTGCCAACATGGAAGTGTTCGCCGACCCTCTTGTCGAAAAGGTGTTTTTCAACCTCGTGGACAACGCAGTCCGTCACGGGAGTAAGATTTCAACCATCAGTTTCTCCACTTTAGAATCCGGTGATGACATTCTGATCGTATGCGAGGATGATGGCGACGGTATTCCCGCTGAAGAGAAGGAGAAGATCTTCGAGCGTGGGTTTGGGAAGAACACCGGCATGGGTCTCTTCCTTTCACGGGAGATCCTCTCGATCACCGGCATTACCATCAAAGAAACCGGCGAGCCGGGCAAGGGTGCACGGTTCGAGATGGTAGTGCCGAAGGGGACATGGCGGATGGTAGGGAAGGGAGACTGATGGCGGATCCCCTCCGGGTACTGTATGTCGATGACAAACCCGGTCTTCTTGGTATCGGGAAGATATTCCTTGAGAAAGAAGGAGCATTTGCCGTTGATACGCTCATTTCCGTCGAGGCAGCACTTGTACATCTGAACACAGAGCCGTATGACGCCCTCATCTCCGATTACCAGATGCCGGAGAAGGACAGGATCGAGATTCTTACGAAATGATAGTCGCTGGCTTTTTTACCGTCGCAATGCAGGTCTCCATCCTTGTCATCTTGCTTGCCGTCGGCTACCTTACCCTCAAGGTGGGGATTCTGGACCAGAAGTCCACCCGGCGACTATCAGGGCTCCTGATTAATATCACCATCCCGGCCCTGATCCTCTCGTCGATGCAGATCCCCTTCTCAACCGACCGACTTACCCAGAGCTATGAAATGCTCGCTATCACAGCGGGACTCTATGGTCTCTCCTTTATTATTGGCTGGCTCCTATCGAGGGGTCTTCCGGGTTCACCGGGTGACCGGGGAGTGATTCAGTCCGCGATTGTCTTCGGGAATGTGGTGTTCATGGGTTTCCCAATCGTCGGTGCGATCTTCGGGAAGGAAGCGCTTTTTTTCGTCGCTGTTGCCGATATATTCTATTATGTCCTGATCTTTTCCCTGGGCGTGGTGCTGATGACAGGTGGACGAATGGAGAGATTCGATCCCAAAGTCCTTATAAATCCCGGCATTATTGCAACTATTATAGGGTTTATATTATTTCTCTCGTCGGTGAAGATACCCACTCCTTTCATCGAGTCTATCACCATCCTCGGGAGTGTAACGACACCTCTCGCCATGATTATCGTGGGGGCGCTTCTCGCCACATTCCCAGCCCGGGAAATGCTAGGTGACTGGCGCAGCGGAGTGATAAGCCTGGCCAAGCTCGTCGTGGTCCCGGTATTGATCTGGTTAGTACTCAGGCCCTTTATCGCTGACCCCTTATTGTTGGGAGTGCTTATCACGCTCGCTGCAATGCCTGTCGGGGCAAATGTCTCAATCTTTGCGGAAGAATACGGTGCCAACGCCAGGTTGGCATCGCAGTTCGTATTCGTGTCTACCGTAGCCTCGCTGGTGACTATCCCTCTCATTGTTACCCTGTTGTTAGGATAATCAGAAAGACGGGAGAAACAGGAGGGGTGGAGTATCCCGAATTAATTTCACCAATCTTACCATTTCTGCGTACAGGATAACATTCTCTCTGGGGGGGTAAACGATACTAAAAGACATTAATGGGCTCACCTAAGTCGATACTCGTGTGAGGTGTAACTGCATTGTGCATGTGAACATTTTTCTCGATTGAGTCAAACTTACTGATTCTCTGTTTTTATTCACCATAACAATATTTCAATGATAAAAATTGGCTTAAAATGAAAATCCGATGTAATCAAGTCAATGTGTATAAAAAAAGAATCCCCTACCTACTCCACCACATCAAACGTCTTCGCAAACGACGTCCACCGAACGTCCTCGCCGATGTTGAACCGGCCGTTGGCCTTCAGGTCCTTGCCGATAGAGTTCGCATACCCGAGCTCAGTAGTCGTACCGATCCCAGCCCGACTCCTCGAACCAAAGCTGAAGGACCCGGTACCCGACCCTGACCCAATAGCCGTAAACGCAAAACGCATCCGGAAAATCCTAGGTCCATTCAGTCATCCAACAGCACCTGCAGGTACCCTGGTTCACCTACATCACCCCAAAATCAGGAAATTCCTCTATTTTACGCCCGAATTATCGAAAAGATACCGACAGCAGGGTATCCACACCCCATCCCAACCCATAAAATCCATTCTCGTTCGTTTAAATCGCCCGCATTTGGCTCCGTTTGTCACTAATGTCTAATACGGCTAAACTGGGCGATTTTCCCTTAATTCAACCAATTTCTGATCGTATTTGGGCTTTACCCTTTTCCAAAGTCACATAAAAGACCTCTTTCAAAAGTCGGATTAGCCAATTCCCAGGTTGCTCCTGGTCACATTAATGCCCCACTACCAGTCCCACGAATAAGAATTACTGCCGTGAAAAATCCTCTGGAGTTGACGGTCTCTAACAATTTTTCAAAATAGACCCGTAAAGCTACAGCGAAACTGATAACGGTTGCACCATAGAATATAAATCAGGTGTTATTATACTAGAGATAAAGACTTGAATAGAACAACTAATGAATCAGACTCATGAAAAATTATATCGTAATGATAAGAAAGCAGGATGACCTGCTTGTTGTTGATCTTATTTTTAAATATCCGGACCCGTTTTTTGATCCGTTTGATCCGTAGCCATTAAGGAAGCGTGAGTTGTCAAACGAGGCGGAAAAAGCGATGACAGATGCAATCTATGACAGAGCGCCAAAGAAAACCGTTCTATATCGGATTGGGTTTTCAGAGGAGTCTGCCATCGTTGATTTGGAAAAATACCTTCCCGAGGCCGTTAATAATTATTTCCTGCACAGAGTCGATGGTGCCGAAAGAGATCTCAGGACCTCACGGCTGACAATTAAATACGGACTTATCTATGGGGCTATCTTCATCGCCGTAATGTCTTTCCTTGGGATAATTTTCCTATCCAATATTGGGGATTTTTCCATTAGGACATATTTCAGTGGTATAATCGCAATTGCATGCTGGGTAGCCATATGGGGGCACGGTTCGAGATGGCGGTGCCGAAGGGAGCATGTCGTATCATAGAGAAAAAGTAAAAAATGTTTTTCTAGGAATTCATCTCATAATTTTAAAAACTCTTCAAGGCTTAGTCCGCCCTCTTTTAGAATTGCAAGAAGAGTTCCTTTTGGAATATCTACACCAGGGTGGTTAGGTATTACGGTCCTTCTCCTTGTAGAAGGGTTGTACCAGATCTAGTGACTCCCTTTTGCCTGCCGGTCGAAGACAAAACCCGCTGTCTTCAGACGCCGGATAACTTCACGTGAGGTGAAGGTCGGGACTTTGGTCATCACATCAGACCGTCACGCTGACGGGGATTTTGACATTTTTTATCAATCCAGTCGATGGCTCCATGTGTCCTGGCAGGGGATCTCCGTGCTCAATATAGGATTCGATAAGTTTTTTGGCCACATCCTGCGCAATCTCCATGGTTTCTGCAATGGTCCTTCCCTGGGCGATGAGCCCCTGGATGCTCTCGCTTGTTGCCAGATAGCCACCCTCATCAAGTTTCTGGATATTGATTGAAATAATATATTCGGACATGAGATCTCCTCTGCACCTGTGTTGTAGTTTTCACTGGGCGATAATAATAAGTTTGTGCGTGGGAGCTCAAACCAGCATTATGAAAATAAGTATCAATTCTCGTGTAATTGACCATTCTGTCACGTATGAAAATGGCTGCGGATAACCGTTCAGGTTTTTTACCTGTTTTTTATCAGGGTTGTTGCCGTAGTAAATTTTGTTCCGTTCACTCAGTTTTTCTAATTTTGACATCTCCCAGGCCTGACCATCTCGGTCCTCAACCCAACCTCCACGTTTTCGGACGGTATCAACCAGAACTCCATCGTCCTGAAGATGACCCGACGAAGAGTTTCCTTCTTGTTCATGGGTGATGCTAATGCTGATGCCGAAAGCTGATTTGCCTATTGCGGAACGAATCTTCAGCCCGATATCCTCAAGGTCGGGCACCATGGCAGCGCCACGTCATCCAGCTCAGCCTTTCTGTCCAAAGTACATCCGAAGATCAGCGTCATCGAAGTGGGGGGCAGGAATTCCTATGGTCACCCAACATCAGCGACACTAGGTCGCCTGGCCCAGGTGGGATTTGATATAATGATATTTATCATGTAAGTCGGAAAAAAATAACACCGTGAACCGCTATTTCTTCATCCTAAAGCAACTCTCCAAGGCAATCATGATTATTCTTGGGATTGGAATTGCCCTGCCACTTATCATTGGATTTATTTTTGGAATTCCGTCCGGTAAAATACTGGCATTGGTTGCTTCTACGTTAGCACTGCAGGCAACGGCATCCCCCGTCGGTGTCGGGCTTGGTTTGCCCCCGGAAATAATCCTTGCAGTAATGGTTTGTTTTGCTCTTGGATGGCCATGGGAATTTATGAAATACTTGATACAATGGCATTAACCTCACCCAGAGTCAAGGGCTGGCTGGACAAGACCGAGCAGAAGATGGAGAAGTTAAAGAGATTTAATAAATATGGCGCATTCGCCTGCATTTTTCTCTCGTGGATCCCCGGACTTGGGCTTTATTCTACCCCGGTGATTGCATGGGTACTCCGATGGAACAAATGGCTATCAATTCTCTGCACGATATTCGGATTTTCCATCGTCACCATTTTTTTCATGCTGCTTGCAATGGGCATTCTGAAATAGTCTCCATCATCAAAAACAGGGTGGTGGAGAATTCCTCATCCCGCCAATTCAGCTGTGGCATTATGGGATTTCAGGAAATGCACAATGTAGAGAAGACGTCCAATATTTGAATAAATCTGCACAATAATTGAGGTAAATTGTTACCCGGAACCGATCGGGCCATGATTACTATATGTGGCTGAATCACTATACGATACCTGTGCATGTATGGCGAAGTAATTGGGGGTCGGTATGAAAGAGATTAAAATTAGACAGACCAGAACCGATGGAAAGATTGCTGTTGACATGTGGTTTAAAACGCTTGACCAGCTGTTTTGATGCTTCCGATCCGTTTCCATTTCCTGAAAAGGAACTGACGGACCAGGCTGAAGATTCGATATTTGAGTCGTTCATCGATTTAGCTCTTCGGAAAGATGTCGATCTCGTATTACATATCCCGTGTGGAAGTGTTTCTCCTGATGGTGAAGATCAACTGTCGAATGCCGTCAGGCGCCATTTCTCGTTCCGCCTGGATGACCTCGCCCGTGAAAAAAAGTCTTCGTGGAGAGAGGGGCAGGTAAGTGTCCTGATCGCCCTGGTAAATGCATGTATCGGTGTCTTCGTGTTCTATATTTATTTTAAAAACCCCTCACCGCCATTTATATTCACCCTTATTTCCGGTGTCTTCGTGATCATGAACTGGGTGACAATCTGGGACAGTTACGAGTATTTCCTGTATGACTGGAGAAAACTCTGGAGAAAATACCGGGTATATGAAAAACTGACCCGTGTGAATGTAATCATACGGCAGACGTACTAGTGCCGTAGCATTCATGCCTGGATTTAAGATACGCGATTTCCTGGGTTTGAAGGTAGTAAGGGAGGCCATGTTGCTGGCGGGAAATTCAAAGGGCGGCCAGTCGTTACGTCCTGATAACGATTGATCCTCGTACCTGGTGTTTTAGTAAGGCAAGCCCGTCAGCATTCCGGATTACCCTGGAAAGAAGAAAGGTTCACGTAATAATTCTCCCATGTTCAGGAAGGCCCGCGATAAAATGTGACCCCGGAAAATCAGAAATCTTAATCAGGAGTGCAGATGAAGATACTGCTGGTATTTTTATGTCTGAAACAATGACTCCTTCGTTGAACGTGATCCCGGGAACACACCTGTTCCCCTGGTGGCTTGTACTCATTCAGGGTCTTATTACCTTGATCCTGGGAATATTCCTGCTTTACTACCCCTATGGAACATTCCTGGTGCTGGTCATGTTCCTCGGTGCCTACTGGTTTGTCAGTGGCCTGTTTGGTCTGATAAGCCTGTTTGTCGATCGTACGAATGCGGGCTGGAAGCTCCTCTTCGGTATCCTTGGTATTATTGCCGGTATCGCTATCCTGACCTACCCATTGTATAGTACGTTTGTCGTCCCCTACATATTCATCATCCTGGTGGGAGTATGGGGCCTCATTATGGGATTCATGGGCCTCTTCGCAGCCATTAAGGGTGGTGGGTGGGGTGCCGGTATTATTGGTATCCTCCTGATTATCTTCGGGTGTTTAATCCTCGCCAACCCGGTTGTAAGCACCTTATTGCTTCCATTTGTCCTCGGGGTATTCGGCATTGTGGGTGGAATTTCCGCAATTATCGGTGCCTTTATGATCAAAGGCCAGATTGAAAAAGCAGCCTGAAGTTCTTTTATTACTTCCTTTTTTTATAAAATATTCCACCATGGTTGGTGCGTCTTTTTATTATGTTAATTCTTGAAATCGTAGTAAATATTTTTTTTGAGGCCTCACGGTTCAACGGCTTTTTCAACAGGATCCGTAACCCAGGTCTCCTATGTAAGACCTGGTGTCGACTTGCCTGCCGGGAATAGCGGATTTTTCAACGGACCGGGACCGTGAAGGTATCTCCAACTTCCCACGTGCCTTTTACGGTATTGATCTCTTTCTCTACGGCATCGAATGTCCCTTTGTCTTTATGAACGGTAACAAGAAGGTAGCCGAATTTCTGATCCGACGCGTTGACAGGATGAGTCGGATATTCAAGTGTAAATACCGGATCGACCTCTGAAGGGATGAACGGATCTGCAGGTGCCCCACCATTCCCAACGAGAACCTGTTGCACTCCCTTTGACTCTGTCCGGACATAGGTGTGGACATGCCCGCAGAAATAGGCAACGACGTGGTTTTTCACGAGGCTGTTCCAGAATATGTCACGCTGTTCTGGATGAACCGCGATACCCAGTTTAAATTCATCCATATCACTGGACACATTGTATGCGGGCGTATGCCCTATGACAAACATGAACGGCCGTGTGTCCGTCGTGAGTTGTTCATCCAGCCAGCTCTGGTTCACGGTTTCTTTGATACCGTTGTGTGGATAATATTCATCGAGGGCAATAAATTTTGCATCATTGTACCTGATAGAATACGTCAGTTTCTCTTCACCGGGCGGACCGTTTGTCGGTATCCCTGCTGCTACAGTTGCCCGATAGTCGGTAAGAAGGGCAGGAATCAAAATATTATCCCCTCCATCTTTGTGATTCCCCCTAATAACATACAACGGTATACCCGTCCGCGTCGAATAATTATAGATTGGAGAGACCGCATCCATCCAGTTCCCGAATTGGACCGTGTAATTTTTCTCTACCGGAGATGGTGGTATTATGACTATCCCGTTGATCAAATCGCCGCCAAAAAAGACAAGGTCCGGTTTTTCTGCGGCAATCCCTTTGGCAATCGTGTTAAGGTACGGACTAATACCGGTTGTCGTATTTAGCTGGTCGCGGGTATCCCCAAAGATCACGAATGTCCAGGTGGTGGTGGGACTCGTGGTAGGGGTGATAGTCGGAGTCGGAGACAATGTTGGAGTGGGCGTTGGGACAGGATCTGACGAATCCGATGAATAGGATTCGGAATTGAAGGTCGTTCGGGGTATTGTTGTAGCCACTGTAGTAGGGGGTTTGGGGGTTCGGGTTGTATTGGGTTCGCCTGTAGTGGCGATGAATGTTGTCGGTTTAGTGGTCGAGGATGCTACCCCCGAAACCGTTACCGACGGCTGGGCAACAGTTGTCAGTACCGTTTTCGGGACTGCGGTTGTTGGGACCGGAGTCTGCACGGCTGTCTGCTGCTGAGTACATCCGGTAAGAAGGAGAGCAGAAATAACAACTACTACAAAAATGAAAACAACGCGTTTATGCAAAAGAATCACCCATATCGAAAGCGTTTCAGCGTATTAACGTAACGATTTACGTATTTCATTTTTCATGGTTATGCCTTTCCAGATCAAACAAATGAAGAAGTCGCTTTGCCTGAAGGTGGTTTCTGGACCGATGAGTTTGGGCAGATCACAGGGGACTGGTCAGGTTCAACAATTACGGGCGAGTCTTTCAATGTCAACGAAAAGACCTCACATCCCCGGTCCCGAAAACCCGTCCCGGCCAGTTCGAGTTTCGCATCCCGATCAATGCAACCGGAATAATAATACCGATCACTTCCTTTATTGGTACTATGGTTAACAAAAAAACCAATGCTATAGAGGCGACTTCAATACCTCCCACAACCTTCGATTACACCAAAGATTCATCCGATTCACCAGGAACTGCCCCACAACCCGATCTTACTGTTGTGAAGACTGACACCGGGTATATTTCGGGACTTCAACAGAACGTGCTGCGTGTTTATCTCGGTATCCCATTCGCAGCTCCTCCGACAGGAGACCTGCGATGGAAACCTCCCGCACCTGTACAACCCTGGACCGGCATTAAGGAAACGAAATTCTTTTCAGCGAATCCTTTCCAGCCGCCATTACCCAGGTCGCCTCCTGCCAGGATGAGCGAGGACTGCCTGTACCTCAATGTCTGGACCCCTGCGCAGAGCGCCAATGAAAAACTTCCCGTTATGGTCTTCTTTTATGGCGGGGGATTCGCCCAGACCGCTCCCTATGGCACGATTGAGGTATACAACGGGACAACCCTTGCGAAGAAAGGTGTCACTGTCGTGACGACCAATTACCGGCTTGGTCCCCTCGGGTTCCTCGCCCACCCGGATCTCGATAACGAATCTGCGAAGAATGTCTCGGGCAATTACGGGATCCTCGACCAGGTTGCAGCGCTCCAATGGGTCCAGCGGAATATAGGGGCATTCGGTGGGGACCCCTCACGAGTGACGATATTCGGGCAATCGGCAGGAGCGGAAAGTATCTTCATTCACCTGGTAAGCCCGCTGAGCACGGGGCTTTACAGCCAGGCAATTATCCAAAGCGGCCCACTCCTGAACAACGATACGATTATCGATGCCGTCAATTCAAAAGCCGACGCTGAGCAGTTTGGGCAGGACTATGCGAAAAGCCTCGGCATCTCCGGTCCTGATACCATTGCACAGATGCGGAACGTGAGTGCAAAAGACCTGATTAATGCGATTCCGTGGCCGGAATCCTCATTCGACCGCCTGACCCAACGCCATTTCGAACCGACGATTGACGGTTGGGTTCTTCCCGACTACCCGAAGAACTTGTACCTTCTCCACCGTGAGAAGCCGGTCCCCCTGATGCTCGGGACGAACGCCAACGAAGGGTTCACCCTGGTCGCAGATGCGAACCTGACCGTTCAGGAGTACGTGGCGTTTATCACATCCCGGTTCGGGCTGAATGCACAGGTGATCCTTTCACGATATCCTGCCAATTCGACAGATGAGGTACGGATTCGCCTGAGCCAGATAATGACCCGGTATGACTTTGCCAATGCAACGAAATTTGCAGCGGGATCGATGGCAGACCTGGACAGGAATACATACCTTTACCGGTATTCCTATGTCCTCCCGGGACTGAACATGGGAGCATTTCATGGCAGTGAGACCTTCCTGTTGTTTGGGACAACGATGGTTCACCCGGACCCGGATGTTGCAGCCAATATAGTGGACATCTGGACCCGTTTTGCAAAGACCGGCAACCCGAACGGCGGGATGAATGTTACCTGGCCCAAATATACCAGGGCTGAGGACCGGTACCTCGATATCAATACCACACTGTCCGTTTTGAGCGGTTACTAGGCCGAGTTCTGCCAAGTTCTCGGCATCTGACCTTTTTTTAAACATTACATCACTGATCGATGCCACACTGTAGCAGCGATTTGATAATTCCGAAACGATTTCTGATATCCTTTGACGATTTTATCATTTTGATAATTACACTTAAAATACATCGTAATTGTGTAGCTGCCGATAACCATACTGGACCATACTGATAGTGATAAAAATCCCCACGATGATTGTCATCATATTTTTAAAAAAAGAAAAACCCCATCAAGGTGATATGAAATGCTCGTTTTTTTTTTTAAGTGGAATACGATGCAGGAATCTTCTTCAGATTAGTGATTTTTATATTCCATTGGTGAAATCATGATATTTTTCTACCAAACTCCATTTTACCCTTCTCCTTTTTATGACTAAAAGGGAACGTGATCTTAATCTTGATGTGGTTTCTCTTAGGCATTGCCAAAGAATGGTGGTTTCCCTGGGGATGCAAAACGGGATATTATTAGTACCATAGGACACTCATGACAAAATCCAAAAGTCTCTCACACTCGAAAATCCGGTAATAGGGCACTTAAATGTATCATAGTGGCCATTAGCGGGCTATAAAAAAATCAGGTAATTATGATGGGGAGTGTAAAAACCCGCTGCAGGACAATTAACAGGAATACCATCGCAATCCCGATAAAAATTATGGTAATCACCGGCCATTTCCACTTTCCGGATACACCCGCGAAGAATAATACCAATGCTCCAAACACGGTGGTGAGAATGTAACTGTCACTGTTCGCGTTCGCCTGCCGGACGTTGTCAAGGTTTGCCGATATATTGAGCTTCACCTGCTCCAGTTCACGGCTGGTCTTAAGTGAGTAACTATCCAGCGAAAATGGTGTTCCCGGGGGAACCTCCCCTGGTTTTGCACCCTGTAACCATTCATTAAAAGCCGGCCGGAATTCATCACGGAAACGGCCTTCGAGAAAAACCATTCTCCCTGTCTGTTTTTCACTTGCCGCCTGGACCCATGAAAGGAAGAGGTTTACATCGATTGTCCGTAACATATTGTCATTATCGGTAAGGCGAATCGATTCCCCCTGCGAGAGAGCAATAGCCCCAACATTCTCCATCTGGACATTACCCGATGCAGAGGCCTCGTATACAGACCAGGCTGAAGCTACGGTTGCTGTTGCAAGGAGAAGGAGTATTATGATCTCAATAATCCTTTGAATTTTCTGTCTTCCCTCTTCGGGTTCGATCACAGCATTTTTATCAGGGCTTCTGGATCCCACGATTTTTAAGAGCGATAATAAACCCATGGGTACCTTTCCAATCGTTCGTATTCCATATGATGCAGGGAGTATTGAAATTTTGTAACTGTTCAAAGCATGAATCAAATTTTTTAATCTCCTCAATCCTTGTTGCGCAATGTTTTTTTGTGATACGCAACAAAAGCTATTCCCGACCAGCAAAAAAAGATCGGAGTGAACAGGTATGCCAGGAGAGAAAACAATTATCGCTTATATTATAATCCTGACAGCCGCTACGATTATCGTCCTGCAGACAATATACCGGACTTTTTATGATACCTTTCCCTGGTCAGTCAACGAATTTCACACGGTCAAATACAAGGCCAGTCTAGGGTTCATCCACCCCGACAGCCTTACGTTCTGGATACTCCTGACAGGGATAATCCTTGCCCTTGTTGTCCTCTTTTTCCCCCCGGCGGAGCTTGAACATAGTAAAACGGTGAACCTTGACGAGGTTACAAAGAGATTATAAACTGGATAACTGAAATGAGTAATCACCCGGGTGAACACACTATGGCTCTCTTACATCGTGAAACAAAACTGCTGATATTCCTGGCCATTATTGCAATAATCAGCAATACGATTCCCTTTTACATGCTGCTGAATTATGGAAGGCCGTGAATAGTTAATCGTGACGTGCCAATTTTTCTTCAACGAATGGTCCCTGGACCTACCCGGTACCTGCCCTGGTCCTTTCCGGCCGTTTCTGTCTCCGGATAAGGTAATGTATATTCTCTCCGATGGGGACCGATAAGATATACAGGTACGCAATAGCAACTGCAGCAAGCGACCCGATGGTATGGGCCACGTCATCACCGATAATGTCCGTGAGTCCGTCATTGTATATCGTGTGATTCAGTACATCGTTCGATACTTCTACGACCTTCCACATACCCCCGAAAAAGGCCATTAACAGAAATATTCCGATCAATATCGTTGTCTTTCGCAACCTGATACCCCACAGGTCCAGCAGGAGAAAAAACACCAGGATAATCAGGCCAACAGAAAGACCGGAAACAAAATGTGCAACTTTGTCAAACAGGGGGAACGTGGGTGACCAGTACCACCGCATGACACCGCCCGCAATATGGAGGAACAGGGAAAGGACGATGATGCTTTTTACCCCGAACGGCAGGGTGATCTTCAACAATTTTTCTACCATCAGCGGAACGATAGAAATGATCATGGCCACGATCACCGCATACGACCGGGCCGTATCCCCTATCTCTATTGCCCAGAATACCAGGCCAAAAAAAATAATTTCAAAAATCAGGAGAATGAACAAATCCACCTTGTTTAAAAAATATTTTGATATCGCCATTTCAACGCTACAGGTGGGTTTCTTTATTGGAAAAATTTTATGCTGATTCCTCATTCCCCAATTATCGGAAAAGCTCTTGCTTTGTGCGGGTATGAATTTTCCAACGGAAAAAAGATTTCCCTGCTGAGATGCCGCAAAAAAACGATACCTGTGGATATTTATCAGGGATAACCCAAAATAATCCCAAAATTAGAAATCACAAAGGTTAAATTTTGAGAGATTAATCAATCACGGCGGAAAAATATGAAAAATGATGATGTAAATAGCTCTGACAGTAATGGCAGCTCACAACATAAATGCCAGGAAAAAGGTGGCGTTCATTCCTTTATCCAGTCAATGGCGGTAGGCAGCAAATGGTTGTTCGGCCTCGCTATTATTGGCACCGGGATCATTTCGGCAGCTCTTTTTATTTATGGGTTCCTCCTGAGTCTTTCCGGGGTTTACAAAGCAATAATACAATTCAACTTTGCGATGGAGACGGTCCAGGTATTTCTCGCAACATCAATAGAGATCATCGATATATTTCTCGTTGCGACCGTCTTTTATCTTATATCCATGGGGCTTTATGAGCTCTTTATCGCCAAAGCACCGCTCCCCGGCTGGGTGGAAATTCGTAATCTCGATGACTTGAAAACCAAGCTCCTCGGACTTATTGTCATTGCATTAGCCGTCCTTTTCCTTGGGGTGGCCCTGACCCACATTAAAGAAATGGGTATACTGGGATTCGGTACTGCAGTGGCAATTATGATTATAGCAATCTCCTCTTACCTGTGGGTTAAACATGAATAATATCCAGGGGACGATAACCTTGGAAGGGAACTTCTCTTTTTTATCAGACACCGGGAAAAACACAAATAGAATAGTGCAAATACGTAAAATGCAGTAATTTTTATTACATTGTTATTCGGGGGATTTTCCAATGGTTTCAGAAGACGAGTTCGTGATGAAAAAAGGTTTGTGTATGAAATATTCGTTACCCTTGTATCGATAGTATCGGCTTGTCAACCTGGCATGAGGCCAAAAGGCCATGCAGCCTTTAAGCAATGAAAATACGAATGCCCATCTATTTATGCCCGCAATGTCGCTGAATTCTTAATTTTCATCACAAATCAGGGGAATTTTCATGCCGGTTTCACGGACTAGTTACACATTTTTTAAATACATTACCTCCAAAGGATCAGGTTAACATGCTGTCATTGATCCTTATCGGGGCAATTATTTTTTCGATAGCAATTTTTATCTATTCCCTAATATCGCACCGTATCGAGGGATCGATTGTCACGGCCCCGATGATCTTTGTTGGAATTGGCCTGCTGGTCAGCCCTGAAGTGTTCGATTTTGTAGCTATCGGCGCGAATAGCCAATTAATATTGATATTTGCAGAAATTGCACTGGTATTAATCCTTTTTTCTGATGCAGCACGGATTGATTTCACCACCCTGAAAGGAAACCGTAGTTATCCCACCCGTCTGCTTGCGATAGGGCTTCCCCTCACTATTTTCGCAGGGTCTGTCAGCGCGATGGTACTATTCACCGGTATTGCCTTACCTGAAGCAGCGCTTATCGGGGCAATCCTTGCGCCCACCGATGCAGGGCTTGGCCAGGCAATAGTGAACAGCCCTAAAGTTCCGGCCAGGATACGCCAGGCCCTGAATGTAGAAAGTGGACTGAACGATGGGGGAGCGATCCCGTTTTTCGCCTTTTTTTTAGTCCTTGCAGATGCAGAGAAGAATAATATTCCGGCAGGTCAATGGATTATTTTTGCAGCTGAACAAATCGGCCTCGGTATATTCGTAGGATTAATCGTTGGCGTTTTAGGGGGTTACCTGGTTAACAAGGCCATTGATAAAGGATTGATGAGGGGCAGGTTCCAGTGGATTGGCTTCCTCGCACTCGCCATTATATCGTTTGTTGTTGCAGATGCCGTGGGTGGCAGCGGGTTCATCGCCGCATTTGTCGGGGGATTTGCCACGACCCTCACGGGCAGACACGTTGGGGAGTCGATAATCGAATTCACCGCAACAGGGGGGGAAATCTTCAGCCTTGCCGTATTCTTCATTTTTGGTATCCTTGCTGCAAGTCTCATGTCCGGGATTACCCTTGTAATTCTGGTCTATGCCGTGCTGAGCCTCACCCTTATACGGATGGTACCTGTTGCAATAGCGTTGAAAAATACTCGTTTGCAGCCGGAATCTGTCTGTTTTATCGGGTGGTTCGGTCCACGCGGACTTGCATCGATTGTCCTGTTGCTTATTACACTTAATGAAGCCCCGGGTATACCTGGCCTGCAGACAATTGCCGTGGTAGTAAGTACTACGGTACTAATCAGTGTATTTGCGCATGGTTTATCTGCAAACCCGCTCATCAACTGGTATGAAAGAAAAATGGCATCGTTGCCCGACGATGCACCAGAGAAGAAAGAAGTGGTGGAACCCCCTACCCGCCTTCATGCCACAATAAAAAACTAAAAAAATCAGAAATTGCCTGGAAAGGAAACAAATGGCCTGGTGAATACATGACCGAGGAAAATCATCCGATCAGGAATATCAACCCTAAAATCTGGCAGATAGTTGTCATTGCGTTCATTGCAATTGCATTTACCGCAGTATGGCTTTCGACGTACGAATATCTTGACAAAGTCATCTGGATGAACGACTTTGTCGCCACACACCGTTGGACAATTATTGTGGGAGTACTGGGTTTTTCACTCCTCGTTGGGCTCTGTGAGAAATATCTCCATGCACCAAATGTAATCCATGGCGGATTTTCAGATTCGATGAAAGGTGAAGGTGTAAAAAGCGATTATAAAGCATTCCCGGGAACGCTCCTTTCATCGTTTGTTTCCCTCTTTTCCGGGGCAAGTGTGGGGCCGGAAGGCCCGCTCGCATTCCTTATTATGGAAATTTCTGTATGGACCCGGGAGAAACTGAAGATCCTGAATGATGCAGCCCTTGGTTTTGATGTGGCAGCCTTGTCATCGGCTTATAACGGGATTATTGGCAGTCCTTTATTCACCGCAGTTTTTGCGACCGAGTTTAATGTCGGAAAGAAAGATGCCCTGACATTTCTTGCATGGAACCTGCTTGCAGGTGTTATTGGGTTCCTGTTTTTTTCTCTGCTTGGACTTCGTTCCTTTGCGAGTATGCTGGCATTTCCTTCAATCAGTGAAGTAACAGGTCTTTATGTCCTCTATGCGGTACTCCTTGGTGTCCTGGGTGCGGTCATTGCAATTCTCATGGGGCTGGCAATGCAGGGTATAGGGGTCGTGATGGAGAAAACCTTCAAGGACAAAATATTAACCCGTATCCTTGCTGCCGGCATTATCATCGCTATTATCTGTTATCTTATTCCTGACCTGATGTTCTCCGGGGAGACGCAAATCCTTGGAATAATCAACCAGGCTGCGGAGATCGGCGTTGCGATGCTCCTATTGATGGCAGTGCTGAAAGCGTTACTTCTTGCCCTTTCGTTTAAAAGCGGTTATCTGGGTGGTCCTATTTTCCCTACTGTGTTCACCTGCACAATGATCGGACTCACATTGAGCCTGGTATTCCCGGGAGTGCCGGTGGGCATCTTTGTGTTATGCATTATCGCCGCGGTCATCACCCTCGCACTGGGAGCGCCATTGACCGCAATTCTGCTTGTTATCGTTATGGGCGCAGCAAACCAGTACATGATAGCACTTCTTGTACTGTCGTCGGTCGTTGCATTGATTTTTGGGACTGCTGTCAGGCAACTCAGGGAAAAACGTGCAGGAAAGGAGGTGAAGGTTTCCAGTTAAGAGAAACCATATCTATTTTTTGGGCCTCGCCGAATAAGGAGGAGAAGTCACCGTCCCCCCCTCTCACACGAACCGTACTTGACACTTTCGCCAGTCAGGAGTTTCGATCCTTATAGCAGTTCAGTGTCGCACTTCTCTATGACGTCTTTTCCTGGCAGATTGATTCGGTAAGACTCCTATCTTTCCACGTTGTCATCCGGGCTTCACACTATACGGTTACCAGTATCGCATGCCGAACTCGGAACACCATTGAATGGATAGGGTGGCTTTCATTTGCAATCCAAATTACAACTTTTCTTGTTGCACTCTTGCGTAACTCCAATATTACACAGTTCCTTTACGATCGGTGTTTGCAGTGCTGGATGGTAGGAATAGGAAAGGAGTGGTGTTAGTTGGGGAATAATGGGTCGCGTTCATAATCCCTGCCAGTCTTACATTTTTTAAAATATACAGGCTAAAACTATCCCGACGTTCATTTAATGAATCGATCAACATATTTATTTCACAGGTACAGGGGCCCGGGTTTTCATTTTCCTACATTTGTTTTTTAAAAGAAGTTTCAATGTATACGATACCTATTTAGCATAAGGTGCTTACCTTGTGACTATGTTACTGGATGGATATAAACACCGAAAAATAGTTGGAATCGTCTTTTTAATTCTCTGCATAGCAGTTTTACCGTTTTATTTTTCAATGCCGGAGAATACAGCCAGGTATCTTGTAGGTGCAGTAAGTACCATCCTTGGCGTTGTTGGACTGATAATTTTGTTTATTGATACATAAAAAGAGAATCCTCCACCATTATAAAATAGCCCTATATTAAAAAAAAAAAGAACATCCCGGGTCGTAAAATATATCAACATTTTACCTGCCACGGGTATTTCGGTCTCATTTAGGTCCACTCCTGGATGTGACTGCGGCGGACATAATCCGGGACCTGATCATGGATCTTTCTGAACGGAGTATCCAGTTACGATTTGCAAACACGACAGGACAGGTACGGGACCTTATCAGGAAGGCAGGTCTGATTGAAAGACTCGGGCGGCTTGAAGCGACCGATACCATTGCGACAATCCTGGATGAATGGCAGGCTGAACAGAATAAAAACAACTAACCTACCGTTGTTAAAAAAATTGGGATAATTAATCCAGTTCTATTTTTTCAGGCTTCTTGGATTTCCTGCGTTTCCTTATTATCAGTGCAACAAATCCAATAATTATCAGGAGAAAAACAACTACCAGCGCAACCGTTACCATCGGGTTTGCCGGGTTTACCGGATTTGCCGTGGAAGTAGCATTCACTGCCTGAAGGTTCGCGAAAACCTTTACCGTCTGTCCGGAAACGATCTTCACCGTTGAAATGTAATCCAGGTAATTCACTTTCCGGAGGACAAGGCTGTACTCATGGGGGCTCAGGTTGGTAATATTGATAAAACCCCCTGATTCCGCGGTGACACCCTTATACGTCATATCCAGGTAGATTTCAGCACCTGGCGGGGAGGAGGAAATCTGGAGCGATCCTGTGTTATTTGATATTGTCTCAGCCGATGTAAAACCCCACAGGACAGTACCGATTAATAAAATGAGTAATAACCTGCAAATCGCCTTCATTACATCCCCATTAAAAAATAGTCAGGAGCTAATGGTGACTGTTCCATTAGTTGGCCCCGGTCTTCGAGAGCTCTTTTTCCAGGTTGTCAATCCGGTCTTCCATCTTTGACAGGGTGTTGTTTATCTCTTTCTCGAAACCCTGCAGTTCTGATACTTTTGCCTCATCCTGGTCCAGCACCGGCCCATGCTGTTCTTTGAAGCGCTTAACTGCCGGAGTCCGTACGAGAGCCCATTCGGTCACCATCGATTCGAACCTGCGGTCAAGATATTCATCGACCCTGCTCTCAACCGGCCGGGTCAGGGAGATCTTCCCCTGCTTACCCTTGAAGAAGAAGTAAATAGCGATGACGATGACGACAATCACCAGGATTGCCAGGATAATTTCAAGCGGCGTCATCTTTTCTTCACCTCAAGTGTCTTTGCACGTGCTTCAAGGCTGGACAGTTTGGCATCGGCGTTTTTCTCGAAGGTGGCAAGTTTTGCGGCTTCCGCGGAAAGTGCATTCAACCTGCGTGAAAAATCTGCAACGTCATTTTTTGTGGCGATCTGCCATTCCTCGACGAGATATTTCATCCGGCGGTCCAGGTACTTGTTCATGTACTTGTCTATCATCTACCGGCCCTCCAGTTTTGAAATGGTGGCGTCAAGTTTTGTCACCCGGTCGTTGAGGACATCCTTTTGGTTATACAACTGGTTGATCTCCGCAGTGACCGCATTAATGCGTTGTTCAAGCTCGATCAGATCATTCGCTACCAGGAGGCCCCATTCCTCAATGACTGCCTCCATGTTCTTGTCAAAGTACGTGTCCAGTGACTTGTCCATGGTTGGCAGTTTCAGGTCCATGTACCCCTTTACATCCGGCAGGTTGCTCCAGAATGATTGCTTCTCCTCTACCGTTCCCTCTGCAAATTCAGACATTATCTCACCTTCTTCTCTTCGAGGTCAAGTTTTAATATCATCCGTGCAAGTTTGGATTCCCGAATGAGGTTTTCAAGTTTCCGGAGCCTTGCCTCGACGATTTTCTCCTTGTGATAGTTGTTCAGTTCGATAAGCTCGTTATCGTTCTCCAGTGTGCGGATTGACTGGATCTGGTCATCATTGAGCTTGGTGAAGGGGTGTTCCTTCGCCCGTGTGTTCAGGTCTTTTGCAAGGAGATCGAGTTTCTGCTTTTCCACTTCGATCTCCATTTTCCGGACGCTGCCATGACTCCTGCGGATTGCCCAGACTACGATGAGAATCAAGACCAGCGCAAACAGGAGGAGGGCTACGATAATGACCCAGTCCGGTAGTGCATTCAAGTCCATATTATACTCCGATTATCCTGGAGGCCTCATCAAGCAGACTGCTTTCTCCGACAAGGTAGACAACATCCCCACCTATAAGGACAAAGGATGGATCGGTTGTCTGAATTGCATCTCCTCGTTGTACTGCTGCAAGAACCACCCCGTCCGGGAGTTTAATGCCTGAAAGCGTACGGGTACCGGAACCGGCAGCGACCGTTATGGCACGGACTTCTCCCTTGTTTGCTTTCAGTGCCTTGTCAAGGGTCGTTGCATCGCCGGGTTTCAGTTTCTTTTTTGCCGCTTCTACCGTGTGGGAAACTGCTGTGCTGATTGACTCCCCGGCCTTGCCGAGGCTGGCCCCGACACTTGATGCAGCTCCAACTGCACCCGCTTTGATTGATTCCGTTGATGCACCCTTGATAGAATCTCCCGCTTTGCCGAGCCCTGCTGATACACTGGCACCGGCACCTGCGACGGTGTTCTTGATCTGGTCGACCATTGGAGGTGTTTTCCTGACCCTGAGCTTGGAGCCTTCACTCGCCCCGAGTGCTTTTAAGTCCTCCTCGCTCAGGCGGATATGGCCTGATGTAACAAGTGAGTCAGCAAAAGATGTTGCCGATATCCATTTTTCTGCATCAATGATGCCGATATCAATCGATGCGCCCTCTTCAATTTCAAGTTCCTTGAGGGCGTCTTCATGAATCCGGGCCCTTCCCCTGCTTGGAAACGCACGTTTTTGAGCGATGAGCTGAATTTCGTCCATGTGCAATAACACTATCAGGTACGGTATATATCTTTCGATAACCTGAAATTTTTACATTGATTTAAAATTCAGTTGAAATAAGCGAAATTGGATATTTAAAAGGTGATCAATCATTAATCCCCCAACATATTACAGCAATCAGCGTGCCAGGAAGTCCCGGTCACCCCTGGAAAAAATATCTTATAATTGTTTAAGAGTAATCCTGGTTGCCTACCAATACCGGGTCAGTTATTTCTCAAGATCTGCTTTAATTTCACCCGATTCTATAGCCTGCGTGAAAACCTCGTAATCCCGTTCGGTCTGATCCGCATATAGCCGGGCGAACGTTCCGATCGCTAAATCAAACACATCGGTCTTTCCAACATACCCATATATCGTCGCTGCATCGCCTGAACGTGCATGGGCCCTGGCGAGTGTCCAGCCACATACCTCGGCATAGCGGCCCAATTGTATTGGCGGCATCATCTCGATATCAAAGGAGTATTTCATGTCCCTGAGTTGCCTGATATAGAACTGGCGGTGTTCTTTCCCGGTTCCCGTCGCCCACCCAAGAAGCATATCACTTGCGGACTGCATCAGCCGCTGCCCGACGACAACCCGCTCACCATGATGTTTAAAAATGCTTTCTCCTGCGTACGGTTCGAGAACCGATGCATTTGCCTCTTTTATCTGGAGTAGGAGAGGGTCGTTATCTTCTGCCATCAATAATCCTACACCACACACAGTCCCGACACTGCCTACACCGACGACTTTTACGGCGACGTCCTCAAACCGGTAGCGGTCCAGTAATACCCGCCGCTCATAAGGTAGTGTTTCACGATACTGGTCAAAGATTTCAATCATTGCTTCGGGAATTTTTAATTCCTTTGGCGGATGGTATATCAGCGGCGGCTGATCAACGAGTGCACGTCTCCCACTAATGACCTGGGTAATTTTCGGAAAGATACTTTCTGTTATGCTCGATTTCGCCTTCTCTGCCATAAGCTGGCGGCGGCGTTTTGATTCTGCATCCGGTGCTGAAGCAATAAGCATTTCAGAATCAAGTTTGGCGTACCATACATCAAGTACTTTCATCGAGGAGAATTTTGCAATCGCTTCGCGATACGCCTGGATACCCTTCCGGGTAACCATTTTGCAGATTTTTTCAGAAAATTTATTGTTCCGGGAGGCCACGTAAAAACTGGCCGCCAGACGCTTTATATCCCATTCAAAGGGTGCAGGCAGGGTCTCATCAAAATCGTTGATATCAAAAATAAGATTGCGTTCAGGTGTTGCGAACATACCAAAATTTGAGAGATGACAGTCCCCGCATGCCTGTACAATGATATCAGTCGTGGTTGTTGAGGCAATATCCATCGCCATGAGAGATGCAGAACCCCGGAGGAAGGTAAAGGGGGATTTTGACATGCGACCATACCGGATCGGGATGAGGTGCTTCCACCTGCCCTCACTTGACTTTTTTACCACCTCAACAGGATTCGGACGGTCTGATGCAGGTTCAAATTCCGCATGGGCCTCTCTCGGAAATTCATTCCGCCTGTCCTTTCCCTCCTGTTTGCGCTGGTCTCTCATTTTATATTCGGTGATAAACTTCGCCATACCATATTCATCCCGTTCGATTGTAACAGCGGGATTAGCTTTTTTCATTTTATGATTCTCCGATATTCTTGTATTTTCCCAACGCATTAAAGGTTATGATAATAAAAAAATGTTCAAGTTATAGATTTTTTTTAGATTAAGGCATGACCAATGCGGAATCTATCAAATCATCACGTCACATATCAGGGTACTCACCCTTTCCTGCCAGGTACCTGATAGAAGGCTGGCAGCATCGGATAGTAAATTTCAGGATCGCAAATTTAGGCGGTAATTAAAAAAATGTAGATCCTGGGACGAAACATTCTTGTAACTACCCGGAACGATTGCGATGCAATCCCGTTACAGCTCGGATTTAATAGGGCAGTATGAAAATTCGTATCGAGAAAATAGAGTTTCGGGGGTTTATAGACCCAGGAGTTTCTTCTTGGCAGCGGCGAACTCATCATCAGATAGAACGCCCGATGTATGAAAATCTGCAATTTTCTGGAGCTGTGCTATAGTAGCATCGTCCATACCACCCGCTACCGGAGTAGCTGCCGCTGCAGCCTGGGCTTCAGCTGCGCCCTGCTGCTTTGCCTGTTCTACTGCTGCTGCCTGTTGAGTCTGCGCATTGGCCTGTTGTGTAGCCTTGTTCTGTCCCATTTTCATCCCCGCTACCAGCATTAAACCTCTTCCTCTCATTTCAGACACTTCCTTTTGCAATTAATTTCTGTTCTACACTTCTTATAATTTCGGAGGGGATTCGACCCATATCAATCAGCTCCGCTTTCGAATTGAGGAGGCCTTCCTTTAAATGGATCGCCCATGTGTTTTCGTATAAAATAATACCCGCTGAACTGTTGTTCGGCAACACTGTTGCAATTGCTTCAATATCATCTATTGAGAACCATTCGCTGGCTTTCTCGGCAAAAGCGCTGAACGCATCTCCCACAACACCGCCCAGGTTCTTTGCTTCAGTAATCAACACGTTGCCTTTCTGGTCCTTTAAAACGAAAGCAAGGTCGATAATACGAATAGTTTTGTTTTGCTCCAGTCTGGCAAGCTCAGGGACAATTTCTCCACTGAACTTGTTCCCGGGAAAGCTGACTACAATGTAGTCAACCGGACCCATGATCTGGCCAGTTTTTTTTGAAATAGTTGTTGTCATATCAGTCCTGTAGTATAGTTCGTATTGTTTAAATATATGCCCTCGAATCAAAAATGTTTACGATTTCTTTGGAGATTGCCAGGATAATCATAGATATCATAAAAGTGAGGCGTTTGAGTAACAGTTTTTAACTATAAACCTGCAGTAGATATGGGCTGTTAATGAAGGGAAATGGGTCATTTTATACCGCAAGGAATGCCGAAATTTTTATCGTCCTTGTTTTCGAATTAATATTTATCGGGCTCTATATCCAGTCGGTGCTGATAGATGACCTCAAACGATCTCTCTGGCCCCTGATCGCTATCATCCTTACCCTGGTCCCGTTTGTCTTTGAATGGAAGGATAACGTATCCCTGCCATTCGGGCTGAAAATGATGGTCCCATTCGCGTTGTTCCTCCATGTTGCCGGTGGGATTATGCGATGGTACTGGGAGGTGCAGTTTTTTGATAAATTCGCCCATATTATATCTGCAATCGCCCTCGGCCTTATCCTGTTCACGATGTACCAGTACCTCGATTACCTGGAATATGCAAAAAAGAAGCCTTTCTTCAAAAAGAGTGTCCGGTTTTTCAAGACCCAGGAAATGGACGTCGTTGCAGGGATCGTAGTAATACTGGTTATATTCGGCCTGGCATGGGAGTTTTCAGAGTATGCGATTGACCTTGTCTACCATACGACCTACAATTTCGGCCTGGTAGATTCGGTAGGGGATTTTTCCGGCGATATAATCGGAATGTTGATTGTACTCTTCACGGTCCACCGCTCGATCGAAATCATACCTCCAGGTGAACACCTGGATTATCTCCTGTTGGATCACGATGTAATCGGTCGGTCAGTAAACCCGGATATCTACAATATTCCTGAAAACCCAGAATCTTTTTAATTTGATGGTTTCCCCCGAAGACATTTA